>Ga0272449_1004074_pt1 | contig 12100 bp, 8 predicted proteins | sample YNPCB0241_FD_198679 | JGI IMG/M metagenome (GOLD analysis project Ga0272449, IMG submission 198679) | Hot spring sediment microbial communities from Yellowstone National Park, WY, United States - YNP-CB-024-1 | ecosystem: Environmental > Aquatic > Thermal springs > Hot (42-90C) > Sediment...
TCTGCATCTCGTACACCGCAGCGTAGTCGAGCTGCCGCCAGCGGAAGTCTATCTGCTTCGCCAGCCCGCTCACCGGGTCACAGGCGAGCACGTCCCCGCTGGCGGGCAGTACCGTCCAAGGGCCCACTCTCGCAAATATGTCAGTGTATACCCACAGGCACCCCTGCTGGTTCTGCCAGTTATAGGGGCGGTCGTCAATTGCCCACAGCCAGTTGTACTTGTCCGATGAGATTTTGAGCGAGCTGGGCTCGCCGGTGAACCTGACCATACCGCTAATCGGCAACCCCTCGATAAGGTAGTCCCACTCCGGTGGTGGCGGCACCGGGGCACGAGCGTACAGCGTGCGGTCAACACCCCCTTGATAGTCACCCGGAATATCTATTAGCTCATCCTTTCCCCAGGCTCCGTACAACACATCGTTCCGCATCGCCAGACCATAGAAGGCGGAGTTCGGTGGTCCCAGCTCCTCCCACTCATTACTCTTACCGATGACCCAGCGGTAGACCTTGCCCGTATTGTCACCGGTATCGTGACTGGCAGCATATATTGTCCTGTTCCCTTCGAACCTGTCATCCGTAATCACGTGCACATTTCCCTCGATGGGGACGGGCTTCCGCTCCTCAATCCTCGGCAGGAATTTTGCCACTGGCTGGGCGAAATCGGCGTAAGCCACTCTCCCATAGCCATCGGGGGGACCAGCCTCCCCCACTATCACCCATTCCTCTTTCACTTCCGTTTCCTCACTTCGGTACAGTGGTACGGCGATGGTGTGGTTGCGGGAGAAGTCAGTGTACACCTTTCCTACATCCCAGGTGGTACCACTTCTGACATGGCGGTACACCGCTACGCTTGACAGTACATAGAAAGTGTGGTCACGCGCCACCGCCAGGTCAACTATGTCCATATCCATATCACCCGAGATGAGCGTCCAGGTCTGCCCCTCGTTAGAGGAATACCACACTTCTCTCCATTCCACTTCACCATAGATGACCACGCGGCTCCTCGCTTTGTCCTCGTAATGGGGCTGCCTCACCCTGAGCAATACCCCTTTGTCACCATTGTGGCTCGGGAGCCACATCACCCTTTCCCATTTCTGCCCTGGCGGCAAGCCGGTGCTGCGCCAGATGCTGTAGGAAGAATTGCCGCTCAGGGAAGCTAGATACAGTATCTCGTAGTCAGCCACTGCTTCTTCGCCTGGCTTTGGTTCAGGCACATTGAGCGCCGCCACATCGCACAGCCTGTTAATATTGCTGTCTATGAGGCTGAGCTGCGTCCAGTGTTCGGCAAGTGTCGAATTCAGCCGCTTTTCTGTCAGGCTAAGCTGCATCTCATACCACTCTGAACACGGGCTTACCGAGAAAGCCGATTCATCGCCCGGTGTTGTGACAGTAAGTAACGCCCCAGGCCACATGTTAGGGTCAGCAATACTGGTGCCCCCTTTATTGAGCGCCGCTGAGCTGGTGCCACAGTAAGCCCGCCTGCCGTCAGGGTGCCATGCCACAACGGCGTTGGCATACCCGGTAACAAAGCCACCGGTAGGTGAACCATAGTCCGGTTGCGATGGCCTCCACGATGGGGAAAGATAGGTCGGGCTTGAAGTGCGCCATACTCTCACCCGCCCTGCAGTATAAGGTATAATCTCACCAGCAAGCAGCTCACCATCCCGGTAGTCACCAAAGTAGGCAATGCTAAAAATCCCTTTACCAGGTGGAGATGCCGGTGGGGTAATATTGGACACCGAGGTATTGGTTACTCTATACAGATAGCCCAAATTACCAGTGGTATTTATGCCCACATAGTAGCGGCGTCTTGGTGAATCGCCGGGAACCGTCACTGCCAGAAAGTCTGAAGGTAGCTCCAGGTCAGCATTTATCACATCGGCTATCTTGGGGTACTGGGTCTCCCCCGAGGCTCGCAGGCATACCGGGTAGCCGGTATAACCGGCGGCATTATTCCATGTGGTCGTGCCGGCAACCGTGTCCCGCTTTCCCAGGTTAATATATGTGCCATTTGTATTTGCCGCCACGGCGATAATCCCCCAGTCTGCAGTATAACTGGGGGAAAACCTCACCGCTACCACATCGCCAGCACCAGTCCCCGTCAAGTTCTGGCTTCGCCAGGCTGGAGCAGTAACTTCTGCCGGCAACACTAAGACGTTCCCACCCGCCCCCCCATTTCTAGTGCCTATAGCGATATCACGGTACTGACCATATTTAAATGAAACATCAAGACATCCGATGAACTCATTAGCAGCCAGCGTAAGCCCGGAATCAACTGCACCCCAGTTCTGCCCACCATCCTTGGAAATGAACACCCTTTTCGGCCCTTGGGTCACCGCATCATAATCGGTGACCACCACCACGAAACTGACATCGTCCGGCGCCATCACCACATTCCAGATATGTACAGCAGCACCTGCAGCCTCAAATAGTCTGTCGGAAACATCCTTCCACGTAGCACCGCCGTCTTCTGACTTGTAAAGCTTCCTGTTAGGGGTGTCCACCACATACAAAGTCCTGCCGTCATTGCCGATAGCTATGGCATTTATTTCGCAGCCCGGGACAACGACATTGTCCTCCTTGCCAGGGGCAGGGGTATCCACGACCGACCAGGTCATTTTGCCCGGGTCGGCTAAAACGGGGCTAACTATTCCAGAAGGAAAGAAAGCGAGCAAAAGTAACACAACGAGAACAGTACATACCCTGACGGTCGCTTTCCCCCCCATGGGCTTGGTATATTATACCACGCAAGAACGCTTTTGCAGCCCACTTTACTACTCCAGCAGATTACAGGACATACGACTGTTCCAGAGACCACCCCCTGAATTCCCCCACAAGCGGGTATGGTTCCCCCTCGCTCTAACTCTCTCCCCGGAGAAACTTCATTTTGCCCCCACAAGGGGAGAGAACACTCGGACTTCCTCGGTCTTGGGAATGGAGTCTTTTCGCCCCCGAGGAAGAATCTGTCTTCCGTGTCCTGTCCCTGACAACGGAGTGTTTCCTTCTCTCCCCTCCCTTCGAGGGAGAGCCTCCTCTCTCTTGAAGTGAGAGCTTTCCCTTTCTCTCCTCTCCCTTTGACGGGAGAGGATTAAGGGTGAGGGTGGCTCTCCTCGCAAGGGGAGGAGAAAAAAACAGCCCACCCCTCCAACCCTACTCTCCGCCATTTGCCTTCCATCTATCTGAACGGGCTTGCCACCATCACACTCAGGCTTTCGCCCAAAACTAGTACTAATTGGCTACTTCTCCGGTGACTAAATGCTCATGCATCGCCCCGCAGAGCGGTTGCATATGAGACGCAGCTAGTGTAAGCTAGTCCCATAGAAAAAACTGCTGGCTCTCACAGAAGAAATGTTGGTACGCTCCGTAAGAGAAGAGCCTCTTGTCAAGAGGTTAATCGAAGAACTGCTCGCAGGCAACATCACCGATATAAAACCGGTCATTGACCTGTCCCTGAAGCTCGGGTTCTCCTACCCACAGGTAGAAGGCCTGCTCTCGCTGTCAACACAAGAGACGCATGAGCTTCTGGAATCGCTAACTGAGGCTGCACTGCTGGAAAAACACCCGCACAGCCGTTTGCTCTTCTGTTCTGAATGTCATTCCCCCAATCTAAAGGCTGGCGATGGCTGCCCCAAATGTTATTCCTGGAACATCGCCAGGGGACGCATACTCGAGCACCTCCAGTGCGGCAACCTCAGCCTCGAGGAGGAATACATCACCGATAACAGGTATATCTGTCCCAGATGCCACCGGGAACTGAAATTCCTCGGCACAGACTACCAGAGCCTGGGGATAAATTACCAGTGCCATAGCTGCAAAAGCATCTTCAGCCAGCCGCTTACCACCTGGCAGTGTCTCAATTGCTCGCGCTTCTTTGTGGAAAAGGATGTCACCGAGACCTTCGTCTACTCCTACCGCCTCAACGAAGAGAAGCGCCGCTGGCTGGAGTTCGAACTGGGACCCAAAGTCCGTCTGCTCGAGTTTCTTCGGAGCCGCGGCTATGAAGTGACTGAAAACACTGTACTGAATGGCACCAGCAAGTCCGGCACCGGGCACACCTTCGACATCATTGCCCGCCGCGATGATGGCTTCGTCACCCACACCTTCGCTATAGATGTCCTCGTTGACGGCAGGGCGCCAGAGGTGGGGCTGGAGCGAGTATTCAACTACGACAATAAGACCTATGACCTAGGCATCCACGACAAGGTGCTGGTGGTCATCCCGCGCTTATCGCCGCCGGCGAGACAGTTTGCCCTACGGCAGAAAATCCGCCTGTTCGAAGGCATCGAACTGGAGAAATTCCTTGCCTCGGCGGGCATCGCTCCACCTGCCCCGGAGACTACCAAGCGCTCACCGGGCATATTCAAGTCCAAGGCACAGCTCATCGAACATCTCAAGTCTGTGGGCTACACCGTGGAGGAAGAGGCAACGGTTCATGGCAGGTCAGGGGCTAAACACCGCTTCCACATCCTCGCCTGCTATGACGATGGCATTCTCATCCATACTCTGGCTATCGGTATCTTCAGCTCAGACGATGAGGTGGGCTTCGATGCCGTCTCCGCCTTCGACACCCGGGCTTACGATGCCAACATACACGACAAGGCCATAATGGTCTATCCCCGCCTCAGCACCGAAGCCAGACAGTTCGCCGAATACCAGAGGATAAAGGTCATCGAAGTTGACACTCGAGATGCACTGACATAAAATGGTGCCTATACGAAATGTTGACATGGCGGAAAAGGTGGTAAAAGAGCAAACCGAAAACGGGACAGCCAGCGAGGCATTGGTCAGCGGCATTGCCCGGCTCAATGTGCTGCTCCAGGCGCCGACACCTGAAGCGTTGCAACTGGTGCCAGAGAGCATTGCCCGCAAGTACAATGTCGTCCCCCTGGAGGTGCGCAATAACATCCTCCGCGTGGCAATGGCCAACCCCGATGACATCATAGCAATCGAGGCCCTTTCCGCCCGCACCAAAAAGCGCATCGAGCCGGTGGAGGCAAAGCTTGCCGATATACAGGAGGCCATAGACTTCAACTACAAGGCCTTCGGCGAGATCGCCCAGCTCTTCGGCAGCACCGCCACAACTACAGAGGCAGAAGCCCCGGAGAGGGTCACCGCCGCTGCTGTAGCTGAGGACTCGCCGGTAGCACGGGCACTGAACCGCATCCTTGAGGAAGCGGTGAAGTCGCGGGCTTCCGATGTCCATATCGAACCCGAGGCAGACAGGCTGCGCATCCGCTTCCGCATTGACGGCATACTGCACGAGATAAGCTCGCTGCCCCTGGCGACTCATGGCCCCCTTATTTCCAGAATTAAAATTCTGGCGAATATGAACATCGCCGACCCTCGCCGCCCTCAGGATGGCCAGTTCTCCTTCAGCACCAGGAACAAGAACATTGACCTCAGAGTTGCCACCATCGCCACCGTCCACGGCGAGATGGCGGTGCTGCGTTTGCTGGACAAGTCGGTCGCCGTGCTTTCCCTGCCCCAGCTCGGGCTGCTGCCTGAAAGCCGGGAGAAACTGGAGAAGATGCTCATGGTGCCCTACGGCATGGTGCTCATCAGCGGCCCCACCGGCGCCGGCAAGACCACCACCCTTTATGCCGCCATCAACTCGCTCGACAGGGTGGGGCGCAAGATAATCACCATCGAAGACCCCGTGGAGTACCGTTTCGAAGGCATAAACCAGATACAGATCAACCCCCGTGCCGGCATCACCTTCGCCAGCGGTCTCCGTTCCATCGTCCGCCTCGACCCCGACATCATACTGGTGGGCGAGATTCGCGACCGTGAGACCGCTGAGATTGCCGTCCAGTCAGCCCTCACCGGGCACCTGGTGCTCTCCTCCGTCCATGCCAATGATACCGTTGGCGTCCTCTTCCGTCTCCTCGACCTCGGTGTCGAACCGTTCCTCATCTGCTCGGCAGTGGTGGGTATAGTTGCCCAGAGGATGGTCCGCCGCGTCTGCCCCCACTGCGCCCGCATGGTCACCGCTCCCATGGTCGAACAGCTAGCCTACCGCAGAGAGCTTGGCGAAGAGCGTTCCGAGTTCCTTTACGGCGCTGGTTGTAAGGCCTGCACCTATACCGGCTACCTGGGCAGGACTGGTATCTTTGAATTACTTGAGCTCAGCGATGAACTGAAGCAGATGCTGGTCAGCGGCACCACACCAGCACAGCTCCGTGCCAAGGCGATAGAACAGGGCATGGTAACCTTAGCTAAAGATGGTATGCTTAAAGCCAAGGCTGGAATCACCACACCTTACGAGGTGCTGCGCAACGCTTATACCACAGGTTAACCATCATGAACTATTCTTATGTTGCTTACACCCAAGATAAGAGAATGGTCAAAGGAAAGCTCGCTGCCGTGGATGAAAGGGCAGCCATTGACATGCTCACCACCGTTGGCTACCGCGTGGTCAGCATCAAGCCCGAGACACGGCTGTTACCCGATTTAAGCCGTTTTCTCCAGCCCGCGGTCAAAAAAGAGGAGCTGGTGCTCTTCTCCCGCCAGCTAGCGCTGCTGCTGGAGTCAGGCGTGGGCATCATCCAGGCACTTGAACTGTTACAGTCACAGACCTCGGATAAGGCATTGAAGAACACGCTGGGGAAGGTGATCGATGAGCTCCGCGCTGGCAGGTCACTTTCCTCAGCCCTTGCCCAGCACCGCAATGTCTTCTCCCCCCTCTATAGCCGCATGATCGGCGTCGGCGAGCACACCGGCTCCCTGGAGTCTGTGCTACGGAGCCTCGCCGACCACATGGAGCGGGAGATGACCGCCATGGGCAAACTAAGACAGGCGATGATGTACCCCATGATAGTGCTGGTGATGGCGGTCGTGGTCGGTGTCGTCATGGTATTTGTGCTCCTGCCTCCGGTGACCCGGATGTTTACTGCGCTCGGTGGTAACCTTCCCATCACCACCAGGCTGCTAATCAGTGGCATGACCTTCGTCAGGGACTATGGAATGTACCTGATAGCTGGCTTTGTGGCACTGCTGCTCCTTTTGTTGCTTTTCCTGAGGACATCACGCGGCCGGCGCATCCGCGACGGCGTCCTGCTGAGGATACCCCTTATCGGACGTCTTCTCCACCTCACCGAGCTGTCCCGCTGCTGCCGCAACCTGGCATTGCTGTTCCGCTCTGGTCTGCCCATGACCGAGGTAATCAAACTGACCACCCAGGCGACAGGAAATACAGTCATCGCCGAGGCACTGAAGCAGGTCGAGTATGACATGATGAGGGGCCGAGGCCTGGCTGCCCCGATGCGACAGCGAAAGGTGTTCCTGCCGCTGATGGTGGAGATGACCAGGGTGGGTGAGGAGACCGGTACCCTCGATGAGGTACTCACTGTGGTCGCCGAGAACTATCAAATCGAGGCTGACCGGCGTACCCAGACCATACTCGGGCTTATCGAGCCGGTGATGACCATCGCCATCGGTGCCTTCGTCGGCTTCCTCGCCCTAGCCGTGTTTATGCCCATCTACGGCGCACTACAACTGGTGCACTAGACATGCCCCTGCACTCACACCCCAAAAAAGGACAGGCCGGGACTACGCTCATCGAGACTGTCATTGCGCTGAGCATACTGGCGGCAGCGGCACTGGCTTCGCTGATGGGTGTGCGCACATTGTACGACACCCTGGTCTTGAGCGAAAGGAGGACAGTCGCAGAGAGCCTGGCTAAGTCCCAGCTTGAGGACATAAAGAGGCAGCCTTATATTTCTGATGGTTGCCCCAACCCTCAATACCAGCAAATTAGCCCCGCTCAAATTCCTCAGGACTACAATGTCAGCACAAGCGCGACCTGCATCGACGGCCAGGGCAATGAGGTAAGCACAGACACCGGGTTACAGAGGGTCACGGTCACGGTAACACATAACAACCGTGTTGTCCTCACGCTATCAACTTACAAGGCAAAGCAATGAAATATCGCGTGACAGAGGAGAGGCACTGAAATGCCCTGCGCACTATGGAGTACATTCCAAAGGTGGTTGAGCCCGATATCGCAAGAGAAGGGCGTCACCCTCATCGAGCTCGTGGTCGCCGTCGGGCTGGCTACAGTGATAGCGTCGGCTACAGCCCTGACCATAACCACAATATTTCGCTTCACCCGCCCGGTGGAAGCCCAGGCTATCGGGGCGCAACAGGTGCAAAACGCAGGCTCATGGCTCACCCGGGATATCCTGATGTCAAAGGTGGAGCTCGGTGACGGTAATCCCGTCCTGGTCACCCTGACACAACCACAGAGCGGTACCGAAGACGTGACTATCGTTTACAAGAAGGTGCCCGTCAGCGGCGGCTCTTACCAGCTCGTTAGAGAGAAGGATACAGGTGAAGGCATGGTGATAGCCGAAAACGTCGACATCGCAGTAGAGCAGTGTGCCGATGGTTCCGGCACCCCGTCCTTCGCCATCACCATAGTCTCACAACCCCAAGCAGCCGGGGCAAAAGAGGTGAAAAGGTACTATCAGGTCACCCCGCGTCTGCCACAGGACTAAATAGGGAAAGGTAATATCGAACTATGAACAGAAAGTGCATAACAGGGATATGGAAACACATAACAGGACAGAGCTGGGAAAGAGGGCAGGTGCTGGCGATGACTCTGGTGCTGCTCATGCTCGGCGGCTTCCTCGTCATACCTCTCCTTGACCTAATGAATGGAAGTATAGTCTACAGTCGTACCATCGAGGACTACAATGACAGGTATTACGCCGCCGATGCCGGTGTACAGTACGCATTGTGGGCAATCCAAAAAGACCCGTCTATGCTGCCGCCAGCAGAGCCTGCCGAAGAGGCCACCATAGAACTTGACTTCCCTGAAATAGATGAAGTATTGAACGGGGTCGCCTCGGTAGCGGTCACCATCACCAACCTGGGCGACCGCATCTACAGGATCATCTCCACCGCCACCGGCACCAATGGGCGCATCGTCCAAATCCAGTGCGACGTCTATTTCTTCAACTTGTCCCATCTGGCTATGGGAGCCATGACCAGCGACTGCGGCGTTACCGTGCAGAACAGTACCATAGATGGCGATATCTACTATTGCGACGATTGTGGCGATGCCAAAATCAATAACAGCACGTATGACAACCTGTATGACAAATGCCAGACCAACTGGCCCACGGCAGACGAGTTGAAAGCCTTTTACGGGGACGATGTAGATAAGGACAATCCTTTCCCCTATGCCACAATATATGCCAGCCAGTACCCTCAGGGCATAGGTCCTCTATACCGAAACGGCAACCTGACTATTGACAATACCGATAAAAACAACCCCACACTGACACTGAACGGCACTATTTGCATCACCGGCAACCTTGTGGCAGCACAGGCTGGCAGCAAAAACTACATCCTCGACTTGAATGGTAAGACCATCTTTGTCGAAGGCAGCATCAGCTTCGCCAGCGGCGTCACCGTCACGGGCTCAGGGTGTATCATCGCTGTGGGGGACATCAATTTCCAGCCGAACATAGCTTCCAGTAGTAATGACTTCATCCTGGTTATGTCCGTCAACGGAAAGGTGAATTTCCAGCCCAACGGCAGCTTCTATGGTGCCCTGGTAGGTGACTCCTCAGTAGACATGAAGAACGGCACTATCATCTGGACAGACCCCACAGGCAAGGGCTTGGACTTTCCCGGACTGGGGAGCGATGAGGGGGGCAGTGGCAAACCAAAGATCCGCACCTATCTTATCACCAGTAGCTCCAGCCAATAGCAGCGGTCGCAGAGCGCAGCACCTTTAACATAGGACACCACATAACCCACCTCCCATCCTTTATCCGCTTTGGACCATAAGCAAGAGGAGAACCCAAAGTGACCATCGCATTTGCCCACCACCCTATTGCCTTGCCTTCCGCACCGTGGTATAGTACTAAAGTAACGGTAGTCTACGACTATCGACACGGAACAAGAGGGCAAAACCTGCCGTGAGATAGCGGGAGTGTGTGGTCCCGGGGTGAAATGGTGAAGTTGATAAACAAAATATCAGGCGATAGCAAGTGGTGGACCGGGCAGCGTGGCATGACCCTCATCGAGACCCTCATCGCTATTTCTATTCTGTCGGTGATTGCCGCTGCCTTTCTCACCAGCATGACCACCGCCGCCCACACCACCTTTATCGTCCAGAAGCGGGCCACCGCGGAGGGCTTGGCTAAATCGCAGATGGAGTACATCAAGCGCCAGGACTATAAAGTTGATGGTGACTACGAAAAGCTTACAGGGCTGCCACAGGGATATGACCTGGACATCGTCGCCGAACGGCTCAACCCCAGGGGCGATAGCACCATTAACGACGACGGTCTGCAGAAGATAGTTATCATTGTCAGATACCACAGTGATGAAGTGCTGAGGCTGGAGGGCTACAAATGTTTCCAGAGATACTGAGCACCGCCAGAAAGCGCAGCCGCGAGACAGGCTTCACGCTTGTCGAGGTGCTGACAGCCCTGGCAATACTGGGGCTCGTTATAGGACCTACTTCAGCCGCCGCCATCACCATCATGAAGATAAGCTCCTGGGATGCAGACATCAACTTCCACCTCCGCCAGGTGCAGAACGCCGGTTATCGGATACTGCGCGATGGGCTGATGGCACAGACAGTAACCACCACCCCAGGCGTCTTCCTGTCATTCTCCTGGACAGACTGGGACGGCAACAATCATGTTGTCAACTACCTGCTGGTGGAGAACACCATTCAGCGCAGTTACAACGGCAGCCAGCCTTATGTGGTCGCCGAACAAATAGACACCACAACCACCACCGCCCAGTGGGACAACGAGCACGGACAGCTAACTGTGACCATCACCTCGCTGGGCACCCGAATGACCAGGATACAGCAGGTATATATCGTCAGACCGCGCGCCTGGGTGGGAGAAAGCTAATGAGGCTGAGTCAGTCCCTGAAAAGAGTCCTTACCAGCCAGTCAGGGCAAGCCCTGCCCATGGCGATGGTGCTTCTCATCGTCGGCGGGCTGGTCATCGTCCCCCTGCTCAACTTTATCACCGGCAATATGAAAGCCAGCCAGGTCATGGAGGACAAGGTGTACGATTTCTACGCCGCTGATGCCGGTGCCGAGGACGGGCTGTGGAAAGTGAGGTATGACTACCTCCCCGACTGGCTTATGGGCGACTGGACGGAGGAGACCTATTCCCACGAGCCCTATTCTTACACAATGTATGACAACGATAACCCCAGCGATATAACTACTGTGAACGGGCGCGAGGTGGCTGTGGAGATAAAGCCCACCTGGGTGCTGCAAGACCTTGAGGAACCAAGTACCCAGCAGGGGCGCACGCCCGATGACCGGCTTATCACCTACGGCAACAAGACTGGCGAGACTCCTGACAAGAGTCGCGGCATATACACCATAAGCATAATGTACGATGGCTCGCTGGGGACACTGCTGGTGCAGCGAATCGGCTGTTGGCTGCCCGCTGGTTTCGACTACGTGGAAGGCTCCAGTAACCTAGAACAAGCCCCGGGACAGCCATACTACAAGGTGCCCCAGACCTTCAGCCATAAGAGCGGCACCGCCGTGGTCTGGGACTATAGCTCCGGCATCGACTACAACGACCTGCCTTCAAGCGGCACAAAGAAAATCGTTACCTTCAGGTTCACCCCCAATAAGGACATGCTCGATGCCTTCTCCTGGACCAGGACAAACAGCGACCAGATCAAGCTCTCCTGGGACACCTCCAAGAAGATAATCGAGATCACCTCACGCGCCCCCAGCGGTGAAAGCAAACAGACCACCGTCACCTGCCACGTCATCAAGAAGGAGTTCCAGCCGCTGGGCTCCGCCCTGAACGGCGACTACGCCGCCAGCGGCATCACTCTGATGCGCGACCACGATAACGATCAGGGATACTGGTCGGACAGGGACAGGCGCGAAAGGCTGTACAAAGAGACAGCGGTCACCATAGGACCGGGACAGCCAGTGTCCGTCCCCGAGGACGCCACCGTGGAACGCATTTTCCTCTACTGGTCGGGCTGGAAGTGCAAGCCGTGGAATATTTGGGGCTATAGCCAGCAACAGCGCAATCAGTTGCCCAGCCAGAAGAATATCAATAAGGTGAACTTCAGAGTAAAGGTGGGAACAACAGAGT
>Ga0272449_1004076_pt1 | contig 12097 bp, 12 predicted proteins | sample YNPCB0241_FD_198679 | JGI IMG/M metagenome (GOLD analysis project Ga0272449, IMG submission 198679) | Hot spring sediment microbial communities from Yellowstone National Park, WY, United States - YNP-CB-024-1 | ecosystem: Environmental > Aquatic > Thermal springs > Hot (42-90C) > Sediment...
GTGATTTCCAATTTGATCCTTCTGTCTTGGAGCCTCTTCATCAGGTCTTTGGTGAGAAGGTCCACTATGGCCTTCACTTCTTCGAGTCTCAAGGGCTTGAAGAGGACTATGTCGTCTACCCTGTTCAGAAACTCAGGCCGAAAGTGCCTTCTTAGGGCGGCCATGACCTGGGCCCTCGCACTCTCTTTGATCTCGCCAGTTTCCGTTATCCCCTCAAGCAGGTATTCAGAGCCGATGTTGCTCGTCATTATTATCACAGTGTTTTTGAAATCAACAGTGCGGCCCTGAGCGTCCGTGAGTCTCCCATCATCGAGGATCTGCAGGAGCACGTTGAAGACATCGTGATGAGCCTTCTCTATCTCGTCGAACAGGATCACGCTGTACGGCTTCCTCCTCACGGCCTCTGTGAGTTGCCCACCTTCCTCGTATCCCACGTAGCCTGGAGGGGCACCTATGAGGCGACTCACGGTATGCTTCTCCATGTACTCGGTCATGTCTATGCGGACGAGGTTGTCCTCGGAATCGAAGAGGGCCTCGGCCAAGGTCTTGGCGAGCTCCGTCTTCCCTACCCCAGTAGGTCCGAGGAAGATGAAGGAGCCTATGGGTCTTCTGGGGTCCTTTATCCCGGATCTGGCCCTTATCACGGCATCGGCCACAAGCCTCACAGCCTCGTCCTGGCCAACGACCCTTCTGTGCAACACTTCATCGAGCCTGAGGAGTTTTTCCCTCTCTCCTTCCATGAGTCTGGTCACGGGAATCCCAGTCCACCTGGAGACTATCTCCGCTATTTCCTCCTCTGTCACTTCCTCCCTGAGAAGCCTCTGTCCTCCGAATTCCTGGGCCAGCCTCTCCTCCTCTTCCCTGAGCCTTCTCTCCAGCTCGGGGATCCTACCGTGCCTCAACTCAGCAGCCCTGCTCAGATCGTACTGCCTCTCCGCCTGCTCCAGTTCCCTCCTGGCTTGCTCTATCTCCTCCCTCAAGGCCTGAAGCTTCCTTATGGCCTCCTTCTCGGACTCCCACTGGGCCTTCAGCCTTTCCCCTTTGGCCCTGAGCTCCGAAAGCTCCTTTCTCAGGGCCTCGAGCCTTTCCTGGGATGCTTTATCCCTCTCCTTCTTGAGGGCGGCTTCCTCTATCTCCAGCTGCATGATCCTTCTTGTGACCTCGTCCAGCTCCGCAGGCATGGAGTCCATTTCCGTCCTTATCATGGCGCAGGCCTCATCTACCAGATCAATGGCCTTGTCGGGGAGGAACCTGTCCGTTATGTAGCGGTTCGAAAGAACCGCAGCAGCAACCAGAGCATTGTCTTGAATTTTCACGCCATGGTGAACCTCGAATCGCTCCTTCAGTCCGCGCAGTATCGAAATCGTGTCCTCGACCGATGGCGGGTCCACCAGAACAGGCTGGAAACGCCTTTCGAGGGCAGCATCCTTCTCTATGTACTTCCGGTACTCATCGAGGGTCGTAGCGCCTATGCAGTGAAGCTCTCCCCTCGCCAGCATCGGCTTGAGCATGTTGCCAGCATCGATAGCTCCCTCGGCTTTTCCAGCTCCCACTATGGTATGAAGCTCGTCTATGAACAGGATTATCCGACCGTTGGACTGCTTTATCTCCTGGAGCACTGCCTTGAGCCTTTCCTCGAACTCCCCTCTGTATTTGGCACCCGCAAGGAGCGCTCCCATGTCCAGGGCAAAGATGGTCTTGTCCTTGAGGCCCTCGGGGACATCGCCCTTCACTATCCTCTGAGCGAGTCCCTCAACTATGGCGGTCTTTCCCACTCCGGCCTCGCCGATGAGCACGGGATTGTTCTTGATCTTGCGACTCAGTATCCTTATGACCCTCCTTATCTCTGCATCCCTTCCGATTATCGGATCCAGCTTATTGGCCCTGGCCTCGGCTACCAGGTCTCTGCCATATTTTTGGAGCGCCTCGTAAGTCTCCTCTGGGGTAGCGCTCGTGACCCTCTGATGACCGCGGACCTCGGTGAGGGCCTTGAGAAGAGCCTCTCTCGTGACCCCGAACTCCTTGAGGATCCTTCCTGCCGGAGTGCTTTGCCCCTCTTCCACAAAGGCGAGCATCAGGTGCTCCACTGAAACGTATTCGTCCTTCAAGTGCTTCGCCTCATCCTGAGCCCTCACAAGGAGCTTGCTCAGTCTTTGGGTTATGTACACCTTCCCCGGCTCTGCTCCAGGCCCTGTGACCCTGGGCCTTCTCTCGAGCTCCTCCTGGAGCCTGGCTTTGAGTGGCTCCAGTGGCACTTCCATCCTCCTGAGAAGCCTGGGGACCAATCCGTCTTCCTGCTCCAGAAGGGCCAGAAGGAGATGTTCTCCGTCAACCTCCACATGATTGTATCTCACGGCCTTTGTTTGGGCCGCTTGAAGAGCTTCCTGAGACTTTATGGTGAATCTTTGAAGGTCCATTTTTTTCTCTCTCCTTCCCGCATAATGTTTTCCTCGTGGATCCCATCTTGCCTTCTCTTTGGCAAGGGAACCACACTTGTTGACATGAAAATAAGCACTCTCTACAAGCAAATCTAGTGCCAGATCCGGGACCTCGGCAAAAAAAGAGGGAGTAGGGCCTTGCATACATTTCCCGCCCCGGCGGTCGAGGAAACACCAATGATATCCAATTGGTGGCAGCCGAGGGGTGGAGGGACACTAGGGATTTACCCCAGCTTTTTGGTGTTGACACTCCATATGGTCTATGGTATTTAGCGAGCCACGGCCAGGAAAGGTAAAAAGGGGTTCTACGAGATCTTCCCATCCGGCTGCGGGGCAAAAAGGGGAGAGGTAGGTGGCTGTTTTTCCCATCGGGGCCTTTGGCTTGCACTCCCCGAGGCATTGGCAATGGAAGCCTGTGGCTCCTCGGGGTGAGAGGCAAGAAAAAACTCTAGGAGGTAGGAGCATGGAGGCGAGCAAGAAGATTTTGCTCAAGGAATCCGAAATCCCCAGGCAATGGTACAATGTCTTACCGGACCTCCCACGTGGGCTACAGCCTCCCCTTCATCCAGCGACCGGTAAGCCCATCGGACCGGAGGACATGGCACCCATCTTCCCCATGAACCTCTTGGAGCAAGAGATGAGCCAGCAGAGGTGGATAGACATCCCAGAGGAAGTCCTGGAGAAGTATCTCATTTGGAGGCCAACTCCCCTCGTGAGAGCAAAGGCCCTAGAGGAGCATCTCCAAACCCCGGCCAGGATTTACTTCAAGAATGAAGGGGTCAGTCCGCCCGGGAGCCACAAGCCCAATACAGCGGTTCCTCAGGCTTATTACAACAAGGTGGCGGGAGTGAAAAGATTGACTACAGAGACAGGGGCTGGTCAGTGGGGCAGTGCACTGAGCTTCGCTTGCAAGCTCTTTGGATTGGAATGCAAGGTGTTCATGGTCCGCATCTCCTATGAGCAAAAGCCTTACCGTCGCATAATGATGCAGACATGGGGGGCTGACTGTGTACCCAGCCCGAGCCAGGAGACAGAGGCTGGCCGAAAAATCCTAGCCCAAGACCCCAACTCCCCGGGTAGCCTGGGAATAGCCATAAGCGAGGCAGTGGAGGCAGCGGTGAGCAGAGAGGATACCAAGTATTCTCTCGGGAGCGTTCTCAACCACGTGCTTCTTCACCAGACAATAATAGGCCTCGAGGCCAAGAAACAGTTGCAGTCGATAGGCGAATACCCCGATGTCGTCATAGGGTGTGCTGGAGGTGGAAGCAACTTTGCGGGATTGGCCCTTCCCTTCGTGGCGGACAAGATAAATGGGAAGCAGATCGACATCTATGCTGTTGAGCCCACATCCTGTCCCACCATGACGAGGGGCCCCTTCGCATACGACTTCGGTGACACCGTTGGTTTGACCCCCCTCATGCCCATGCACACATTGGGCCACAGCTTTGTCCCAGCTCCAATCCACGCAGGAGGTCTGAGGTACCATGGAATGGCCCCCATAGTCAGCCAACTGATTCTCGATGGCATCGTGACCCCCATCGCTGTGCCCCAACTCGAGACCTTTGGAGCCGGCGTAACCTTCGCTCAGACAGAGGGATTCATAACAGCGCCCGAGACGGCCCATGCCGTGGCCGTGGTGATAAGAGAGGCCCTGAAGGCGAAGGAGGAGGGAAAAGAGAAGGTGATACTCTTCAACTGGAGCGGACATGGGCTCGTGGATCTTGCGGCCTATGCCGCCTATCTCGAAGGGAAGTTACAGGACTACGAGCTTCCCACAGAGGAGATAGAGAGGGCCCTCCAGGACATATCCTCGTTGCCAAAGCCCGCCATTTGAAGTAAAAGCAAAGTGGATGGCACCCGGGAGGTCATGGTTTCCCGGGCATGCCATCCACAGAAAAAAGGAGGCATAGGAGATATGGGTGGCCCAAGGCTCGAGACCAGATGCCCCCGACTGGGGCACGAGGTGCCCATAGCGTACTGCTACAACCAGCCAGAGGGTATGCCTTGCGGCCGCATGCTTTCGTGCTGGGAATGGAGGCTTCCCAATTTGAGGCAGGCTCTGGAGCGTCTTTTGCCGAGGGAGAAATGGGAGCAATACCTTTCCCTTCAGGCAAAGCCGAGACATGTGGCACTGGTCCAGGAGATCGAGAGGGCCAAGCTATCTAGACATCGAGGGGCTGAACAGGAAGAGAAGACGGGAGAAAACGCTCATGGGTCGGAGAGAGAGGCAGGTACTTTTGGGGAATGAGGCCATAGCCGTCGGGCTAGTGGAGGGGGGGTGCCAGGTGATCGCTGGTTACCCTGGCACTCCAAGCTCGGAGATACTTCCTTCGGCAGTCAAGTGGGGGAAAAAATGGTCGGTTCCCATGTATGCCGAGTGGTCCACCAATGAGAAGGTCGCATTCGATCAGGCTTACGCTGCAGCGGTGGTGGGGAAAAGGGCAGCTTGCTGCATGAAGCAAGTCGGGCTCAATGTGGCCTGCGACTCCCTCACAAGCGCGACATATACTGGAGTCTCTGGAGCTCTTGTGGTCGTCTCCTGCGACGACCCTGGCCCCCATTCATCTCAGACAGAGCAGGACTCGAGGAGAATGGCCTGGTTGGCCAAAGTGCCAGTATTGGATCCCCAAAGCCCTGCTCAAGCGAGGTGGCTGGCCCGAGAGGCCCTCGACATATCCCACAGGTTCTCCATCCCGGTGATGCTCAGATCCGTGACCCGGCTGAGCCATGCTAGACAGGTTGTGGAAGTAAATGGCCCACCTCCAGGGATGATCCTTCCCAAGGCCTCTTTCCCCCGGGACCCATGCAGATGGGCTGCAACCCCGAGGTTTCGCCTTCTCCTCCACGCGGAACTGAACGAGAAGCTCCGGAAGATGGAGGCCTTGTCCAACAGGTATGCGAGGGCTTTCTTCCCGAGTTCTTCCACTGCGGAGTATCCCCTGGGGGTTGTGGCTTCGGGGGTTCCGGCCCTGGTGGCCAAGGAGCTCCTCGAGGAGCGAGGTTTTTCCCATGTCCCATTTCTCGAGATCACCATGCCATTTCCTTTCCCGAGAAAGCGAGGGGCGATCTTCCTGGAAAGGTGCAAGGTGGTCCTGGTGCTAGAAGAGCCAGATGCATTCATAGAGGTCCATCTTCAAGAGAGAAACAAGGTATTGGGGAGAATGACTGGGCATGTCCCAAAAGAGGGGGAGCTTCTCCCCGAGATCCTGGATGCCTCTCTGGAGAAAGCCCTAGTGGATGCGGGCATAAAGAAGAGGGCGAGAAGAAACAGGAGGCGAGATGCTCTCCTCCAAAAGGCAATGGAGGAGGCAAAGCTTCCGAGAAGAAGACCGACCCTCTGCCCCGGATGCCCCCACAGGGCTTCTTTCTTCGCCATAAAGAGGGCCTTTCCCAAGGCCATATATCCCAGTGACATAGGGTGTTATACCCTCGGGGCCAATCTAGGGGTCGTGGACACCGTATTGGACATGGGATCGGGAATCACCATGGCAAGCGGTCTCTACCACGCATTCCAACTAGATGGCCTCAAAAGGCCAATAGTTGCGACAATGGGCGATTCCACATTCTACCATTCGGGCACGGCTGCTCTCCTAAATGCTGTGCACACAGGCTCCAGGTTCGTGCTCGTGATCTTGGACAATGGAGTGACGGCCATGACCGGGATGCAGTCAACTCCAGCATGGGACCACGGCCCTGATGGATCCGCGGCCATACCCATCCCGCTGGAGAGGGTGGTTAGGGGCTGCGGGGTGGAATTCCTGGCCATATGCGATCCTTACAACTTGGAGGATATGGTCAAGACCCTGAAGGAGGCTTGGCAATACGCTTCTTCGCCCGACGGCTCGGTGGCAGTGGTCATAGCAAGACACCCTTGCTTGCTCCACGAGCCCAAGGCAAGGGAGATCCGAGGTCCTCTCCCGAAGGTCACTGACAGGTGCAAGGGGTGCAGGTATTGCTTGGAACAATTCGAATGCCCTGCCCTGATATGGGATGAAAAAGGAGAGCGTGTGACCATTTCGGAGGGCCTTTGCTCGGCATGTGGGGTTTGCCTCCTTGTTTGCCCAAAAGGAGCGATAATCCGAGGGGAGGATGGCTGAGAATGGACATATTGCTTGCAGGTGTAGGGGGGCAAGGAATACTTTTCGTCACGAGCCTTCTGGCTCATGCGGCATCCAGGAGAGGTTGGCCAGTCATAGCGAGCGAGACCCACGGAATGGCACAGAGGGGCGGGACTGTGGTGTCCCACCTGAGGCTTGGAAGGACTCATGTTGGACCCCTAGTTCCTTTGGGGAAGGCAGATCTTCTCCTTGGGTTGAACGAGGATGAGGGCCTGAGACACTTGGGTTACCTGAAAAAGGGCGGATCCCTCCTAGTGGAAGAGGGGTGTGGAAAGCTAGGTCTCCCGTCGGTCAAAGCCTATATCGCCATGATGAAACTGAAGGCGGAGTGCATCCCCGCAGCGAGGAAGGCGAGGGAGATTGGTTATCCATTGGGGGCCAATCTCATACTGGTGGGTAAGGCTGCATCCCTGGGGTGGCTTCCCTTCTCTCAGAGGGAGCTCGAAGGGGCCCTGAGGGAACTTTCAAGGCCCAATCTTGTGGAGAAAAACATCACGAGCCTGCTTTTGGGCTTGTCCTCTTGTGAGACGGGGGCAAGTACTGGACCTTGTAAATCGAGTTTGCAGTCTTGATGAGGACCGACTCCGGGGTTTCCCTCACCTCCTCTACAACACTTGTCCGGAGGACCCTTCCCTTCCCGAGATAAACCGCGTATCGTTCGCCCTTGACGGGTGGGGCACACTCCCACCCCACGACCGTTCCTCTTGGATCGTCGCCGATCCTCTCTATCTTGCTGAGGGCGATCCTCTTGCTCAAGATCTCGCAGGTCTTGCCCGTGGTTCCCATTGGTCCCTGCATCCAGTAACGTCCCCTTTGAGACCTCTCCAAACAGTCCTCTACCTGGTTCCCGTCTATGCAATAAGCATGCCTAAGTCCCGCACATTTGCGTGATCTCTGAAGACGATCAACACAGTTCAGGCCCTAGCTCGGCGATCTAGACCACCGATGGGATCTCCATCTCAGTTTCCAGAGGCTCGGCTCATCCCCGTCCAGTTGGCCTTCGGGTCAGTTGAGGGGTGGGGCCCAGTGAGGGGGAAGGAACCCTTAGTGCCACGCGTTACCATATGGTAACATTTGGGCTCACTTTTGGTCCTGAGGGGAATCCACAAGTTCTCACTTGGACAGCCTCTGGACGAGCTCTATCTCAAGGTCCTCGGGACCTTTGAAAAAGGCATAGCGGATTCCATAGGCTTCTTGTGGCTCTGTGTGGAAGCGGAACCCCCTATCCACGAGCTCATTGTAAGCCCCTTCGAAGTCCTCCACCTCCACACCGATGTGATGGTATCCCAGAGGAGTTCCTTCACTTGCCTCCACCTTCTCGTCATCTCTGGGGACCCTCAAGTTTATAGTTGTGCCCCCGAGGCTAAGGCTCGCCCCATCGGCTGTTCCGAACTTCCTCCTGAGCACAAGGCTCGCTCCCAGGGTCTCGGTGAAAAACCGGATCATTCCTTCCAGATCCTTGCACACGATGTGAACATGGTGAAACTTACACCTCATGACCTACCTCCACGGCTCTAATTTACCCTCTTGTCCCTTGGGCCTTCACGCCCTTCTCAACCAGGCAGCCAGGACCCACCCCATCATGGCGAGACACTCCATATCGAGGTATTTCTCGGCCCTCTTCTCGAAGAGTAGAGAGCACTGGGCTGGGAACTCTTCGTCCCTGTCATTGAAGAGCATCAAGATGGGCACCTTGGGTAGGGCCTTGAAACACACCGCGAGATCTGCCTTGGCTTCGCTAATTGTGATCTCCCCTGCGAGCTCGAGTGCCCTCTGCCTGAGAGCAGAGATGTTCCCAGCGAATCTCTCCGCTATGGGTCTTTCCGCATGGCCGTGAAAGCCCGCAACAAATGGAGCAGCATCCTTGAACTCTCTGTACGTGACCCACTGCGATTCCAAGGGCTCCGAAGATGGAGCCATCAACACATACTTTGCGAGGATCACCGTAACGGCGTGAATCGGCCTTTTGCCCTCTGGATCCCATATGCCCTTGGCCGATACCCTGTGGGGAAGCCCGAAGAAGGGAACTAGAAGCTCATCCCCTTCCGCCCTCACCCCGATCCGGCGAGAAACTTCTGGGAGTTCCACCTTGGCTATCTGCTCTAGATAGTGATTGTAGATCTCCTCGAAAACTTGTGTCTGATCCATTTCCCCTCCGCTAGATGGGAGATCTCCCCTCTACGGAAAATAGGCTCAACCTTCAATGGGCGTCCTCTGAAACCAATACCAAGCGGTGGGAAATCCCCTCTCCTGCCCCACCACATATTTGACCTCCACGAAACAGTCCCCAAGGAGCCCCATCACTTCGTCCCGGCTTATGCCCCAGAGGCTCCCCTTCCACTTCCTCGGAAGCCACGCGTAGAGCATGTACCATCCCCCGGCACGGACCAATCGCTTCAATTCCCGAGCGTACCTTCCTCTGGCCCTATTGTCGAGGCCTGTGAGGCAGCCTATATCCAAAGCCAGATCGTAAGGACCCGATAGCATCGAAAGCTCAGTGACATCAGCTCTTATGAACTCTATCTCGAGGCCAGCTCTTTTCGCTTTCTCCACGGCCTTCCTTATGGCCCTTTTGGAGAAGTCCACTCCCGTGACCTTCCACCCGCTTTTTGTCAAGGTTATTGCGTTAGTGCCAGTCCCACATCCAAGATCCAAGGCTCTTCCAGGAGGATGATGAAGAATGAACTCGACGAGCTCTGGTGGGCTCACATTGGTATCCCAGGGGGTGTTTCCCGTGATATACCTCCACTCGAAGCCCAACCGGCCCTTCCTCAGAGATTCAACTATCCTGGAAAGCTGCGCCCTGAGCCCTCCCTCCATGGGCCGAAAAGCCACCTCAAACCCTCTCCCCTTCCGCCTCGGGTCCCTCTAGGGCCTCGAGGGCTCTACCAAGGCTCGTTTTTTGCTGGGCTGCGAGTTCAATCACTCGTCTCATCTCCTGAGCGCTTTCCCTCTTTCCCAGCCCCTCCAGCTCCCTTGCGAGTTTCTCGTAATCCTCCATGTGGTGCTCTGCATGGTGAATCCATTCTCGGAGCCTTATTTTCGCCTTCTCAACAGGATCCATTTGTCCCCCTCTCCTCGGAAAAAAAAGTCTGGGGCCGAGCCTAAGCCCTGAAGGATCAAAAAAGGACGAGATTCAACTATCCCCCAAAGCGAAGTAGACCTTGTTCTCCCTGAAGTCCGCCCTCTGAAACTTGCCCCTCACCACGCGCTCTTCCCCAAAGAGGGAAAGGAGTCTCCATGTATCAGCCCCTTGAGGCTCCACTCTAATCACGGACTCCAAGAGAAGCTCCTCCCCGTCGTCTCTGAGCCCATATGCCTTTATCTCGCACATACTCTTTACCCCCCCTTCTTCACCTAGCTCAAGTGCATCGCCTGTCGACGGTACTATTCTCCCTCGAGAGCATGCCCTCCAACTCTCGCCAGAACCATTAGACCACACACGCGGACAGTGTTGCAATTCCAGGGGGCCACTTGCTCCCCTTCGAGGCCCTTCTACAATGGGCCACTTCCAAGGCGCAGGGATGCGACCTTTCGGGCTACTGGCCGGAAGCTGAATCCTTTGCCGCCACAACTGGGGCGGGCGAAGATGGCACGGCTCAAATTGCCGGGAGAGAGGCCGTCCAATGGATGAATTCAGGGCCTGAGGAACAATCCCCAATTGGTCACGGAGGTAGCGTATGACGAGCTGGACGACCCCGGGACCCATGAGACCCGGAGATGATGGGTCTTTGGCTAAAAGTCGAATGACTTGAGCCAGGTCATTTTCTCAAGTCATCACCATAGGGCCTGTGCGCCCAGGTCTTTGTAATGCGCCACAGGCACCCCCAACGGCCTTGAATGGGCTGAGCTCTCCCAGGCTTTCTTCCAAAGGACCCTCCATGTCTCTCCCCCGGACCTAAGCTGCGCTCCGGACCCAGCTACCCCCATCACCTCTACAGCTAACCTCCCATTCATGACTCCTCCTCCCGTTGGTCAGAGGGGATTTTCCTATCACGAAAGCGTCAACACCTTCAAGGGGGACAGGCTACTTGGTGGAGGGGGAGGCCCTGCGTAAGGGAAAGGCTCTGCGCTCAAGGGACGATGGCTTTACGCTGAATGCAAGAAGCCCTTCTTGGGCCCTAGGCCCATGGCCCATCTCCCAGTTGACAATTCATCTGGATATTGATCGGCATATACTAACCGGATAAATTGCCCCGGGAGGTGTTAGGGTGAACAAGCGAGGAGGGGTTAAAGGAAATCTGAAGCGGGCCTTGCTGGATATGGCCCCCGAGAAGGAACTCCCATTGAGCCACCTACTCCCGAGTCTCACTGAAAGATCGGCCAAAAGAGGCCATAGAATGACACCGTTGTCTCGTCTGATCTGGCCTCTTTTGGCGCTTCTAATCTCGGCTTGGCCATATGTCAGTTCTGGAGATCGTGTGCCTCCAAAACAGGATGTCATCCTGGCAACGACGACCAGCACCCAGGATTCGGGTCTTCTTGATGTGCTATTGCCTGTATTCCAAAAGAGCACGGGCGTCCTGGTCAAGACAATTGCAGTGGGATCTGGTCAAGCCCTCGCCTTAGGGGCGAGAGGAGAGGTGGATGTGCTGCTCGTGCACAGTCCCCGTGAGGAACTCAAGTTCATGGAAGCTGGCTTCGGAGCGAGAAGAAGACTCGTCATGTACAACGATTTCGTCCTCGCAGGACCCAAGGGGGACCCTGCAGGGGTGAGGGATGCTCGCAGCGTGGAGGAAGCCTTTAGAAAAGTAGCTGATGGCGGGTTCCTGTTCATCTCCAGGGGAGATCTTTCAGGAACACACGTGCTCGAGACGGAGCTTTGGAAAAAAGCAAATGTAAATCCTTATGGCAATCGTTGGTATCAGGAAAGCGGCCAAGGAATGGGACAGACTCTCCTCATCGCCTCGGAAAAAGGGGCGTACACTCTCTCCGATCGAGGCACGTACCTAGCGCTAGCGTCCAAGCTGGCCCTAGAAATATGTTTTCAGGGCGCCGAGGAGTTGCGAAACATTTACCATGTGATAAAAGTGAATTGCTCCCGTTTTGAGAGGGTCAATTGCCAGGGAGCCCGACTCTTAGCCGATTTCCTGGTGTCCGGGGAGGCTCAGCGGATGATTCGAGATTTCGGCGTGGATCGTTTCGGGACACCCCTTTTCTTCCCAGCAGCTACTGAGCAGGAAAAATGAGGCTAAAATGGAACTGATCGTGGAAGGGATGAAGAGAGGAATTGGGCTCCTTCTCCGAGGAGACAGAGAGGTTGTGGAAGTAGTGCTTCTAACACTTCAGGCTTCGGGGACAGCGACCCTATTGAGCCTCTTTTTTGGGGTAGGGATTGGGGCTCTCGTGGGCCTGAGACAATTTCCTGGGCGGACTTTCTTCCTGAGCATTGTCAATACGGCTATGGGGCTTCCTCCGGTTGTGGTGGGCCTTTTTGTGACACTAATGCTTTGGCGCAGTGGGCCTCTGGGCGCCCTGGGCCTTCTCTATACCCCTACAGCCATGATTCTGGCCCAAGCTATAATTGCTACACCCATCATA
>Ga0272449_1004080_pt1 | contig 12089 bp, 10 predicted proteins | sample YNPCB0241_FD_198679 | JGI IMG/M metagenome (GOLD analysis project Ga0272449, IMG submission 198679) | Hot spring sediment microbial communities from Yellowstone National Park, WY, United States - YNP-CB-024-1 | ecosystem: Environmental > Aquatic > Thermal springs > Hot (42-90C) > Sediment...
TTTCCGCAGCGGATCGGGCGAGACTCGACCTGCTGCGCGCCATGGCAGAGCTGGAGTCCGGCCGTTTGGACGCCGGGCGGAACCGACTCCTTGCGCTGGCGAAAACCGGAACGGCACCCTGGAGGAGCACTGCGGCATTGACCTTAGCTCGCTGGGCACTGGATCGTGGTCAATCCGAGGAAGCGGTTCGGTGGTTGCAACGCGTGCAGTCGGATTCGGAGGCTCCCCTGGCACACCACGACGAAGCTGTCTGTGCGTTGCAACGGTTGCACACCGGCACGTTCGGAGCGGAACGGCTGTCTCCTCTACCCGAACTTCCCACGACCGACCTGCAGGTCTATGTGGCTCCCAACGGCGATGACCGCAACCCCGGCACCCGCGAGCAGCCGGTGGCGACGCTACTACGCGCACGAGATCTGCTTCGTATGCAGCGAGCGGGTCCCGACTCCAACCGCAGTGCCACCGTGTGGATCGCGCCGGGACGATATCCCGTGCAGTCCACCCTGACGCTTGACGCGCGTGACTCCGGTGGCCCCGGTGCCCCTGTAATCTGGCGAGCTATGGACCCGAACCGACCCCCGCAATTCGATGGAGGACTCCGCGTCCGCCCACGCCCCGTCTCGGAGACCTTGCGCTTGCGGCTGGATCCCGCCGCACGAGCTGCTGCAGTGGAATTCGATCTGGCCGTGGAAGGACTGACCAACCCGCCTCCCCTCGTGTTGAGAGGCTGGGGTTCCGGCCGCGCGGGGCATCTGGGCCCCACCCTCGAGTTGTTCGTAGGCGACCAGGCACTGCCGCGATCACGCTGGCCCAACCAAGGGTTTGCCCGCGTCGCGGCGGTGTATGGAACCAATCCGGTCGTGCAGCACGGACGCGCTGTGCCAAGTTCGTCTCGCGAGGGCTACGTGGGCCTCGACACCGATCGGATTGCGCGGTGGGTGGACGAATCCGACCTCTGGCTGTACGGGTACTGGTTTCACCGATGGTCCGACTCCTATGAGCGCGTCGTGCGAATTTCGCCCCAGGATCGCCGCGTAGATCTAGACCCACCGTGGCATCGTTCGGGATTCCGCGTGGGTGGACAGTGGTGTGCGGTGAATGCGGTTTCGGAAATCGATCGCCCAGGCGAGTGGGCGTGGAGTTCCGCGCAAGGCGTGATCGTTGCCTGGCCGCCCGAAGGAGCTCAGGACACCGAATGGATCGTGTCGGTGTGGCCCTCCACAATGCTCGAAGCCACCGGGCTATCGCACGTGGTATGGGTGGGACTGACCTGGCAATATGGCGCGGCCGACGGGATCCGGTGGACACGCTGTTCCAACTGCACGTGGTTGGGCTGCACCGTCCGGCACTTTGCGGGCACGGGGTTGATCATCGACGGTGGGCAATCCAATCGTGTGCGGTCGTGCGATGTCTATAGCCTCGGGCGCGGTGGCATCGTGGTGCGGGGCGGCGATCGCCGCACGTTGGTGCCCGGCGGTCATCAGGTGGAGAATTGCCACGTCCACCACGTGTCGCGCATCGACCACACGTATTCGCCCTCGGTGCTGGTCGCCGGCGTGGGCCATCGGATCGCGCACAACTTGCTGCACGACAACCACAGCAGCGCGCTCCGGGTCGAAGGCAACGATCATCGTATTGAGCTCAACGAGATTTACGATGTGGTCCTCGAGTCCGATGACCAAGGCGGCTCGGATTCCTGGGGCAACCCGACCTATCGTGGGAACGTGTTCGTACATAACTACTGGCACCACATCGGCCGTCACCCCGCGGCGAACATGACGGCCGAGGTCGGTCGGGCGGCCATTCGTTTGGACGATGCCATCAGCGGCACAGTGATTCGCGGCAACATATTCTTTGCGTGTGGCGCGGGGGTGGGCTGGTGTGGTTCGGTTCAGATTCACGGGGGCAAAGAAAACGAAGTCGACGGCAACGTGGTGGTGGGGGCCCCCGCAGTGCTGAGCTGTAGCCCGTGGTCGGAGTCGAGGTGGCGCGAGTTCGTAACAAATTTTTTGCAGCGACTCGATGTAGATTCATCGCTCTACACGCGCCGGTATCCTGCCTTGACTAACCTGCTCGCAGCAGCGAACCGCAATCTGCTGCACCGCAATTGGGTGTTCCAGTGCGGGTCCCTCACCTACCGAGCTCCTCCCGCTGTGGTCGTCGGTGCCAATTGGGTGAGCTCCAGCCCCGGCCCATTCCAAGATCCCATGCGCGGCGATTTCCGGCTCGCTCCAAAGGCTCGTTGGCCGCTTTGGCTCGGACCCGATCCATGCCCGATCGAAGTCGTTGGCCTTCGAATGGATGCGTATCGGCGGACGTTGCCCGATGCGCAGGTCCGCTCCGCGCGGTCCCGAACTCCATGAGACCGACGGCATCGCACGGCGGACGCCACCTGGCGAGTCAAGCGTTTGCAGTAGCGTCTGGCGGCGGCGAGAACTTTCCCCAACCCAACCCTACGTGGGAGAACGTGGGCGTACCCCGCGAATCGAGTGGAATGCGAGGACGTCTGTGCACGTTCGAACTCCACTCGATGGCCTGAGTTCTTCGGGCGTTGCGTGGGCCATTCGATGTTCGCAAACACCAATCCCGACGGACCTCCCCCCTGGCACTAAGTTTTTTTCGGGCAGTAAATTGGCTGCGCCTTGGGGACAAGGAGACCCGAAAATAGGGAATGAAATCCAAAGCCTGACCGCTTCACTTCGAGGGGGACACCGGCGCGGCCGTCCGTTTCTCCGCGCGGTGTCAGCTCCAACTGGGTCATGCCGCGGCCGAATCGATCGGCATCCACGCCGACAAGAGCGGCCACAGTTTCAAAGCCCTCGAGCCGGTTCGCCAGGTATTCGAGAACACTTTGACGAATATGTTGCGGGGATCCTTTCCGGCCTGTCGCTCCGCCATGCCCATGGCAGCGCCGACCTTGCCAATGTATCCAAAACGAACTGCGGTTCTTGAGGATCCAAAGCTCCCGGACCTTTGTGCCCGAACCCGAAGACAACGGCTGCGTCGACCGCTTCACCCAAACCCTCAGGAAAAACCTCTTCTGGGTCCATTCCTTCCACTCCGTCGAGCAACTCACTCTTCATGCTCTTGTGGCCTCCAACGACCTACACAACCACCCTGGCCTATCGAACGAATTGGGGCCCGTTCACCCGCTCAAGCCCGGCCAACCCTTTTGGAGTCGGTGGCATGGGTAACTCTCCCGTGTATCTCAAAAACCCTGCTGCGCTACAGTCCCTGCAAACTGGCCCGCGCGCGTTCCATTGCCACATGGGCAGAGAAAAAAGCGAGCCCTTTGCGCGCGCTCGCGCACCGTTCCGACGACGAAGGGGCGAAGCAATGACCCGCCTCGTCGTAGGTGGAGGCGACGCGACGAGCGTGGTCCGGGTACGTCGAACGGGGGGTTGGGATTGACGGGGTTCTTCTGGTGGCCGCGTCGAGCCACAGCACAGAGGTTTCGGTCGAAGACTCGCCCTGCCATCGCTCGTGAGGCGGCAACCAGGTTTGACAACAGCGGGCCGTTCAACGAGATTATTGCGCGTTTTGCATCGGCTTGGGTGGAAAGGACGAGAGGATGAAAATCTTTGCCGTGCGCGAGCTGGCCGCCGGGGAACGGCGCGTTTCTTTGACTCCGGCCTCGGCCGACAAATTGGTGAAACTCGGCGCGGAGGTTTGGGCAGAGCCCGGACTCGGCGCGAGCATCTTCCAGAGCGACGCCGAGTACGAGCGGCGTGGAGTCCGAATGATGGACCGCGCGCGCGGGTTGGCGGAAGCCGATTGGGTGTTTCGCGTGCGACCGCCCACGCCCGAAGAAGCGGCGGCCTCCCGCCCAAAGAGCGTTCACATCGGCTATCTCGAACCCTTCGCCAACCGGGCGGTCGTCGAGGCATTCGCTCGCAGCGGCGCGACGGCTCTGGCGGTCGAGCTCGTGCCTCGTTCGACCATTGCGCAAAAACTGGACGTCCTCAGCTCGCAGGCCAACCTCGCGGGTTACGTGGCCGTGATGCTGGCGGCGGAACGGTTGCCCAAAATTCTACCGATGATGATGACGCCCGCGGGGACAATTCCGCCGGCCCGCGTGTTCGTCGTCGGCGCCGGCGTGGCCGGGCTCCAAGCAATTGCCACCGCGCGGCGGCTCGGCGCCCGCGTGGAGGCCTATGACACACGGCCGGTGGTTCGGGAGCAAGTGCAATCCCTGGGCGCAAAGTTTGTCGAGATCGACGTGGGCGAAACCGGGCAAACCGCTCAAGGCTACGCGCGCCCGCTGACCGAGGAACAGCTGGCACGGCAGCGAGAGCAAATGGCTCGGCATTGCGCCGAGGCAGATGTGGTCATCACCACAGCCCAGGTCTTCGGTCGCCGCGCCCCTCGGATCATCACCGACGAAATGATCCGGCGGATGAAGCCCGGTAGCGTGATCGTGGATCTCGCGGTGGAGACTGGAGGCAACGTCGAGGGGTCGGAACTCGACCGCGAGGTCGAACGGCATGGCGTACGAATTCTGGGCCTGGGCAACCTGCCCGGCCGGGTGGCGGTGACGGCCAGCCTGATGTACGCCAACAACCTGGCCAACTTCATCGAGCACTTCTGGGACCGGGAGGGCCGAAGCGTGCGGCTGCCCGAGAACGATGAAATCGTACACAGCATGACCGTCGTACGCGGCGGCCGCGTGGTCCACCCGACGGTGATCGAGGCGCTCGGTCTCAAATAGGAGGTCGAACCATGCTCGGACTTTTGTTCTTCGTATTCGTGTTGGCGGTGTTTTTGGGGTTCGAATTGATCTCGAAGGTGCCGTCGCAGTTGCACACTCCATTGATGTCCGGATCCAACGCGATTTCCGGTATTACGATCGTGGGGGCGCTCGTGGCCGCGGGCCAACCGCACGGCGGTACGCTCGTGACCGTGTTGGGCACCATCGCGGTGATCGCCGCGATGATCAACGTGGTGGGAGGCTATCTGGTCACTGACCGCATGTTGAGCATGTTCCGGCACACAGAAAAGAAGGATGGCAGCCATGGTTGAGTCCGATCACGCACTCATCACCACCTTGTACATCGTCGCAGCGGTTTTGTTCATCATCGGCTTGAAGATGCTCAACCGCGCGACGACGGCGCGGCGTGGAAATCTGATCTCCGGTGTGGGCATGTTGGCAGCGATCGTGGCCACCTGCTTATTGAAGGGTATGACCTTCGGGTGGATTTTGTTCGGCGCCGTGGTGGGATCCGCGATCGGCGCCGTGTCTGCCTACGCGGTCAAAATGACCGCCATGCCGGAGATGGTGGGATTGTTCAACGGGTTCGGCGGGCTGGCCAGCATGCTGGTGGCATGGGCCGAATTTCACAAGTGGCGAGTCGAAGGGTGGGTGAAGTACCACCAACTGCTCGGAGCCGGCGCGCCGGACTCTCCGTTGTTCACCGCCGTGGCCACCGTCTTCACTGCGATCGTCGGCGCGGTGACGTTTTCGGGCAGTGTGGTGGCGTTCCTCAAGCTGGGCGAGTGGATTACCGGAAAACCGATCTTGTTCCGCGGGCAACGATGGGTCAATGCCGCGCTCGTCGGGCTGATCTTGATGACCGCGGTCCTCATGGTGGTTCGAGGGCCTCAGGACATCACCGGATACGGGGCGCTGGTGGTGGTGATCGTGCTGTCCCTTCTCCTGGGCGTCAGCTCGGTCATTCCCATCGGCGGAGCGGACATGCCGGTCGTCATCTCACTGCTGAACAGCTACTCCGGCGTCGCCGCGGCCGCCGCAGGATTCATCTTGCTGAACACCGGATTGATCGTCGCCGGTTCGTTAGTCGGGGCCAGCGGGTTGATCTTAACCAACATCATGTGCAAGGCGATGAACCGGTCCTTGGCGAATGTGCTGTTCAGCGGATTCGGCTCGGGTGAGGGCACCACCAGCGCCGCGGTTCAAGGCGAAGTGAAGCCCATCGGCGTGGAGGACGCCTACTACATTCTGGAGGCCGCGCGTTCCGTAGTGTTCGTTCCAGGCTACGGCATGGCCGTGGCGCAAGCGCAGCACGTGGTTCGGGAACTCGGCCAACTGCTGGAGAAAAACGGCGCCGAGGTTCGCTACTGCATCCACCCGGTCGCAGGCCGCATGCCGGGCCACATGAACGTGCTGCTGGCCGAGGCCAATGTGCCTTATGAACAGCTGGTCGAACCCGGGGACGTCAATCCCGTCATGGACACCGTGGACGTGGCGGTGGTCATCGGCGCCAATGACGTGGTCAATCCGGCGGCCCGCGAGGATCCTTCCAGCCCCCTCTGGGGTATGCCTATTATCGAGGTGGATCGTGCGCGTACGTGTATCGTGTTGAAGCGTTCGATGCGGGCCGGATTCGCGGGCGTTGAAAATCCCCTCTTCTACAAACCGAACACCCGCATGCTGTTCGGCGACGCCAAGGCCACGGTTTCTGCGCTGGTGTCGGAGTTCAAGTCCGAGTGATCCGTCGCCCGCGACGGCGAGCCGGTCCGTGCGATTGGGACGTCCGTGGTCGCCTCACGAACTGGACAAGCACGCGGTACCTTCGCACGCGCCACGCCGGAAGTGGGACCGTTGTGCCCCAGTTCTCCCACAACGCCTTGCATTGGCCCCCCGGCCAATTCACCCGCGAGCGCACCGCCCTGTGCGCAAGCCCATCGCCCGCACCCCCGTGCCCTCCTCCGAATCCCCAAACCACCCCTCCCCCATCGCGAAGGAGCGGCTCTTCCCACATCGCCACATGCCCCTCGCTCGAGCGAGTATCACTCGAATCGGAATCCGCACTCCGGCTGCGTGATGTGTTCAGCGGGACTGCGCGGGTACTTTCGGCAGTTCAACGGTCGCCAGCGGTAGATGGCGCAGAACGAACGCCCATCCGGACGGAACCGAACAAACGGACACGGGTTGGGCAACTCACAGCACAGTCCACACGACTCACACGAGCCAACCCGCCCCGGGGCCACCGGTAGCCAACTGGTCAACGTGCGGCGAAGTTTCGCCCACCAGGTGTTGCGACGGTGGTCCATCAACGGGGTAGTTTCTGGACTTCTTCAACTCGGATGGAGACCTGTTTAGTCTTCGCGTCTTCCTTCAAATCGGAATACACAACCTTCACCCGCGCGCCGCCAAGGTTTTCAAGGATGGCAGGATTCACGACTCTGTACACCTTCCCATCCTCCGCTTCCAAACGGGCTCGAACGAACCCGCGTTCGTCATTGGTTACCGCAACCACCCCGACCAGTGTTGGGCGGTTGGCCTTCTTGATTAGGTCGTCGGCTTGGTTTTTCGGCGCCACATGGCTGGAGGGCGGGTTCTTCGGACCCTTCTTCTTAGAGTCCGGCTTTTTCTCCGCTCCCCATAGCACCAGGCTGCTGGCGAGTAACGCCAGAATCGCGGCGATCCAGATTCTCATGGTCACATCCTTTGGGTTGACTAGTACTCGATTCATTATCCACCGCGGCGGCTGGTTTGCAACCAGGTTCTACGACTTCGCAGTTCACTGGGTTTTCATCCGCGCGCGATGTCCAACCTATCGCTCGCCCAAGCCGGACCGTGAACCGGCTACCTTCGTTGGGAACACTGTGGACCTCAATCGTGCCCCCATGAGCGCGGACGATAGTATCCACAATGGCCAAGCCTAGCCCCGCCCGGCCGTCCATGCGCGCCCGCGACTTGTCGGCTCGATAGAAACGTTCAAAAATGTGCGGGAGATCGTCCGGGGCAATCCCGAGACCGGTGTCGGCAACTTCTAGGACTACTTGTGAGTCCGTTTCGCCGGTCCGAACTGCGATCGTTCCCCCAGAACGGTTGTAATGAATGGCGTTGTCTAGGAGGTTGACCGCCACGTGGAATAGCTGTTCGGCGTTGGCCCAGCACTCCGCGGGTTGTAGATCCAACTCCCACTGGAGTTCGTGCTGCTGGGCCAGAGGGCGCAGCAGCTCGATCGCGTCGGCCACCACGCGTTCTAAGCGGACCCGACACCGTTCTTCCGAGTTCGCGCCCGCATCCAGGCGTGCGAGCACCAGAAGGGATTCCACCAGGTGCCGCAACCGTCGAGCCGCACGCCGACACGCCTCCAACGCCTCTCGATATTCCGCCGCCGATCGCTCGCGAGCTAGAATGGACTCTGTTTGAGACAGCACTACCGCCACCGGCGTGCGCAGCTCGTGCGAAGCGTCCGCAGTGAAGCGAACTTGACGTGCCAAGGTCTCGCAAAGCCGATCAAACGTCGCATTCAGCGTGGCCGCAAGACGTCCCAATTCACTTTCGGTTTCCGTCACCGGAACTCGCGCCGATAGATCGCCCGACGCAATTCGCTGGGCCGTGGACGCGATACGTTCGACCGGGCGAATCATTCGGCCAGTCAGCCATGCGCCGCCGAGGATCCCCAGCAACCACACGCCGCTGGCGGCCGCCGCCAATACCCAGCGGAGCCGTTCGAGTTCCCTTAGATCCGCGTCCGCAAACTTGCCCACCGTCAACGTGAATCCGGCCCACAGCCGGCGAACGTGTTCACGCCGCCGGTCCAGTTGGCGAACCTGGTCTCGGAAGTGGTCCGAGGTCGGTGGCGGACTCACGGCCGGCGCCTCGGGAGAACTGCGGAGGACGTTGCCCCCGGGGCCGAACAGGACGTAATAAAACGCGCTCTCTGTGCGTCGGGTTTTGAACAAGTTTAGCTCCAATGCATCGAGGGCGGCGGTCGGCAACCAGTTGGGGGAACCCTCCGCATGAGGACCGCGCGGATGCGCGCCGACTTCCGGCGGGAGGCGCCGGTCGGGGTTGGACGGAGGCTCGCGGGGTTCCCTCGGCGAAGACGGCTTCGGGGGACCTGGCGGCAGCAGGTCGGGCCGACCCGGCCCAAACGGCGGCCGGCCGGGAACGGTCGGGCGCAGCACGGCGGTCAGCGCGGCGAAGCGTCGTTCGATCTCCTCATCCACATGTCGCCAGCGGTTGTGACGCACCAGCGAGTACGCAGTGCTGCTGAACGCGGCCAGCACCACCGCGAGCCATGCCGCGTACCAAAGCTGGAGCCGCCACCGGAGCGAACGAGGCACCCAGTTCATTCCATCAGATATCCGTGACCACGGCGCGTCTGGATGGCGTCATGGCCAAGTTTCTTGCGGATGTTCGACACATGGACGTCCAGCAGGTTGGACAACGTATCATCGTCTTCGCCGAACAAGTGATCATACAGCTCCGTTCGGCTGACGACCTTGCCGCGGTGCAGCGCCAGATACTCCACCAGGGCGTACTCGCGCGGCGTGAGTGGAATGACCCGCCCCCCTCGAGTCACTGTGCGGGCGCGGAGGTCCAGGACCATATCCCTGATCTCGATCGTCGAGCGTGCGTGGCCAACGTGCCGCCGCACCAGCGCCCGAATGCGCGCCAGCAGTTCCGCCAGGTCGAACGGCTTGGTCACGTAATCGTCCGCACCCGAATCCAGACCCCGCACGCGGTCGGCCACAGCGTCGCGCGCTGTGAGAATGAGCACGGGCACCGTTTTGTTCGCGCGTCGCAAACGACGGAGGATTTCCCACCCATCGACCGCCGGCAACATCAGATCCAAAACGATCGCGTCATATTCCCAGCTCTCGGCCTTGAACAGTCCATCCTCCCCGTCTGCGGCTATGTCCACGGCATAGCCTTCGTCCCGCAAAGCCCGCGCAATACTGGCCAAGAGATCCGGCTCGTCCTCGACCACCAGCACGCGCATATACTCACACCCTTCCGCGAACAGCCTGCGCCATCCGACCTGAAGCGTACATGAAGGGCATCGTCGTTTGAAGCCTTTGCAGACCTGAATGACTGGCGTCGGGTTATTGCGCCCCTGAATGGGCGGAGTGGAGTTCGAGAGTGGTGGGGACCAGTTCGAATCGCTTGCGGAATTCCGTGCCCCCGGCTCAAGGCGTGGCGAAGTGGCCCCAACCAAATACGTCGTGAAGCAAGTTCCCACCTGGTCACCGATGGCCACGGGGATTGCCGGGCATGTCTTCATCACCGGTGAAGGTCGCGATCGGCAGGATTCCGCGCGACGAGGGGGCATGGCGTGAATCGGCGCCAGGCCACTCGAGGAAGAAAGGAGTTGTCGTATGAAAGGTCAAATGGGACTCATCGGGCTCCTGGTAGCCGGGGTGGTGGTCGCACAAGAACCTGGCGCGGCCCCACGCGAACGGCCAGCTGGCTATCCACGGGAACCGGCGGCCGGCGAACCCCGCGGGCCTCGCGAATTTGGACCAGGGTCGCGCCCGCCCGAGTTCACAAGGACGCCCATGCTGTTCCGGTTGTTCGACACTAACTCGGACGGTGTCTTGGACGAACAGGAAATCAACGCCGCACCCCAAGTGCTGGGAAAATTAGACCGCAACGGCGACGGAAAAATCGAGCCGCGCGAACTGTTCGAGGCGTTTGGGCCAGGCCCGGGCCGCCCGGGCGAAGGGCGCGGCGTCCCGCCCCGACCCGGCGAAGGCCGGCCGCCGCAACGACCCGAGGGTTCGAGAGGAAGACCTGGCGAGGCGACGGGGTCCCCCCGACCGGCCCAACCGTCACTGGGCCGTCTAGACCTTTTCAAATTGCCCATGCGCACGCGGCGGTGAGCGCGAGCACGTGGGCTGGGTCCGACGAGACGTTTCCCGGTCGAGCGGAAGTACTGGGCAAGCTCGGCATCGTGAAAGTCCGATGCGACCCAGCCCGACCGAGGATCGTCGAAGACGACAGAACCGACCGGCCAGTTGGCAAATGCCAGGAATCCGTAGGGCCGACAGTGAATATGCGCGGTAGGGCTCGCTTCGAATTTGATTGCTTGCTCGGCTAGGTCCTCTTCGTGGAGTCACCCTACGAACCAATCCAGCCGCGCACCCGCTGCCATGGTGAAATTGGCAGCATTACTGTCGCGTGCAGTTGCAGACCGGAGCCCAGAGGCGTAGAGTGGAAGCGCCATGAACGTGCGTGGGGTGTCCGGACTTTGGCCGCTGGTTTTCCTGGCCCGTATCGGATGGACTCAAACATCTCTGGAAGGCCCATTGCAGCCTCCGCCTTCTGTGTCTGATATTCAGCTGCTAGTAATGGCGGGCAGCTCGAATGTCACCCCCTCGGAATCTCCCGCTAGCCGCGTGGATCCCAACACCATGTCCTCTTGGTACGGCGGCGTGGGCAGCCTCAAAGTCCAAGTGGGCTCCAGTACCTACATCGGGAGCGGTTCGTTGCTGACCCCTTGGTACGTTCTCACCGCAGCACATGTGCTGGATATCAACGGCGATGGAGCTCCCGACACTACTCCGGGTAACGTGACGTTCTACTTGAACTACGGAGGTTCTCCATCGCACGCAGTGTCGGCCTCCGCGCTTTACTTGCATCCCGCCTACAACGGCCACACAATCAACCTGAACGACGACGTTGCGATCGTGCAACTCTCGTCGCCCATCACCGGAGTGCCGAGCTACGACATCGTTCGCACCCCTTTGGTGTACCAAACCGAGGTCACCCTGGTCGGCTATGGGTGGTCAGGCTACGGGAACATCGGGTTCACTGTGAGTCCCTCCTACTATGTCAAACGCGCTGGCACCAACTACATTGATGGAATCTGGAGCTGGGACGACGAAGGAACCAATTCCACCTTCGAACTTTGGTATGGCGACTTCGATTGGCCCGACGGAGTCAGCACCGGGTTTGTCGGAGGTGTTTCGGTCGGCAACCGACTCGAGACCACGTTGGGCGGTGGCGATTCGGGCGGTCCGGGGTTCATCTGGGATGGTTCGCAACTGAAGATTGTGTCCGTCAACACGTTTGCATTCAACGTCGGCACCAACACGGCGCCGAAGTTCGGCTCGGGCCTTGGAGGCATTCACGTGCCCGCCTACGCGGGCTGGATCGATTCCATCACGGGACTCCCGGAACCCGGGACGGCCGCCCTGGTGGCGTTGGGCATGCTCTCGGGCTGGCTTGCGCGGCGGGTCTGGAGGCACCGATCGCAAGACCCCTGCAGCAAATCAGATTGACCACCAGTTCGGGCCCCGCGCTACGTGGGTATGCCGCTGCCGAGAAGAGAACAGTTCGGTTTCCACCCGCAGGGGTCAGTTTTCGGAGACTTCACACATCGTTACAAAAT
>Ga0272449_1004081_pt1 | contig 12087 bp, 14 predicted proteins | sample YNPCB0241_FD_198679 | JGI IMG/M metagenome (GOLD analysis project Ga0272449, IMG submission 198679) | Hot spring sediment microbial communities from Yellowstone National Park, WY, United States - YNP-CB-024-1 | ecosystem: Environmental > Aquatic > Thermal springs > Hot (42-90C) > Sediment...
GATAAAAAATCCTCTCTTTGACAGTTAAATTCGCCTTCAATTGTAAAAAGATTTCTCCCAGCAACTGCACAACAAACTTTTTTAAGTTCAATATTATTTCTCTGTTGTAAATTGTTTTTAATATTAGATACAACTTCTGCCACTTTTTTAATATCATGAATCTGCCCTGAAAGCATCGCCCTCTCTTTATGTTCTAAAACTTCTACATCTACAACTTTTAAATTACTATCTGTTTGTTCAAAAATTATCCCTCTTACAAACCTCGTTCCTATATCTAATACAAATATTGTGTTCATAATAATTAGTTGACCCTTAAGTCGGCAATATTACGTCCCGCAATTTGCGGGACGACTACCATAACCCATATTTGCACGGCTGAAGCCGTGCCCTACAAATCCCTAACACCTTCATACTTTCTACTTTCCTACTATTATTTTGCGCAGGCTGAAGCCTGCGGCTACCAAAGCTTCGCTTTGACGCTACTATTAACTATTAACTAATCACTAATCTTTATTGTTCCTATAAGTCCTATTGGTTTACCTTCTGTATTTTTAATTACTACACCAGAAAACTTAAGGGATAAATTTTGTTGTTGTTTTGTTTTAAGCCACATTGGAAAATCTCTAACATCCTCTTCTTCATATAATCTTTTAAGATAACTTTTGATATATTCTTCAGGAAAAATCAAACTTATATCTTTCCCTATAAGTTCTTTTTCATTATAACCCAATAGCTTTGCTAACGCTTTGTTTGTCTTTATAATAATACCATTTTCATTATAAGAAAGCACAATGTATACTCTTTCAAAAGTGACTTTTTCTTCTTTTTTACTTTTTCTTAATTCATATAACTCAGTTGCATTTTTAAGAGCAATTTTTAATTCGTTTAAATTTACTGGTTTAATAATATAGGCAAATGCACCTGCATTAAGTGCTTCAATGGCAGCATCTATAGTTGGATATCCAGTCATTGCAATACAAATAATATCTGGAAATTCTTTATTTATTCTTTTGATAAACTCAACTCCATTAATACCCGGCATCATAATATCAACTAAAGATATAGCAACTACTTCTTCTGATTTTTTAATTTTAGTTAATGCTTCTGTAGCAGTTGATGCAGTAATTGTTTTATAACCAAAACTTTCAACTGCTGTTTTTAAAAATTCTAAAATAGTTTCATCATCATCTACAATACAAATTGTGTATCTCTCAACCATATATTCCTCCAACATCTATTATCAAAACAACGCTACCATCGCCTAAAATTGTTGCTCCACTAAAATTTTTTGCACCTTTAAGGATTTTACCTAAAGGTTTTATAACAATTTGTTGTTGACCTAAAAGTCTTGACACAACAAAACCGAATTTTCTTTCTCTCTGTTCTATAATAATTGCATATCCATAATCTCCATTATTCTTGTTTACTTTTTTAAGATTTAAAAGTTCTTCACCCCAAACCAATGGTAAAACCTCATCTCTTAAAACAAATACCTTCCCTCTCTCCTCTATCGTTTTTAAACAACTTTTGTCAATCTTTGCTATTTCAACTACATTTGCAACAGGGATAGCAAATTCTTTCTCCTCTATTTTTACTAAAAGCGATTGAATTATTGCCAAAGTTAATGGAAGGTATAAAACAAAGGTGGTTCCTTCATGTTTTTTTGAAATTATTTCTAAACGACCATTATATTTCTCAACAATATTTTTAACTACATTCATACCAACACCTCTGCCTGAAATATCGCTTACCTCTTTCGCAGTAGAATAATTTGGGTCACATATTAACATAAAAATTTCTTGTTCTGATAAAAGTTTTGCTTCCTGCAGAGTTATAATTTTCTTTTCAATAGCAGTTCTTTTTATTTCTTCAGGATCCAATCCTCTGCCATCGTCAGAAATCTCTATTATACAATAACCTTTTTCTCTTTTTGCTTGCAATCTTATCTTCCCTACAGGTGACTTTCCTAAACCAACCCTCTCTTGTGGTGGCTCTATTCCATGGTCTACTGCGTTCCTTAACATATGGACTAATGGTTCATTTATTTCATCAAGCAAAGTTCTGTCAACCTCTATCTCAGAGCCAATTATTTCTAACTCTACTTCTTTATTTAGCCTTTTAGAAATATCTCTTACTGCTCTTGGATATCTGTCAAAAATATGTTTTAACGGTACCATCCTAGTTATCAAAACTTCCTCTTGAAGTTCAGTTATTGTCCTATCAAATTGTGCAACAGCGGTTTCCAACTCTGGAATTTTATAAACAGAAGAAAGCTGTTGTATCATACCTTTATTTATAACAAGTTCTCCTACTAAATTCATAATTCTATCTAAGTGTTCAGCTCTTACCCTTATTGTATCTGTTGAAACCTTCTTTATTTCTTCTTTAATTTCTTCTTTTTTTTCTTCTTGTTGTATTTGTAGTGTAGGTGGGGGTGGTATTTCAGATATCACTGTTTTTTTTTTAACTTCAATTGAATCTATTTCATCTAAAATTTCTTTAATAGGCACGTTCTTATCTGTAGAATTTAAAGAGATATCTTCTATTAATTTCTCTAAAGTATCTAAACCTTTGAATAGCAAATCTATTATATATTGATCAACTTCCAAATTCTTCTTACGAAGTTTATCAAGCAAACTCTCCATACGGTGTGACAAAGTTACAACATTATCAAAACCCATTGTTGCTGACATGCCTTTTAAAGTATGAGCTACTCTAAATATTTCATTTAAAACATCTAAATTTTGTGGTTCTTTTTCTAGCTTCAAAAGAGCATTGTTTAAGGATGTTAAATACTCCCTTGCTTCGGAAATATACATATCTTTAAACTGTGAAATATCAAAATCTGACATGTTTTTCCTCCTTGCTTTCTACCAATTTATTTCAAAAATTCAAAAATAATCTTATTTTCTTGTTCCACAACTTTAGTTTTTATCTTATACCTGTTAAATATTTCATTAAAATATCCATTAAATATTTTTAAAAAGATATTTTTACATTCTTCTTTAAACTCAATATTCTCAACTCTCATCTGTGCATAGTTTTTTTCCATCTTTTCAATCTTGAAATGGCTATTCTTAAATATTTTTGAAAACAAAAATGAAAGTGTCTGTAAGATATCTTGAAAACTATTTATCTTTTTAAACTCACTTAAAAATAATTCATCAATAAATCTTTTCATTTGGTTTCTTGCTAAATCTTCTATTGGAGATCTATTGACAATTATATTTAAAAATTCACAGTATAGCTTAAATGAGTAATATTGATTATAAGAAATTTCACTTAGAAATTTTCTAATCTCTGCTGGGAACTCGTTAATAGATAACTTTGAATAATCTAAGTCTAATTTGAACAACACTCCTAATATATTTATTTCGTTAGTAAATTTCAGAATTTTCTTCTCAAAAACTTCTAAAATCATATCTGTGATTTTTTCTGGTGGTGCAATATAGTCAGCTAAACCATAATTACAGATTAACTTTGACATACCAAAGGGTGCATCTTGGGCAATTATAACTCCGCCTTCTTTCTTTACCTCTTTAGCACCTTCTATAGGAGCGCCTATATCTAAACCTTGTAAAATACATATAATAGCATTGCTTCCAAAATTTGAAGCAAAATTAATGAGCATCGTATTAAAATCTGGTTGTAAGTTCTTTTCAGCATCTACAGTACCTACTATATATCCTTTACTTATTTTATACAATGTCAATGTTACACCAACAGGCGAAAATATTACTGTTGAGTCTCTGAGAAAATCTCCTTTTTTTCCGATTTTTACTTCATATGAAACAACTGATGAAATGGAATTCACTAAACTTCTAAGTAAAACAGGAGAAATATGCTGACCAACAATTATTCCTGCTGGAAAGTCTTTGGGAATCTCTAATAAAATTTTTCTTAAAGGAGCAACTCCACCTGCTGAAGAAACTATTAACAAAGCTCTTTGTGAAATTTTTCCTTTTAATCCTTTAGAAAAACTTATTTTTGGCAAAAACATATATTCAGATAATCTTGCTTTATCAACAAAAGAAGCTGCTTTAATTTTATACACTAATTCTTGTTTAACTTGAACAATTTCATCTAATTTTGCCGGCTTTAATATTATATCAAAAGCTCCTAATCTATAACCTTCTTCTGCAAGGTCTGTATCTATCTCTGCTAAGGAAGAAAACAGAATCACAGGTGTTGGTTGAACTGTCATTATTTTGTATAAACTCCATAGCCCATCATAACCAGGCATTATTATATTCATTAAAATTACATCCGGCTTATATTCTATTGCTTTTTCAAATCCTTCTTTTCCATCTTTTGCTTCCGCTATAACCTCAATATTCTCTCCTGCAAGTAAAACTTCTTTTACGATTCTTCTTATTGTTTCAGAATCATCAACAATTAACAATCTTATTTTTTTGTTTAAATTTAATATTTCCATATTTTAACTATTAATAACTTTATTAACCTCATTAATTAGTTTTTCTTTACTTATTGGTTTCACTACAAAACCTTTTGCTCCTAACTGCAATGCTTCTTCTACAATTTTTTCTTGACCCATAGCAGAAACCATTATTATTTTTGCTTGAGAGTCAAATGCTATAATTTCTTTAACAGCTTTTAATCCATTCTCTATAGGTAGTATTATATCCATTGTAACTAAATCCGGCCTAAACTGTTTGTACTTCTCAACCGCCTCAACATCTGTCTCTGCTTCAGCTACAATCTCAAATCCACTTTCTTCTAACATCTTTCTTAATATTATTCTTGCGAATTTTGAATCATCTACTATTAAAACTCTTTTCATATTATTTGGTCTCCTTGTTTCATTATAAGTTTTTGAAAATACTTGTTTATTTTTTTAACAAAATAGCAACAAATAATGTAAGCCAAGATGAAAAAATTAAACCAATAACCCAATAAAACCTCTTCTCTATGGATTCAAATTTTCTTTCTATGGATTCAAACCTTCTATCTATGGATTCAAATCTTCTATCTATGGATTCAAATCTCTTCTCTACACCCTCAAACCTTCTATCTATCTTTTCTTCTAACGATGTTATTCTTTGGCTTAACTCGTTTAATCTCTGATTGAATGTAACCTCAAGATGGTCAAGGCGTTCTTCTAAACGCAAAAGACCTGTCTCTAAACGCCTTACCGCATCTTCAATACCTGAAACCTTTCCTTCTAAAAATGAAACCCTTTCTTCTAACGCTTGCATAAACTACCCTGTTTGATAAATCAAACCGCTACAAAATACTATCCCCGTTCACTAATCACTGATATCTAACACCTATTTGCTATCAACTGCTTTACTCTGATATTCTTTTTTTAATTCTTCTTGTTGAAGTTTAATTTTTTTTGTTGTCCACTCTAATATTTCCTTTTCTATATCAGAAAACAATTTAGGTAAATCAAGCATTATTATCAATCTATCTTTAAGCTTGACAATGCCAGAGAGATATTCGTAGTCAATTTGTGTGAACATCTCAGGAACAATAGAAACTTGTTCTTTTGTAATATTCATTACTTCAACAACTTCATCTACTATAATCCCAACAAGTTGATTTTCAATACGGGTAACAATAATCCTTACTTTTTCTTTCTCTTGTAACTTTTTAATATTAAATCTCTCATGTAAGTCAACTATAGGAAGTATTTCACCTCTTAAGTTCATCACCCCTTTTATAAAGTTTGGCACATTAGGAACAAATGTAATTTTTTCAGGCAGACGAACTATCTCTTGTATTTGCAATATTGGTACAGCATATTCCTCATCTCCTAAACGAAATATCACAATTTGTTGTTCAATTTGTACCATAAGAAAATCCTCCTTATTCCTTCGTGTCAATTCATGGTTTCTCATTTATGTAGTGATGCGATTTATCGCACCCCGCAAGTTGCGTGGTCGGATGAATCCGACCGCTACAAAACTATGAACTATTAACTATCAACTATTGACTATCCCGCAATCTGCGGGATTGACTATCTTTCTATACACCCTTTCTTGTAAGTTAACTGGTTCAAAATAGGAAGTAAACAACACTTCAGATTTACCTATTACTAATAAACCATCTTCAACTAAAGCATCATAGAATTTTTTTACAACAATATCTTTTGACTCTTTAGTAAAATATATGAATAAATTTCTACAAAATACTATATCAAATTTATCATTAATTGGTTCTGTCAACAAATTATGTTTTTTAAAAACTACTAATTTTTTAACATTTTCTTTTATTCTATAAAAATCTTGAGAACCAATTTTTTCTAAAGTGAAATATTTTTCTAAAAAATCTTTCCTCCAATTAAGTAATGTTTTCAAAGATTCTTTTTTATACAAACCTTCTTCTGCTTTTTTTAACGCATCTTCATCAATATCTGTTGCAGTAATTTTGACTATGAGTTTATTACTTTTAATTATATCAAAAAATTTTTCATAAATCAATATCCCAATTGAGTAGGGTTCTTCACCTGATGAGCATCCTGCTGACCATATTTTTAAAAAACTAAATCTATTTTCTAACTTTTTTCTTATCTCAACAAACAAATCATTTAAAAGCCATTCCCAAAGTGTCTGGTCTCTAAAAAATTCTGTAACATTTATTGCGAATGTATTTAAAAAATTTTCATATTCTTTTTGGTCGCTTTCAAGTATCTCCCAATATTTATAATAACTATCAATATTATAAAACATCATCCTTGCCTTTATTCTTCTTTCAACATAATTTTGATTATACAAAGATAGGTCAAAACCATATTTTTCAAGGAGCTTTTTTTTAAAAAAATTAAATTCTAAATTTTGATTCATTTAAAATGTTTTTTGACACTTAAAGCAATACCATTTTTGTTGGTCAAATAAAAATGTCAATTCTCCTCCACAAACAGGACACTTTTTTTGCCAATCTGGAGCGGTTGGCTGTGGTTGTGGATATGTATTGCAATTATAACAAAACCATGCTTTATACTGTGGTATCCAAACTAAATATTTTGAACATAAAGGACAAACAACAGGTTGTGGTAACTGTTCAGATTGAGGTGGTGGAGGAGGAGATATCTGTTGTTCTTCTTGAGGTTGTTTTACTATTTCTCCAGAAGATGTAATAAGTCCTAACTCTACTAATGTATTTCTCCCAAAAATCTCTTCAAGCTTTTTTATCAATTTTTCAGCAGTAACCGGTTTTATTATATATCCCTGTGCACCCATCTTAAATGCTGTCTCAACACTTTTCATATCATCAGCTGATGTTAGCATTACAACAGGTATATTTTTTGTTTTAGGATTTCTTTTAAGTTCTGCACATACTTCAAACCCATCTTTTTTCGGCATAATGGCATCTAAAAGGACTAAATCTGGCTGGTTTTTAATAGCGAGTTTTATTCCTTCATCAGGGTCTGTCGTTTGAATAAGAGGAAGTTTTAATTCATAATACACTAAAAGTTTTAATGTCTGAAGCATAAGTTGAGAATCATCAATATGTAAAATTGTAGGCTTTTTTGCCATAGGATTCTATTGCGGTCAGTTTTTTGTTTATCTTTTTAACAAAATAGCAATAAATAATGTAAGCCAAGATGAAAAAATTAAACCAATAACCCAATAAAACCTCTTCTCTATGGATTCAAACTTTCTTTCTATGGACTCAAACTTTCTATCTATCTTTTCTTCTAACGATGTTATTCTTTGACTTAACTCATTTAGTCTCTGATTGAATGTAACCTCAAGATGGTCAAGGCGTTCTTCTAAACGCAAAAGACCTGTCTCTAAACGCCTTACCGCATCTTCAATACCTGAAACCTTTCCTTCTAAAAATGAAACCCTTTCTTCTAACGCTTGCATAAAGTATGTTTACCTCCAATCGTCAAAGCAAACCTACAATTAGATTTTTTATTTCTCAAAATTATTAAACTTTAAGTTGTTGAATTTGTTTTTTTAATTCTTCAACAATCTCAGCAAGTTTACTACTCTGAGCTGATACCTCTTCTGTTGCTGCTGAGTGTTCTTCAATAGATGCTGCAACCTCTTGTGCAGCTGAAGCCGTCTCTTCTGAAGAAGATGCTATTTGTTCTATTTGAATTGTTGCTTTTTGTACCGCAGATGCGATATCTAAATACAATGTATGAGATTGATCGGTTAATTTTAAAACATCCTTTGCTTGCTCTGCTGCTTGTTGTATTGTTTTTGTAGATAAGTTTATTGCACTTACTATCTCGTTTAAAATCTGAGAAATTTTCTGTGCTTGTTGAGCAGATGATTCTGCAAGTTTTCTTATCTCATCTGCAACAACTGCAAATCCTCTTCCAGCTTCACCTGCCCTTGCTGCTTCTATTGCTGCATTCAGTGACAATAAGTTCGTTTGGTCAGCAATTTTTGTAATCATATCAACTATTTCACCAACTGCAGCTGATTTTTTTACAAGTTCTTGAGAAGATTCTAAAGCAACATTGATCCCAGAAACCATTTCGTTAGCCTTTTGTGTAACATCTCCCATTATCAGTTTTCCTTTATCTGCCATGGTGTTAATGTTAGACACTAAAGAGGTAATAGATTGGGTATTTTGCGAAATTTGAGAGATAGAATTTGAGATTTGTGAAATTGTAGCAGTAATTTGCTGAATAGATTGTGCCTGTTGTTCCGTTGTTGTTTGAAGATTACCGGAAGAGTCTAATAATGTATTCACAACGCCTTGCATAACGCTTTGTATACCTCGATTAATTTCTGCTAAATTTCCAATCATTATATTCAATGTCTTCCCCAAGGTATCAAATAAATCATCACCAGTAGATTCATTTGCTCTAACTGTGAAATCTCCAGATGCAACTGCTTGTACTACATTAAATACATCTGAAAGATTCATAGCTATATTCATATTTTGTCTATGAATCATTTCTTCTCTTTGAGATAACTCTTTAGTCAAATGTTCTAACATATTTGCTAAAACATCTCTATCTGACCTTTTTGGTATCTCAACTGAATAATTACCTTTTGCTATTTCATCAAATACTCCTGCTAACTTTTTTAATCCATCAATATAGTGGTTTATAGTTTTACCTAACATATCAAATAACTCATCACCTGTATCTTCACTCGCTTTAATCTCCAAATCTCCTGTAGAAAGTGTTTGTATAACATTAAATAACTCTGACACATATAAAGCAGTATTCATAGTACTCTTATGTAACTCTTCGTTTATTTTTTTAAGTTCTTCAATTTCTTTTTTTAACTTTTTTATTTTAGTAAACATACAAATACCTCCTTTTATTTATAAGTTCTGTTAACTATTTTATGATGTTTATAAAAACTATAGACGAAAAAATTAAAAATGATATATCCCGCAAGCTGCGGGATGTATATAAAGACACTTCCTTCCCTGGTTTACCGAGACCAAGGAAGGAGCTCCTTCATAAAGAAAGTGTACACATATGAACAACAAAATTATCACACACCAAATCAAAATGTTAAACTTTCTCTCTGTCGGAAAAAGATTACATTTTAAATGCTCTTCTTAATATTGCCTTTAGAATTGTATCTGACACCTTTTTACGCCACCACCTTCATCCCTAATCCACAAAAGTGGTTTTTTCATTTTTTCACACCACTGCCTTACATCCTGCTCAAAAGTAGGACAATCCGCAACAACTTCAAGTATATCTCCGGGTTTCAACTCAGGTGCTTTTGCTGCTATTTTCAGCACAGGCTGCGGGCATCTCAAACCTTTTGCATCTAATACAACTACTGCCATATTTTTATCCCCCCCTTTTTTAAGTTTTTTATTCTGCTAAAATAGAATCTACTCCTACTAAAGAACTATTTTCTAAAAGATTAATTTTTATCTTTACTCCTTCCAAAATTGTACCTTTTGATAGATTCTCAAAACAAAATCTAAACTCTTCTTCTTTTATGCCGGATTTTTCTCCTAAAGAAAATTCTATCTCATGTACTTTTTTAAAACTTTTTTCTTCTAAAATTCTTATTATTTTTTCTATTAAAGATTGTACTATTCCTATCTCATGCATTTTCAAACTCCTCTCTATAAATCTCTTCAACTATATGTGGAATTTTTTGTTTAATCTCTTCAGAAATCCCTTCACCAAATTCATCTAATTTCTTTACCGCAACAGCATAAATTGAAATATCTTTTGGAACATTTAAACCCAAATCTTTTGCTAATTTTATTGAATTAAACAAACTAAAATTGTGAGAAGAATATAGGTTAAATTTACTGTCCTCTTCTTTATTGCAAATTTTATAACATTCTCCAAATTTTAAGTCTTGATTTTCTGGAATAGTATCTATTATTATCACTTTGTCATAACCAACTATTATATCAAAAATCCTAAATCCAGCTAAAGAACACTCTTCAAAAAAAACATCTTCTGACTTTACTTTTTCATAAAGTTTCTTTGCTACAATTATTCCAACCGCATCTTCATTTCTTATATCATTTCCTAATCCTAAAATCAATATTTTCATCTTTTTTATCTAATCGCGACGAATTGTTTCAATAATCTCCCCATCTTTATTTCTTATGTTAACAATTAATGGCATCTGTCCTGGAAGAGAATGTGTAGCACAAGCCAAACAAGGATCGTATGCTCTAAATGCCATCTCTACCATATTAAGCAAACCTTCTGATACCTTACCTTTTTTAATAAATCCTTGTGCTGCTTTTTTAACAGACATACACATTGCAGCATAGTTGTTACCTGTAGCTACAATTAAATTTGCTTCTTTTACTATACCATACTCATCTGTTTTATAATGATGAAATAGCGTACCTCTTGGTGCCTCTACCACACCCACCCCTTCCGAAGGGGTCTTAGTAGGAATATTTCTTACATTTTCTGTAACTATTGATTTATCTTGAGCAATCTCTAACATCCTCTCTGCTGCATAAAGAAGTTCAATTACCCTTGCCCAATGAAATGCAAGTGTATGATGGACAGGTTTTTGTCCAAAGGTTTTATACATCTTCTCATATTCCTGTTGGGCCAGAGGTGTTGCCATGCTATCTGCAACATTTAATCTTGCAAGAGGTGCAACTCTATATACTCCTGAATCCTTTCCATCTACAAAACCTTTCCAGCCAACTTTTTTTAGATATGGAAATTTTAAATAGCTCCAACTTTCAACATGTTCTCCTATATAATTAAGATATTCTGCAGGTTTAAATTTGGCAACTTCTTTACCATATGGATCTACTACCCTTATATCTCCATCATAAAAGTTTACACAATTGTTTTTATCCACTAATCCCATATAGTAAGATTCCATATAATAAAGGTCTTTAGATAGTACGATATTTAAATATTCTTTATTTTTTAGAACCACATTCTCAAATGCTTTTATTGTAAATTGTGCAAATTCAACACAGGATTTCGCTTTTTCTTCAATCTGTTTTCTTTCTTCTTCAGTTAATGGTTTTGATATACCTCCAGGAAGACCACAAACTGGAAGGGTAGCTCTTCCTGCAATCATTGCTTGTATTTCTTGTGCATAGGCACGGTGTTTTATCACTTCAGATGCAATTTGGAGCCCAACTTTTTGTATAACTCCTAATATGTTTCTTTCTTCAACCTTAGCATCAGGGCCAACTATAAAATCAGGACCTGCTAAGACATAAAAATGTGCTATGTGGGAATGGACCATATGGGCACAATAAAACATCTCCCTAATCTTTTTTGCTGCTTCTGGTGGCTCGACACCAAATACTGCATCACATGCTTTTGTAGAAGCTAAATGGTGTGCTTCTGGACATACCCCACATATCTTAGGAGTTATTCGTGGTAGTTCCTCAACCGGTCTTCCTACACAAAATTTCTCAAACCCACGAAACTCAGGCACCTGTAAATATGCATTCTCTACATCTCCATCATCATTTAAAAATATCTCAATCTTACCATGACCTTCTAACCTTGTGATAGGGTCTATTGTTATTCTCTTCATATTTTACCTCCTCAATTATTCAGTTCTGTTAAGTATCTTTTAAATAAAGTATGAATTTTATATTCATAAAATCTGCTTCATAACACCTTGGGAGGTTCTCCTCCCAAAATTACTAAAAGGAGGTCAAAAAGCATGAAAAACATAAATA
>Ga0272449_1004082_pt1 | contig 12087 bp, 19 predicted proteins | sample YNPCB0241_FD_198679 | JGI IMG/M metagenome (GOLD analysis project Ga0272449, IMG submission 198679) | Hot spring sediment microbial communities from Yellowstone National Park, WY, United States - YNP-CB-024-1 | ecosystem: Environmental > Aquatic > Thermal springs > Hot (42-90C) > Sediment...
GACTTAAGAAATTGGAAGACGAAAAGTACATCTGATTGAAATCTCGCTTGACCGCCTTTAACTTTATAGTTCCAGAGAAAAAGCGTTTTTGTCAGAATCCGAAAGGAACATGGTGGACCGGACGGTATCCACCCAGAAATTTATGCAAAAAGGATTTATATTGGGTGTGTTACAGCCTAAATCGGTGGCGGACTTGAGGACTTCGCGCTGCACCGCTCCTGGAGGAGAACGAGGACTTCAGGCGGTGGTACGAGAACCTCGCCCGCGGGAGCGAGGGAACCGCTAGGGAAAGGGCCCGGATCCTATACCGCTTCCTGAGGTTCCACGGACTGACGCGCGACGGTCTTGTGGAGATGGCGAAGAGGGACAGGAAGAGGGTCGAGGACATCGTCTGCGACTTCGTGGCGAAACTGGGGAGGGAGGGGAAGTCCCCCGGCTACATCGAGAACTACCTGAAGGCGATCCGCTCTTGGCTTGACTACAACGAGATCAGGCTCGTGAGGAGGATAAAGATCGGGAATAGGAACGTGACCCCATCGATAGCGGACGAGAGAGTTCCCACGAAGGACGAGCTGGCAACGATACTCTTCTACGCGAGTGAGAGGGCGAAGTGCTCTATCTCCCTGATGGCGTTCAGATGACCGAGGTAGGCCCGATATCGCCGGCGAGGCTGAAGGAGATACTCTCAGAGGTGCTCACAACTACGGGTCCGGCGACGGAGGCTACCCTGAGCGCGATCAAGGCACAGACCGACAGACTCCAGTTCGACGCCAGCAACTTCCTGAGGACCGTGGTCCAGAACTTTCCTACTGATTACTTTAAATCTGGTCAGTCAATAGGGGAATCACCATTTAATGTTACGAAAGTTGCTGGCACTGCACTAACAGCAAGGGATTGGAGTAGTGATTTCGCCAAACTTCAAAACTTGGATACTGCATTAAGTAATGTGAAAACATCAATAGACAACACAAATATAGCAAAAATTTCAGGTACATCACTAACTGCAAGAGACTGGTCATCTGATTTTGCCAAGTTACAAAACTTAGATACTGCTTTAAGTGCACTTCAAACCTTGATAAGATGGGGCAGGAATGTAACACCAGCATGGGTTCTGGGTGCGGAGAACACAGCACCAGCCGCAGGCACAGCACTAGTATCAAAAACCGTATCCACGGGAAAGACGGGATACATCTACGGATTTCTGATTACAGCTCAAGAAGCAAACGATTTCAAGATAAACTGGACTTCAGGAGGTTCAGCAAAATCATATAGAATCGTATTCGGAGGAAAAGGAACAATGATTGTAAAGCTTGAAAGTGCATTAAATGAAGGACTTGGAGCAGATGCTGGGACGTCAATTACGGTAACTAATGTAAATGCTGGTAGTGCTGGAATCGTTTATCAATGTGCTTTGTTGTATGCGGAGGTGTAATAAATGCCAGTATTCATATCACCAATAAGTGCTATTTCATATTGTTATATTTATTCAGATAACCCATCAGACATACTGTGGTCTCATGATGCAGAACTGAGCGGTTCTGGAACAAAAATAATTACTGTTAACTACATTTATCCAACACCAGTAGAAATTGCACTTTATTTTGAATATGGTATGTATAACCCTTCAACAGATGACAATTCAATAAATGTATATGTTTATCTAAATACCACCACGATATGGTCAACAACCTACGAACTTTTTACTCAAGATTACGGAACGGCATACAGAAGCAAAATAGTCAATATACCAAACGTCACCAATGGAAAACAGATAAAAATTTCTATTAGCCTTGCAGGTGGACCAAACGGAGTTCCAAAGTTAAGAAATATGAGAATACTTGGAAAATGGTTAACCATAAGCAATACAACACCAGCACAATTTACAAATAGTTGAACAAAAGTGATTGAAATGAAAATCCCAATCCTCGGATTTGCAGGCGAGCCAGACCAGGGATACACAGTAGTGCCTCAACCACAGAGGTGATTTATTCATGATGCCAACCGAGACCCTGCACTTCGTGCTGCTCGGGCTTATGGGCGCGGTCATCTACATCTTGGTGTGGGCAAAGTCCGTCGAGGACCTGAAGAAGTTCGAGTGTGTTAGGCATTTACTTCTGGGGCCGATAATAGGGTACGTCTACTCGATCCTTGTTCAAAATTACTCGTTCCCCGACCTGATCATGACCGTTGTGGCGGGATACTTCGGCGCGGACTTCATCTCGAGCTTAGTCGAGAGGTTCAAGCCTCATTAAAAAAAGAGAGAAATTAGAGATTAAGTATGTTCCTTTTTCCAGTCAGTCTGTCTTCCTCAATAAACCGCGGCGGTTATCGCTGTCATAACTGCTTAATAATCTTGAGCCACTTATCAGCTATGATCTTAACATCAAATTCTAAAGCCCTCTCCCTGCACTTAGCCTTCATCCACGACGGGTAGCCCTCCCTCCAGATCTTAACCGCAAGCTTTACCAACTCTTCATCATAGTTAGTAGTCCAGCCAGTGGCACCATTAAGGACAGACTCGTTTGGGCCCTGTTTACTGTAGGTTAGTACAGGTGTTCCGCAAGCCATACTCTCAACGGGTATGTAGCCAAAAGGTTCATGGGTGAATGCGAAGAGCGTGTATAGAGCGTTTGAGTACAAATCGACCAGCTCTTCATCGCTCACCCTGCCCAAAAACTCGATGTTAGGATGCTTTAGCAGAGATTTAGGTATGTAGGGAACCTTAGCGCCAAAGGCCTTAATCTTAACACCAACGTCTGCTATGCGCTTGAGTGTAAAGTACTTAGCCTCCTTACCGACATACGTGAGTATGTAGTCATTAGAAGGCTTAGAGGTGGTTGGCTTAAATTGTTCGCAGTCCAAGGGCGGATATATGATATCGTCTACACTAATGCCCCAGCTTTCATACATAGTGGCACAGAATCTGCTATTAGCGATGAAGAATTTGGAACTTTTTCTAAGCTCTTGGTTGAAACTGTTATCACGTTTGACGAGGAAGGACCTAGCAAGTCTGTAGATGAGCCTATAGGTCAACTTAAGTTCAGGGCGCATGTCGTCAATAGCTCTGGTGATAGGACCCTGAGCATAATAGATGTGGGAGTCAGCCAAGAAGCACTGAGAGAAGTTTATGGTTATACTATCATCTTTAGGGCAAAACCTAGATCTCCTAAGCCAAGCCTCAAAGATAAGTAAAGATCCTGTAAAGTAATAATGCCTACCTAAACTCAACACTTCAAAGCCCTCAGACCTAAGCGTTTCAGCAACAACTTCATTTATCGATGGTGAGGCGAAGATTATGTTAACATAACTCTTCAATTCCTTAGCCAAGAGGTGGGGGGGTCTCAAAGGCCCTTGAAGATTTTCTAAGGGATCGACGAGAAGAAGTAAACTCATTTCCTCTTACACCATGTAACAAGGATGTAGTCATCCGCTAAGAACGCCGGGACATTGTAGATTACAAAGTAATTGTTTAGGAGGTGTGGTGGTATTGGGAGGAATGATCTCGTAAATACAATGATGTATGCTGTTACTAAATATTTTTTAAATATCCTTAAAGTCATAATAGGCTTTCTCAAGTTTACATGTGTTTTTGTTTCGCTATGCAGAAGATCATGAAGGGGGCGAATAAGAGTTTTTGCTACAGCAACAACTATGACTATACTTTGAGGCTTTAACACCCTCCACAACTCCACAACAAATCTTTCCGATTTTGGGAGATACTCAAAAGTAGCCACCAAATCAAATGAACTTGATTTGAAGGATAGTAACTGTGCATCTCCTTGAACAAAATCTAGCTGGTTATTCGCCTTTTTAGCCATATCTACAACCTCTGACATATCAAGACCAATAATGTCATAGCCAAGTGATGAGAGCCATTTGGTTGCTATTTCAAGAGCGCAACCAATATCTAAAGCTTTTTCCGCAACCCGAGAAGCCTTAGTCCTGTTAAATACTTTATCAACTTAAAGTAATCTTCATATAGTTTTACAATGGCTTTGAAAGCTCTAAACCTGTAGGCAAAGTAGTTCCATCTAGAGAAGTATTCTAGAACATACTCCTTGCTACTTCTCTCCATAGTCATCATATCGGATCTCCTTTAAGTGCGTATATACCACTAATCAAGCCCAGAAGGGCGTACGTAATTGTTAATGGATTTAGTTTGAATGTCACACCAGATTTTTTAACATAATCGTAATGAGAATATGGAAAAAGTGCGTAGAGAAAAGCAAAGAGTTTCCTCATAGTTATAGGTCTAAAATTCTTAAAGAAGAAGTACGTTTGATTATAAACTGTCCAGTAGTACCATGAGGAATTTAAGTTTTTTCCACGAAACTTATGCCAAACTAGGGCTTTTGGATTATATATTAAGCGGTATCCAAGGCGTTTTAGTCTTATACATATATCCGTGTCTTCTCTAAAACAGTTACCTTTAAACTTCTCGTCAAATCCTCCAATTCTCATTAGGAGTTTCCTTCTGAACGACATGTTGCAACCAATTAACGTATCAACATCCATAGGGGTGGAAGTAAGTATATCAAAATTTCCGAAAACAATTCCATTATCCAACACCTTGCCAATTTCATATTTGTTAGCGAAAAGACGGCTCTCCCTATTGATATTGTAAGGAATAACTCTCCCACCTACACCACCAATATTTTCACTTTTATATGACTCGAGTATATGAATAGACCAATTTCTGCTAACTACAACATCATCATCAATATAAGCAACTATATCTCCTGTGGCGCGTCGCAAGCCAACATTTCTAGCTCTTACCATACTTCTCTCGGGTATCCGTATGTATTTAACAGGGTAACCTCTGACCAATTTGTCTGTTCCGTCATTGGAAAAACTATTCACTATTATTACTTCATGAGGCAGTTCTTTCATGCCAAAAATGGAATCGATACACTCTTTTAGGTCATTGCACCTATTATAAGTAACTATGACGACCGAAAGTTTTAAACTCATTTTCACACCTTTAAAGACATTATGAAGTTTCTAGCAGACAGACTTGGTTTTAGAGATAAGACACTATTAGCAACGAGGAGCACGGTTTTAACGCCTCCATTTAAGTTAGTTAATTGCAACTTTAACTCATTGCTAGGAGTAATTCCCCAAATATGATTAATGGTAAAATTGTAATATTCCAATATATCCTTTAATGCCTTAAGCGTAGGTGCGTGAATGTGACCCCAAACATCTCTTCTATCTAGAGGCCATATTTCTGGTAATCCGAAGGCACGAATATTTGAAAACTCAACATCACGGGGCTGATAGCCCAGCAACAAGAGAATTCTATTTAGCCAATTACCTAAGTTGGGGACACTTACAAGGAAAACTCCTCCCTTCTTCAAAACTCTATACGCTTCCTTGATGGTGTTATCGTAGTATTTTAAATGCTCCAACACACCAAAACATGTGATCAGGTCGAAATAGTTGTCGGGAAATGGGAATTTATTATGTTCTAGATCAAAGCGAATAGCGATTATTCTGGAATTTGCTATTTTTAGTCTGCTCTCATCCATGTCAACGCCGTATGCTTCTTTAAATTTTAGAGCCTTTGCCATTAATAATGTAAGATAGGCGAAACCACATCCCAGATCTAGCATTCGCTCTCTACACTTAGTTGCATGGCATACTTCTTTCAAAACTTTACTAAAAAATTTTTGATTGTTCTTAAAAATACGTAGTGTAGCACTTGCTTTAATGTCTTCTTTTGGTGCAGAGTTAAGCATGGAAATTATTTCCCTAGACATTATGCACATTAGGTATCACCTCTATTAAGAGAAGTGAAATAGGGGCATCTTCCCGGACATATATACCGCGAAACTCTACTCTCTTTAGATCTTCATTTGTGAAGAGTGCGAGCCTAAATTGTTGCCAGCTACCGATACTTGTGAAGTTTAAGCTATTCAAAATAACTTCTGCTAGGATAGTGCGCCCACTATTTGCTGTGATATCAAGCTTTATTAGATTTCCATTATATGAGTTGCCAAGCTTTAGCCAATAGACCACGGTATATTTACCTTTAGGTAAATCTAAATAAGGACCATACCACAGGACCCCTGAACCGTTACTGTGAGATATTATATTTCCATAGCGAATGGCGATGTTTGTAATACTTAACTTATCAACACCGAAGTTCATCTCCTTGACTGTACTTGGCAACGGAGATATTTGCTTCACTATTATGCGATCTAAGAGAATAGTATAATTACCTTCGGCAAAACCTCTGAACTCGACCTGCTCACTAAAACCATTAACACCAAAAAGTAGCGTTACATTAATCCATTTCTCTGGAGTATCTACATGCACTCCATAAACAGATTTCTTAGATAAAATTGCCTTGTCTGCTAATGATGTTACATCAAGTGTTAGTAGGCGATCTTCGGGTTCAAATGCACTATTTACCTTCAAAGTAAAGGTTGCTTCATACAATCCTGGAGGCAAATTTATGTAAGGACCGTACCATATATAACCAGATTCTTTCTCAGAGCTATGATATATGACCTTTCCTGATACTGAAGTTTCATAATTAACGATTTCTCCGACATCGCCGATCTTTAAATTTTTATAGTTAAGCTCTGCAATATATGGCTTGAAGATTATTGGTTTACCATCATAACCTCTCTTTAACAATAGAATCCCTTCTGAAGAAGCAAAAATTCCGTATTTTCCGCTATTTAAAGCTTCTTTAGCAAACTCAACAGGAGATATTAACTTACTCTCAGGAAACCCTGGAACCCACTTAAACCACCCAGAATTCACATCAATTAAGATATATTCTATTGGAACATTATCTTTAAGAGGTTCAGGAACATATACATATGCATTTAATCTGTTTGAAACGTGAGGCCCTATATCATTCTGTGTAAGTATAGATGCATTTGGGGGGATTAAAGCTAATATCTCATTGAGTAAGAGTCCTCGCTCTGTTTGTACTGGTAACTGGTAATTCCATGGCCTGGATGGAGCAAAAGGTAGATAACTCCCAACAAGAACTGTGGTAATAAACATAAGGCAAAATATATTTTTCACAGTATTGCGTCTATTATTAGATAGTTTTTCAATGGCTTTGATCAATGCTGTAAAGATAAAGGGTATTACGAAGCTGTTATATTGAGCAAATATCCAATAATGAAGAGAATTATCTGAAAGAAAGCTGACAAAAAACCATGGCAATGTCATTATTAGAGGCGTAGGTGCCAGAAGTGGTATGAAAGCTAGGGGGGCCAAGAGTGCTATAATATAAAACATCTTTTTATCAGAATTCTCGACGAGGAATTTTGGTATATCCATAGGGTCTTGAAGGACTCTACGCCAGGGAGACGGAATTCCCGTAGTATATGGATTAAATACAGCCTTTATTTTCAATGCAAGTAAAAACCATAAAACTGCTATAATTGCTATCAAGCTAAAGAACTTAAGAGCTCTCTCTCTTTCTTTGAACCAACCCTTAATGTATAATATAATACCATAAAGTACCATAGATATAACTATCAAAGGAACAAATTCTAAGGTAGACATAGCGAGAATTGTAAACATTGAAAACTTCATCCATTTCTCATTCTCAAGATAGAAAGTTGCAAATAGAAGTAACGTCGAGGTAAAAGCCTCGAGATGAAAATCATTTAGGTTTAAAGCGATGAGGGGTGGATAAACAAGGTAAAGAACTGCAACGTAAAGAGCAAGTTTATCACCGAGCTTTTTACGAGCCATCAGATATACGGGTATTGCACCAATAGCTAAAATTATAGTTTGTAACACTATAAGGGTTTCACAACTTGGGTATATTGCGTAAAACGGTAGTATGAGAAAGAGTATTGGTGAAAAGTGTGTACCGAAGAAGCTTCCAACAGGATTAAATGCGAGGTCTCCCGTCTCATAGAATAGCTTATGTTCAAAAAGGGTAGTCCAAAAGGCTTGGTTAAAAATCCCTAAGTCATAAAACGATGTGAGAAAGGCGTGATGCTTCAAGATGGCGACAGTTGATAAGACTAAGACATATATGAGCAGGGCTAAGCATAAGCCTTTATAGACTTTAATCTTTACCTTCGTTTCCTTTAAAACGCCCAGGAAAAGCCTCCTCACATCACCGATGAACATAATTACAACATACTACCTCCCAATTAACAGTACACCTGCTAGGATCAGTGCTATTCCAACCCACTCTTTTAGCGTTAACTTCTCACCTAAGACTAGGGTACATACAATTATCGTCGCTATCATACCCAATGAAAGGAAGAACCTTCCAGTAAGTACGCCCATTTCTTTAAGAACTATGTAGCTCAGCAGTGACGCCGCGAATGCCGATGCTAGTGCCGATATGAACCACTTGTTGAATATTAACTTGAATAGAAAGTTCAGCGTCATCTGCGGGTCTCCGACCTCCCTTATCGCATATCCCCAGCATACGGCATTAACCGCCGCTAGCAACGCTATTGCTAATCCTAAAGCCCACATCGACGCGTTCATCTTCCCACCCTCAACCTCATCAGAAATATCGCATAGTTGAAAACCTCCTTCAGATCCAGCTTACTCCTTCCCTTCCTCCTGATCCTGAAGATGTACGGGACCTCAGCCACTTTGCGGTACTCCCCCCTTACTAGGATCTCCATCAGGATCTTGTAGCCCAACGGGTTCAGCCTAATCCCATCGACCACGCTTTTCCTGAACAAAAAAAACCTGAGACAGTATCCCTCACCACCCTTGTCCTAGGGAAGAGGAGATGAGCGAGAGATACTGCTCCAAGGGATATCAGCCTTCTAAGGAAGCCCCACCTCTCAACCCCACCTCCCTTTACGTACCTCGAGGCAACGACAACATCGTACCCCTCATCGGCCTTCTCCAGCATCTTCGGCAGGAGCTCTGGAGGGTGCTGTAGGTCAGCGTCCATGACCGCTACAATATCCCCACCCGCCACCTCCATGCCGTCCACAACGGCACTCCCGAGCCCAAGCTTGCCTCTCCTCCTCAGCACCTTCACATTCTTGTACTTCTCTCCGAACTCTTCAGCAAGATCGGCAGTCCCGTCCCTGCTATCATCATCCACTATTATCACCTCGAAACGCTCACCCCTCAGTGTTCCCTCGATCCTATTAAGGAGCTCGGGGATGTTCTCTGCCTCGTTGTATGTTGGCACGATAATCGAGAGAGACCACTCATCACGACTTCGTGTCATTATAATACACACTCTTTCTCTATATGTGAAGAGGAAAAATATATATGACTTTCGGAGAATAAGATAATATGGGAATGAGAAAGAAAATGCCAAAAATTAAGATTACGATCACCCTTTCAGAGGAAATCTTCAAAAGGCTCGAGGAGTATAGGAGGACAAAACCGACTATACCATCGAGGAGTAAGGCAGTAGCGGACCTGCTCGATGAAGCGCTTAGGTCCAAGGGCTTCTGAAGGCGAACATTGGTTTCATGGTGTTGAGATATGAGGTACGTTGTGACAGGCGGTTGTGGATTCATAGGCAGTAACTTGGTTGAGCATCTGGTTAATGGTGGTCATAAAGCCATAGTCTTTGACGATCTAAGCACTGGAAGCATCAAGAATATTGAAGGGATAGATGTTGAATTTTATAATGAGCCATATGAGAAAATATGGGAGCTATCAAACATTGATGGGATATTCCATCTCGGCATTCCATCATCATCCCCAATGTACAGGGAGAACCCGCATCTAGTAGGTAAGACGATCGATGAGGCTATAACGCTCTTCGAATATGCCAAGAAGAATAAGTGCAAGATCGTGTATGCAAGTACCAGCAGTATCTATAATGGTAATCCAGTACCGTATAGGGAAGAGATGCCGATTTACGTTACCGACTATTATACCGAGTGTCGGTACGCTGTTGAGCGTTTAGCAAAGCTATACAATGACCTTTGCGGTGTTAGATCGGTCGGTTTAAGACTATTCAGCATTTATGGGCCTAAAGAAGGGTCTAAAGGCACATACGCAAACCTTGTCTCGCAATTCCTATGGTCTATGATCAATGATAAGCCACCAACAATCTATGGAGATGGTAATCAAACAAGGGACTTCACATATGTTAGTGATGTTGTTGAAGCGTTCGTATTAGCAATGGAAAAGGACTTTGAATGCGAAATATTTAATGTTGGAACTGGATTAGCGTACAGCCTCAATGATGTTGTTAATTTGCTCAACAAATGTTTAGGAAAGGATATCAAGCCAATTTACAAGCCCAACCCGATCAAGAACTACGTCTACCATACGCTTGCAGATACAACTAAAGCAGAGAAATTTTTAGGGTTCAGGGCTAAGGTCATGCTTGAAGATGGTATAAAGAAGCTGATATCAAAGACGTTGAACAGAGCTTAGGTAGTGAAGAGAAGCAGATCCACAATATGACTTTTCAAAGTGTTTAAGGAATCTTGCGCTTTGACTTTATTTTGGCTGGCCTCCTGAGAATCTTAATGCCTAAGAGCCTTGCGACCTCCTCCTGCGTCCTACCCTCCATTCTTAGCTTCAACAGGATCTCGTCTCGCCGCTTCATCAGCTCCTCCTCCTGCTCGGGTAAGAGCTCCTTGGGAGTCGGCGCCAGCATGATTGTGTTTAAGCATATACCCAAGTTCCGAACCCCCATCACGCACCCTCCCTCCTCCCTACACCGATGATGACGGAGACCAGCCCAGGTTCGTCCAGCAGGAGCTTCTCCAGCCCTCTGTACACCTCCACCATCACCTCCTCAGGATCTAATTTTGCATGCCTCTCGCTCGGCCTGTCTTCGTAGACGAGCGTCGCGTAGAATTTTTCAGATTTTTTAGAGTCGCTGGTTACATTCATGTTCAGAAGTTGCTGTATTGGCTTATTTAACCTCTTTCTCTGGTTAGAGCCAAAAAATAATACACCAATAATACAGAGAGTGGAATACCAACTACTATACTTTTTAACACTGCCTTACCTCCACGAATGAGGCCTCTTCTTTTGACCTGCCAAACTGCAAAGAGTATAAGGTAAATAGGAAATGAAAGAAAATAGATGTTCTTGAAGAAAATGCCAAAAATTGTGAGAAATCCCATCAGAATATAACCAAGATAGAAGAGAAACCGCTTATTTTCAAAGAAAAATTTCAGTGCTTCCTTAGGGGTTGGTTTAAGGATCCCTGTTAGGACAATTGCTTTCGCCTTTTTTCGCAATCTCTTTAAAGCTTTTTTTAGGGGCAAATCAATGTAAATGTCGCTTTGCTCCATTTTCCTTATGTTTATGTCGAAAGCCAAGATATGTTTATTTGATATGATTTTGAAATTTTTTCCACGTGCTCGTACTGAGAAGTCCGTATCTTCTAAGACTGTCAGATCTGGATCAAATTGTAAACTGTCTAAAACATTTTTTGAGATGAGTGTTTGACCCATGGTTGTATGTGGAACTTCTACTATACAGTTTAAGGAGTACATAGAACACAACAGGGTGCCTGAGGTCGTTGCGATAGCCGATGTAGGTGTGCACGCCTATGATTGTGAGAGTCTGAAGATGGTCGAGTGGCTCTCCATGGGGCTTCCTACTATAGTCCCTTTTTCTCTCCGCTTCGATGGGACGATCCCTTGCCGCTGGGATGCAAAGCATATAGCAGAGAGGCTCATCGAGCTCCTCAGAAGACCAGAAAGGAAGGTTCGTGAGATGCCAAGCTGGAAGGAGACCACCATGGCCATCATCAAGGTCCTCAAATGCTGATTGATCTCCTACGTACTTCTGAGGGTATAGTCCAAGTTCTGATAGGAGCGCAGATAATGTATTTGTGGACATTATAGGTTGTTACGTGAAGTTCTGCCCTTAATGTTCAGGGGATATTCAATATTGGTTTATTTAACTTTTCTGGTTAGATGTTAGATCAAAAAAATAATTATTGTTATTTCATAACCCTACATAAGGGTTCAAAACCCCATTATGCAACGAGAACTTTAACAAATCCAAATAAAATAATTTTGTGGTGGACCGGACGGGATTTGAACCCGTGGCCTCCCGCACTCTGGTGCGGTGGCAGCTCCTGGCCCGCATTGCCAAGCGGGCGCTCTGCCAGTCTGAGCTACCGGCCCTAGCCTCTTTTTTTAGTGA
>Ga0272449_1004083_pt1 | contig 12086 bp, 8 predicted proteins | sample YNPCB0241_FD_198679 | JGI IMG/M metagenome (GOLD analysis project Ga0272449, IMG submission 198679) | Hot spring sediment microbial communities from Yellowstone National Park, WY, United States - YNP-CB-024-1 | ecosystem: Environmental > Aquatic > Thermal springs > Hot (42-90C) > Sediment...
GTTGTCCCGCGGTGCGCGCAGGGCAACTGGGAGCAGTTGTTTTTAGGAAAAATCCGGAGTGTCAGTGGAATCCGCAAAATCGGCGAAATCTGTAAAATTGGGGGCTCTTCTCCGCTGGCTGGCAGGCGTGGAAGCGCTTTGCCATCCCTCAGGACATCACCGGCTGGTGGCAAGTCAAAGGCCGCTCCGATAAGCCGATGCACCTCCATACCGAGGACGACCTGTTCTACATCCAGAACTACTCCATCTGGCTGGAGATTTTGATTTTGTGGAAGACGGTGTGAGTGGTGCTACGGGGGAGAGGAGTGTATTAGGGGCAGAGGTGCGGGGGAGCAGAGGGGCCAGGGGATCAGCGTTGTTCCTCAAAATCCGAGGAAGTTATCGGAGTATTAAGGACGTAGCGTGGACACAAAACAACGGTCGTTCTGGATGAAAATTGGAGTGCTGTTGGGAGGAGTCCTGCTCCTTGCCACAGGCCTCTGGCTGAGACCCCAGGCACTGGCGATTTACCATTTGCGAGCAGGGGAGCGCGTGCTGGAAAGGGCGCTGCGGCCCGTATATCCTGACCGTCTGGCTCCTGAGCAGATTCTGGACGCTGCCGGGCTGGAAGTTGGGATGGGTCACCTGAAAGAAGCGGTCCGCCGGGCCCCGCATGATGTGCGCCCCCTGCGCCTTCTGGCCCGGGCCTATCTCTCCCTGGGCCAGCCCGAAATGGCTTTGGATTGCCTTCAGCAGGCAGTGTCCCTTCAGCCCGAAGATTCCTCCCTCCATCTGGAACTGGCTGATGTCTACGACTCTTTGGGGCGCACCGAAGACGCGGTGCGAGAGTACGAAGCGGGCGGCATCGGCTCTCGCCGCTTTCCTCTGGTGGCCAATTACCTGAAACGGGCAGATGCCCAGATGCAATATGGAAGTGGGGAACTGGCAATCCTTTTCTGGCACAAAGCGTTGGATGAAGATCCGGATAACCTCTGCGCCCTCTACGGCCTGTATACCCTTCACCGGGGAGTGGGAGACACCCGTATGGCCGCCAGGTATGAGGCACAATTGATAAGGATAGACCCGTCCAACGTACCTGTCCCCCTGGACTTTCGTCTGGCCGAATGCCAGGCCCAGGCCATGGCTGCATTGGTGGGGGAAGGGCTGTGGGAACGGGAGACCTTACGGACGGTCATCTCTGATCATTTGTGGGCGATTACACAAGAACTCCCCGCCCTGATGGTAGAGCGAGAATTGCGCATGCTGTTGGTCCGGTGGCCTGAGGACCCGGGGATCCTTTTCGCCTTGGGCGAGTTGTATCAGCGTCGCGGCGACCTGGGGCAGGCGGCCGAAGTGTACCAGGAGGTAATCCGCATAGCGCCCTGGTACGTTCAGGCGTACTGGCGGCTGGAGATGGTTGCCCCGGGTGAAACGGGAATCTACAGGTTGAACCCGTGAAACTGACAAACTCTGTGGTTCCTCGCATCGTCCATTGGATACGGAATATCGTGCCAGAGCGGTTCATTCTGGTGCTGGCGCTGGCGAATGGCCTCCTCTACCTGGTGCTGGTTCCCCCCTGGCAGCATTACGATGAGCCGACCCACTTTGAATATGCCTGGCTCATCGCCAGCCGGGGAGAGTTGCCCCGTCCGGAGGACTATGACCAGGACATGCGGCGGGAAGTGGCGGCCTCTATGATAGAGCACCACTTCTTTCACGGTCTCAACTTTAACCCTAACCTTCTCTCTCAAGACAAGCCCATCTGGTTGGGGGTCTCCGAACTGGAACATCCTCCCTTCTACTACTTGCTGGTGGCCTTCCCCCTGAAGTGGATTTCCCACAGTGATATCACCTTTCAATTGTACATCGCTCGTTCGGTCTCTCTGCTCCTTTACCTGCTCAGCATCTGGCTGGCCGGACGGGTGATGGCCGAACTGTTGCCGCAGGTGTATGTTCTCCGTTGGGCGGTGCCGGGGATGATGGCCCTCCTGCCGGCCTACACCGATTTGATGACATCAGTCAACAACGACGTGGGAGCCGTTGTTGTTTTCTCTCTCTTTCTCTGGGGAGCGGTACGGATGATCCAACGGGGTTTCTCCTGGGCCCGGCTGGTCTGGCTCATCCTGGCGGCCGCCCTCTGCCTGTGGACCAAAAACACCGTGGCGATAGCAGTGCTGCTGGTACCTGTCGTCCTGGCTCTGGCCGTGTTCCGGGGCCCCCGACAAAAGTGGGTATGGCTGGCGCTGGGAGGGTGGGCCCTGGTGCTCTTGATGGCTGTGGTGGGATGGGGGGACGCGGCCTTTTGGTACCGCCAGAGCGATCAGGAGGGGCCCACCCGGGAACTGCGGGCAGAGGCTCCGCTGGGGAAGACCGCACTGGTTATAGAGATGACACCCGAGGAGCCAGGGCGCGGCCTGATGCAGCCGCTCCTGGCAACGGATGTGGAAGCGCTGCGCGGCCAGGAAGTGACCTTAGGAGCATGGATCTGGGCATCCGCGCCGGTACAGGTCCGGTCGCCGATATTGAGCGACGGGGTTCAAGAAATCTGGAGGCCGCTGGAGGTAGGCATATCCCCCTCTTTCTATGTGGTCACCGGCACGGTTGCTCCGAACGCGGAGTCTGTACGGGTTTCCCTGCGGCCTTTGCTGGACCGGACGCTGGCACAAACGGTCACGGTATATTATGACGGGCTCACCCTGGTGGAGGGTTTCCGTCCGGCAGATTACCCCCCAGTCTTTGATGACCCCGATGGACAAGAGGGGGTGTGGGGAGGGGAGCCTCTCACCAACCGGCTCCGCAATGGTTCTGCTGAGGCGGCCTGGCCGCGGGTGCGGGGGTGGGTAGAGCAGGGACTCCGCCGCTATCTGCGGGTGCCGGTGACTCCCGGCCCCTTCCTGGCTTCGCTGCTGGATATCCGGTGGAGTGGGTGGGTTTATCTTCCCGCCGCGCGCACACTGCTCCGGAGTTTCTGGGCCTACTTTGGCTGGGGACAGGTGCAGTTAGATCCTCCCTGGTATTGGTTCCTGGACGCACTGACGCTCATCGGCATCGGGGCGGCGCTGTTGGGTGGAATCCGTCGGTGGAAGGATTTTCCTCAACCGGTGAGAGCAGTTGTGGTTCTCTTTCTGCTGGCTGGCCTTTGGCTCTGGACCAGTGCCCTTCTACGTGTTCTGCCCTACCTGCTGGATCGTCCCCGCCCGCTGATGCCGGTTGCCCGCTACGCGTTTCCGGGTATAATTCCTTCCACATTGGGCCTGACCTGGGGATGGCTGCAGATTGCCTCTCCCAACGGAAAGCAGCAGAAGGTTGCTACCTTCCTGCTGGGGGTGATGGCAGTATTGAACGGCATCTCACTATTCACCATTGTGCGTTTTTATCAGTTTTAGGAGGTGGACGATGGATCCCTGGAAAAGGAGAAGTATTCACATACTGCTGGCGGGGTGCGCCGCGCTGATTGCGGTGTTGGCTGTGTGGGGCGCTCTTGAGGGAAACACTATGGCCGATTCAAGTTTTTCTGCCCCCGCCCCAGTCCAGATTGCCAATGGCCAGCCCACATTGACGGTTGCCGGGCCAAACGTCGCCTGGCTTGGCGAGGTGGTTACATATAACGTCCATTTTACCGGCTCCCTGACCGGTCTGGGAATCTACTATCTATTTCCCTCACATTTTACGGTTATTCGGACAGATCCAGTGACCTCCTCTTCCAGCCCTGGTGTCCTGCGGTGGGTCTCTGGCCAGTTAAGTGGGCGCAACACCCTGACGGTTACCGGACAGTACGGATTGGGAGGGTGTTCACCGGCAGTACATACATCGGGCTTCTTTGACCCCTACAACTCCCAGCTCCCAACAGCCTCAAAGGTGACGAGCATTTCCAATCTGCAGTGCGCTTTTCTGCCTGTAACCCTAAGGACGTATTCTGCTGGAAGATGAAAAACTTGTTTTTGTAACGGCAGAGCCCGCTACAAAAGCGCGGTTCTTTTCAATGCCCTGACGATTGCAGTGCAGGATGCATCTCGTACAATCCCAATCCTGACTGGAGTCCAAATGATGCGAAAACAGATTCCCCTCGGCCTGGGATTTCTCCTCCCCGTTCTGGCGCTTGGGGTAACCATTGCCCTTATAGGGATGGGACCAAACAGCAGTGCGGTTGCTGAGGTCTCGCTGGCCCGAAGTGAGGCGCCCCGTGCCCTTTTTGCCTCCGATCCTGCCACTCTCTACCTGCCCGTTATTATGAATAACTATCCCTGGATTTCACCTTTTGGGGTAGAATCCAATCCTTTGCTACTGCCGGGTACCAGGATATACACCCGGACGGTGGACTTGGGAGTCGGTTGGATACGGCTGAACGGTTCCAATCGCATCTCCTGGCGGCTGCTGCAGCCCCAGAGAGGCGGACCGATTCTGTGGGAGAACTTGGCGAGTTTTGAAAGCGAACTGCGCGCGCTGAAGGCGGCGGGCATTCATCCCATTGTCATCGTGGATGATTATCCTCTGTGGGCTACCCTGGGCCGGAATGGGGCTGATGGACAGCCCTCCTACTGCGATGCGCTGAAAGACGATGCCTTTGCCGACTACGCCCAGTTCTTCCGCGCACTGGTCGCTCGCTACAAGTCTCCTGAATTTGACGTTCATGATTGGGAACTGGGTAATGAACCAGATGTGGATCCCAGGCTGGTGCCTCACGACAGTCCATTCGGATGCTGGGGAGACATTGAGGATCCCTATTACGGTGGCCGACGGTATGGGGAGATGCTGAAATTGGTGGTCCCTGCGATTCGGGCGGAGGACCCAACAGCGCGGATCTGGATTGGCGGCCTGCTTCTGAACAGCCCAGGTATTTACGAGGGGCCAGGAAAGGGGACGCCCGGTTTGTTCTTCCAGGGAATTCTGGAGTCTGGTGCCGCACCGTACTTGGACATTGTGGCCTACCACGCATATCCTACATACGTGAACCGATATTATGACTATGATCTGAATGCTGCTTGGTGGACTTCATGGGGGGGAAACACTCTGGGCAAGGCAGCGTATCTCCGGGGAATTATGACCCGGTACGGCGTGGATAAGCCCCTGTTTCTCAACGAGACCGGGCTAATGTGCCCTGAGTATTACTCATGGTGTACGCCTCCGGATGAGCAATTCTTCCAGATTCAGGCCAGCCACGTGGTGCGCTCCTTCGTCCGGGGCATCAGCGGAGGAATTCGCGGGTTCGTATGGTACACGATCAACGGGCCGGGCTGGCGTTATACGGGTCTTCTGAACAGTGACGGCTCTCCCAAACCGGTATATATCGCCTATCAGGTGATGATCCAACAACTCCAGAACACGCGCTATCTGGGGACCATTACCTATACCGAGGGTACAGAGGGATATGCCTTCCGCCGGGGGCCTGAAATCGTGGATGTCGTCTGGGTGGTGGAAAATCGGGGGCTTACCGTGGACATCCCTCAGAACAAGTTTCTCCGCGCTCTAACCCGTGACGGTGTTCCCATAACCCCAACCCTGGCAGGGACGAATTACCGGATTCCCGTGGGGTTTGAGCCGGTCTACATCGTTCGGCAACCGTGAAATGAGATGAGGGTGTCGGGATTGGGGTTCCGTTCCCGCCGGGCCTGCTGGGTGTTCCTTGCAACGGGGGTTCTGGTTTTCTTCCTGGTTCACACAAGTTGGGGAACGGTTGACGCCCGGGTTTGCACGGGTATATCTCAGGCCTCTGTCGACCTTTTCCAATCCCCGGGATCCCTGGCGACTTCTCTGACGCCCAGAGTTTACCTTCCCCTGGTCTTATCTTCCGGCGGATTTGACAGGGTTCAGGCGATCTGGCCTCATGGGGAGGCTCCGGCCCCCCATGAGGTTGCCCTGTTCCGCCGGACGTTCACGCTCCCGGAGCCAGCCCACAGGGTCATACTGACCATCTTCGCCGACACCCGCTACGAAGTCTGGATGGACGGTATCTGGGTGGGCCGGGGGCCGGCCCGTTTTTCCCAAGCCCACCGCGAGTACGACGTCTATCACCTGGGCGAACTGGCCGCGGGAGACCACCTGATCGCCGCGCTGGTCCAATGGGCCCCCAACCAGCGACGCTCCGAATCTCTGACTCCCTACCTGAAGGCGCGACTGGAGGCAACCGATGCCCAGGGTCGGGTGATCGCCGCCGTGCAGACCGATTCCACCTGGAAAGCGCTCCTCTCCGATGCCTGGCGACAGGATGCAGCCCCTGTCCATTCGTGGCAACTGATCGGCCCGACGGAACTCCTGGACCTGCGCCGTCTCCCTCCGGATTGGTCGACGGCGACCTATTCCGATGCGGGTTGGCCTGCAGCAGTGGTCAAAAACGACGCAGGCATCCATTACACTCCTCGTTCTATCCCTCTCCCAGAGAACGCGCCGTTTATCCCAACCCTTATAGACGCGGGCCTTCTCTCTCCGGGATGGCGGGTCGGGGAAGTGTTGTCGGAGACCTCATCCTTCACCTTTGTCCTGACGACTCCACTCCGTTTCTCCGTGGAGATGCTGGCTGAGCCGGACGCGCCTCCGACCAGCACCGTGCGCCTGGATGGCGTTCCCCTCTCCTGGATGCCCGCTCCCCCTGACCGCCCAAATGTGCTGGTGGCTTCCCGTGATCTGGCCCCAGGCGCTCATTCCCTCTCTTTTCTGAACATCCCCAGCACCGGCGCGACGTTTGCTGTCCCTGTTCAGGGAGTGCAGTATACTGGTTTCCCTTTCCACTGGGGTCCCCACGCTGGCCGGCGTTCGCTTCTGGCCGAGCCCGTCTCGCTCTCCGGCATCGTCACCGCAACAGTCAGGACGGAGGGGATAGACCTTTCCTTCAGCCAGGCCCCCGCCTACGCGGTGTTGGACCTGGGGCGCGTGGTGCATGGACGAGTGGTCGCGGAGGTTAAGGGGCCAGCCGGGGCCATTGTAGACATCGGTTGGGACGAACGGCTCTGGATGGGGAGGCGTCCCCTGCCGTACCCCGGTTCCCTCCATCGGCAGTGGAATCAGGTGGATTCGTGGATTCTGGACGGGTCCCCCCGCTCCATATCTACTCTGGATACCCGTGCGGGGCGATACATCTGGATCGCCGTGTGGGAAGACGCCCCCGTCCGCATCCGGAATTTGCGCGTACTGGAAGAGCGTTACCCTGTTTCTCAGCGGGGGACGTTCGTCTCCTCGGACCCGCGACTGGATCAGATATGGCAGGTCGGCGTGGATACCCTGCGCCCCAACATGACCGATGCCTACACCGATACCCCCTGGCGGGAGCGGGGGCAGTGGTGGGGAGACACCTACGTGGAGTTCCAGATCAATCGGGTTGCCTTTGGGGATACCGCCCTTCTGCGGCGGGGGCTGGTCCTGATGGCTGAAGCCTTTACCGACGGCGAGCCCGACGCGTTAGCCCCCAATGGCGAAGGGATTCTCTTGCTGGACTACGGGATGCTGTGGGTCCAGGCCCTTCAGGACTACTGGCAACTGACCGGCGATGGAGCCACCGTACTCCAACTCTATACCCCCATGCAGGAACTGTTGGAGTTTCTCCGGGAATACGAGCATCCCGATACAGGCTTACTGGATGTGCCGCCAGGGCATTGGTCGCGGACGGCGCTGGTGGACTGGCCGGCCGGACACAGCCGATACGGGCAGTCGGCGGCGTTGAACGCGCTCTATTACCGGACCCTGCTGGATGCAGCATCGCTGGCGGAGGGGGTAGGCGATTCGGCCAGCGCAGCGGCCTACGCGCAAAGGGCGGCCAGGGTCAAGGAGCGGTTAAACGAAAATCTTTATCAGGAACAGCAGCGGCGATATATTTCCTCGCTGCTGGACGGGATGCTCGTAGCACCCTCGCCCCACGCTCAGGCCTGGCCTCTGGCATGTGGCGTAGTGCCCGACGAGAGAGAACAGGCAGTGGTCCAGGCCTTGCTATCCTTGATCTCCCCAGACCCCTCTCAGCCCAACGTGGAGATTTACGGGATGTACTGGGTGCTGCGCGCTCTGGGAGAGACAGGGCACGTTCCGGAAGCGCTCACCCTGATCCGGCAATATTACGGTCGCCTGTTGGACCTGGGTGCCACGACGTGGTGGGAAGGGTTCAATGCGCATACGCAATATACGGCCAGCCTTTCCCACGGCTGGGGTGGAGCCCCAACCTGGTTTCTGACCACCTACGTCCTGGGCGCGCGGCAGGTAGGCCCTCAGCGATGGGAAGTGCGGCCTGCTCTCCTCGGCCTGGAATCCGTCAGCGGTACCCTGCCCCTGGGCGAGGGTGTCCTCTCGGTGGGCTGGGAGCGCCCCGATTGCGAACATGCATTCCTGAATGTGAGCGCCTCGGCGGGCTTTTCCGGTGAAATTGTCATTCCCCGCGTGGGGCCCACAACAGCCATTACCCTGAATCAGACCCTGATATGGGAAAACGGCGTCCCTCTGGCTGGCTTTGTTTTCAGAGATGGTGAAGGGGTCCGCATCGGGCAGCTTACAGGTGGAACTTATCACATAGATATTCAGCAAAGATGCATCTCCATCTATCTGCCCCTGGTTGTGAGCGGGAGGTCTACCTTTGACGAATAATCATCGGTTGTCCGGGTTGGCCGGACGGTTATCCCTGCTATTGCCCTTGACGGTGGGGGCTTTTCTGAGGTTCGCCAGTTTGGGGAAACAGCCGTTATTTTTGGACGAGGCTTTCACGGCTGATCTGGTGCTCCGGTCCTGGGTAGAGATGCTACAAGTCATTATGACAGACGTTCACCCGCCCCTTTTCTATGTCCTGTTAAAGCCAATTGTCGCGATTTTTCCCCTGACAGAGTGGACTCTCCGGAGTCTGAGCGCATTTTGCTCTGTACTGGCTCTCGCTTTGGCAATAGGACTGGCGCGTCGCCTGGGCGGGCCAGGCATCGCATCTACGACGGGTTGGGTGCTCTCCTGGTCGGCGTTGCACTTATATTACGCCCAGGATGCCAGGATGTATGCCTTATTGGATGTCTGGTGGGTCCTTGCCGCCCTCGCGTCCTTCTCTGCCTTATGGGACCGCAACCGGCTGGCCTGGCTTGTCTGGAGCATTGTGACCCTGGCCGCCATTTATACCCATTTCTATGGCTTTGTGCTGTGGGGGGTCGGAGCCTTTGGGGGATGGACGCTTATTCTTTGTCGCCGCCGATGGCGGGACCTCCGGTGGTGGGGATTTTCGCAGATGGTCATCCTGGCTGGCACGATCCCTCTGATAAGCCTTTTCATCCATGTCGCTCAGACAGGAGTCGGCGGGACGTGGGTTCCGTCCTGGAGGGACCTGTTGGATCTCCTGGCATTGATGCTTTTGGGATTTTCTCCTGTACATAACCATTTCCTGAACGGACACTTGCTGGTCATACCCCCGTGGGATTTTTCAAGGGGCACGGGTGAGTTCCTGGCATTCATCCTGACAGGACTTGCATTGACAGGATGGGGCCTGAGGGGCAAACTCAGGAAGCGTCCTCTGGGATGGTTGCTGGGTGTTTACGCCTGGTTGCCACTGTGTCTGGCAACCTTCCTTCTATGGGCCGCTGGCAGGCGGTTCTGGGCTTATCGCCCGTTCATCGGTGTGGCGACTCTGGCCGCTGTTGGCCTGGCATCTGGGTGGCACTTTTTGCTTTCGCGACGGTGGAGAATCGCGTTGATCGGGGTTCTCTTTGGGCTGAACCTGGGTTCCCTATGGGCATATGAGTTCCACTGGGTCAAGGACTATGGCCGCGTCGCTTTTCGTGCCCTTTCCGATCAGCCGGCATTGCTACTGGATCGGCACTATGGGGCTTACGTTTTCTATTTCTACAGGCCGGACTGGAATGGGGAACTCTTTGGGTTGGTTCCTCGGTCTGATCGTCCATATGGAGTGGTCCGGTTGACCAGGGAAGGCTCTCTGCGAGGCCGAGCAGAAGCAATTGAGTGTGAGGATTTGCCCATACAGATTGCTCTCTACGATCCAGCAGGGCGTCGGTTCAGCGAGGGAGATCGCTGGCCCCCTTGCCTGCGAGAGCGGGAAGGTTGGCTTTTTAACCCGGCGACAGGTCGCTGGGAGGTTGTGTCGTCCCTGATTCCTTAAGGGGGAAGGATGTCCTCCAGGGCTCATCTGGATACAGGTGTTCTCTTACCGTTTTTAGTGGTTGTGGGCGTTATGGTGACGGCCCTCTACGTGCCTTTCTCCTCCTGGGCCTACGACGATCCCTTCATCACTTTCCGTTACGCTCAGAATCTGCGCGCCGGGTTGGGGTTTGTCTACAACCCGGGCGAACGGGTGCTGAGCACCACCACACCGCTGTACACGCTCCTGCTGACCGGGCTGAGTTTTCTCTGGTCGGACCTGCCCCGCCTGAGCACGCTGATCAGCGCGCTGAGCTTGGGGCTAGGCGCGCTGGCCCTCTATTGGCTGGGCCAGTGGTGGGATAACCCGATGGCTGGACCCATAGCGGCCCTCCTATATCCTCTGGCCCCCCTGATGGTCACCACTTTCGGTGCGGAGACCTGCTTCTATGTGACGCTGATCCTGTGGGCCTTTGCGCTGTATGCCAGGGGCCAGGACCGGGCCGCGATGGCGCTGGCGGCCCTCGCCACCCTCACGCGCGCCGACGGGGTGCTGGCAGGGGCCGTTATAGGTCTGGCCCTTGTCGTTCGTAAGCGCCGTATCCCCTGGAAGCCGCTTCTGCTCTTCGGGCTGCTGATTGCGCCCTGGTACCTCTTTTCCTGGCTCTACTTTGGCTCCCCCTTTCCTGTTACCCTGGTTGCCAAACAACACCAGGCCCAGATGGCGATCAGCGATTCGTTTGCGGAGGGGTTCGTTCGGATGGTGAGGGGATACGCGAAAAATCCCCTCTACTGGCTACATGGTGTGTTGCTGGCCGTCGGACTGGGGTATGCGCTGCGTAAGGCCCGGCGATGGCTGCTCCTGCTGGGTTGGGGCCTGCTCTATTTCTTCGGGTACACCTTGCTGGGCGTCAGCCGTTATTTCTGGTACTACGCTCCTCTGGTCCCCGTATTTGTCACCCTTATCGGGCTCGGCGGCGAGGCGGTAGTGAAGTCTCTGAAAGACCGGTGGCGCCTCTTCAGGCGCCTCCGGTCTGCCTTGGGCGGTCTCATCCTGTTGTTTCTGCTTTTCCCTCAAGCGCGGGACCTGTGGCGGCTGGCGCATCACCCCGACCCACGCGTCCAAATCTATCGGGATGTGGGGCTCTGGCTGGCGGAGAATACGCCGCCAGAGGCCAATGTGGGCACGCTGGAGGTAGGCATCATCGGTTACTATGCCCGGCGCCGGATGGTGGACTTTGCCGGGTTGATCCAGCCGGACGTCGCCTTGCAGATGCGATACGAAACGACTTACGAAGATACAGCCCTTTGGGCAGTTCGCCAGTACCGTCCAAATTTCCTGGTGTTGAATCCTGCCTGGTTCCCCCGGCTGATGGAGCAATGGGTGGACCCTTTCTGCGAACCGCTTCAGCGATTCACCCGCCCCGAGTATTTTGGGGAATTGGTAGTGTATCAGTGCTGGTAAAAACGGGTCCCGACCCTTTGCCTTCTCTGCCGATATGTGGTATCATCTTCCCAGATGACAGAGCGCGGTGAATCCCTACATAGTTGATCCGGTACCTTTCGGGGGCCGAGGAAATCCTCCTCGCCTACCTCTTCGGCTCCCAGGCCGAGGGGACCGCCGGCCCGCAGAGCGACTACGACATCGCCCTGCTGGTCCGCCAGCCCTCGCTGGCCCTGCAGGCCCGCCTGGCCCACGAAATCGGCATTATCCTGGGAACGGACCGGGTGGATGTGGTCCTCCTGAACCGGGCGCCGGTGGAACTGGCCTATGCGGTCATTGTTCAGGGACAGTTGCTCTACCAGCGAAGCGTGGCCGAGCGGGTGGAGTTTGAGGCGAAGGTGCTCAGCCTCTATGCCGACTATCTCCCCATTCTGCGCCGCCAGCGGGAGGAGATTTTGGAAGATGTCGGAAAAGAGGCCCGAGTTCAACGGTATAGAGAGGCGCTTGGACGAACTGAGCGAACGCTTGCAGAGATTAGGGCTAAAAAGAATAGGGACTTGTTTTGAGCGCGGCGATAGAGTTTGACGGGGTTTCCAAAAAATTCATCCTCCACCACGAG
>Ga0272449_1004084_pt1 | contig 12084 bp, 10 predicted proteins | sample YNPCB0241_FD_198679 | JGI IMG/M metagenome (GOLD analysis project Ga0272449, IMG submission 198679) | Hot spring sediment microbial communities from Yellowstone National Park, WY, United States - YNP-CB-024-1 | ecosystem: Environmental > Aquatic > Thermal springs > Hot (42-90C) > Sediment...
AAACTCATATACTATACCTCTCGCTTAATTCTCTCCCATAAGATATAAATCTGTGGATACACTGCAAAGTGTAAAACCCCAAACCGCCTAACCACAAACCAGCACACGACTAAAGTTCATCATTATCGTCATAATTCAAAACTCTGAATAATAATTATCCCTCGTTCTCTCGCCTTCTCTATAAATTCATCCGAAGCTATATGTGTTGCGACTATCTTCACTACCTCACCTGCTCCCCACTCTTCCTTTACTATAGTAGCTTTCTCATCAAGCTCATCAAATACATCTATCTCGCCCGCCCTCTTCTCCTTATACTCAAGACGTAACTTCACCTCACCAACAATTACAACTTCTCTGCCATCTTTCAAACCTCTACCTAATATGTTTATCTCCTTACCTCTGAGTAGCTTACGAACAAACTTCTCCTTCACCTCAATACCATAGTCCCTCTTCAAAGCTGCAGGAAGCAGGCGATATACCTCGTTTTCAAAACCATAACTTACGCTCCTGGCAAGACCACCGAGATCGCGCCTCGTCTCCTTCATCGCAATTGCTAACTCGTTAACTGCTAGCTCCGTTTTCCTCTGTGCCTCGGCAAGCTCCTCAAGCCTCGCCTCCGTCCTCTTCTGTGCCTCGGCGAGCTCCTCAAGCCTCATCTCCGTCCTCTTCTGTGCCTCGGCAAGCTCCTCAAGCCTCATCTCCGTCCTCTTCTGTGCCTCGGCGAGCTCCTCAAGCCTCACCTCCGTCCTCTTCTGCGCCTCGGCGAGCTCCTCAAGCCTCACCTCCGTCCTCTTCTGCGCCTCGGCGAGCTCCTCAAGCCTCGCCTCCGTCCTCTTCTGTGCCTCGGCAAGCTTCTGCACTATATTCTTAAGCTCTCTAAAATCTTCCCGTGTAACATGCGCCTCCGCAACACGCTCGTCAATGATTCTTTCTATCTCGTGCCTCACCCCGGGCGTTATCCTAAAAGCCATTCCACAATTCTCCTCCCATCTACATCGGTATCTAAAATTATACTAAATACTTTAACTAAATTTAAACTTTCCGCATCACTATACAAGTCTGCTCGCTCTAAGAAAACTACCACTTTAGATTAATTATATTTTTTCTAATGATAACAATTTTTCCCAGTGCATGTCAACGTCTCTTTGTATTTCATTAAGCAGCTCCTGGTATTGTGGCTGTAGCAGGTGTCGGAAGCGCTGCTGCAGCTTAAAATACTCGGATACAGGCTTTTTCTCCTTCGGTTTATAATTAATTTTATACTTCCCGTTCTCAACTTCGTATATTGGCCAGAGGCAAGTTTCTGCTGCTAACTTGCCAACCTCTATTGTGAGTTCTTTTGGGTAGCCCCAGCCGAGCTGGCACGGCTGCAATATATTTATGAACGCGGGGCCATCTACACTGAGTGCCTTCTGCACCTTCACAATTAGGTCATTCCAGAAGCCTACTACAGTCTGCGCCACATAAGGTATCTCGTGCGCTACTAATATTTCTGTAAGATTCTTACGGCGCCTAACTTTGCCATATTTTACTTCACCAACGGGCTCTGTTGTAGTATGCGCAGCTTGCGGTGTCGCGGAAGACCTCTGTATACCTGTGTTCATGTAAGCTTCATTGTTGTAGCATATGTATAGCATGTGGTGTCCGCGCTCCATTGCGCCTGAGAGCGCCTGCAAGCCAATATCGTAGGTCCCACCATCGCCACCAAAAGCAATAAACCTTATATCCTTATTTATCTTACCTTGCCGCATTAGGCTATTGTATGCAGCAACTATGCCGCTACAAACAGAAGCCGCATTCTCAAAAGCCACATGTAGGAAAGGAACCTTCCATGCTGTGTAGGGGAAAATGGTAGACGCCACTTCTAAACATCCCGTAGCGCATACTACAACAACAGGTGTCTCTGTAGCTAACATCACCTGCCGTGCAATGATGCCTGCGCCACAGCCTGCACATAACCTGTGCCCATAAATGAACTTCTCTTCCTTCTTTACTAATTCTCTTAAACTAACCATTTCCTTTCTCCTTTCTAAGGCATTACAAAAATTTCGATAAGCCTTTCTCCCGCCAATGCTTTAACAGAACCTCATTTCTTTCGTCTATTATGATAGCGCCTTGTATGCCCTTTATCACTACTCTATCGTTGCCCTTCGTTTTACCGAGCAATGACACTGGCAAGCCGGAAAACAATTTCTCAAACTTATCTTTTTTCTCTGGAGAGACTTCAACCAAGAAGCATGTTGGCGATTCCGAGAACAAAAGTATGGTATCATTTTTCCTGCGGCCATAAATAGAACGGTATTTTACCCTGCTTAGTTCAATTTCGCATCCTACGCCATCGCTACTAAAGGACATCTCGCTGATAGCTACTGCTAAGCCGCCTTGAGAACAATCATGGCAGGATAATATCAAACCCTGCTGGATACATTTTGACAGCTGTGTAAAGATTTGTTTTGCGCGCTTTGGCGTAACTTTCGGCACGCTTACACCAACGGTACTGTATAAGTTTAGGTATTCGGAGCCGCCAAGCTCGTCACGTATCTCACCAATAAGGTAAATGAAATTTTCCGGAGATTTGAAATCAGCTGTCGGTGCATATCTTATATCTTTCACAATGGATACAGCTGAAATAAGCAGAGTGCCAGGAATAGATATAAGTTCTCCGTTCTCGTTGTAAAAATCGTTATTTAAGCTATCCTTTCCGGAAATGAACGGCAACGAGTATGCTTTTGCAGTATCGTAGCATCCGAAAGCTGCACGAACAATGCCGCCTAATTGGTATGGATTTGTCGGGCTGCCCCAGCAGAAGTTATCCAGTAGCGCTGTTTTTGAAAAATCTCCGCCGATACAAATAACATTTCTCACCGCCTCATCAATGCATAAGCATGCCATGTGGTAAGGGTCAATTTTGCCATACTGCGGGTTTATGCCGCATGCTATCGCTATACCTTTGTATTTATCTTCTTTCTCCAATTTATTTTCCGGTATGCTACTTATAGGCCACAGGAGGCAACCATCAGAAGGACCACAATTTTTCCCTACAAAGGGCTTTATAACAGTTTGCCCTTGCACTTCATGGTCATACTGTCGGATAACCCATTCTTTACTACAAATATTCAGCTGTGCCAAAAGTGCAGCTAAAGTTGCATTATAATCTTGTTGTTTATTTATATATTCATCCTCAACACGTATATCAACTTCTTTTTCTTCCCAGAGAGCTTTCTTCATGCTACGTGGCAAGCCGTGATGCAAAAACTCCATGTCTATGTCACAAACTCTCTCATTCTTGTAGAACACTTCCAATTTTCCTGTATTAGTGAACTCGCCAAGGACACACACTTCTACATCCTCTTTTTCAAATATTTTCAGTATCTTCTTCAACTTTTTCCTTGGCACAGCCAAAACCATACGTTCTTGCGCCTCAGAAAGCCATATTTCCCACGGCTTTAGACCTTCGTACTTCAGAGGTGCGCGCTCAAGGTGTACGCGTGCCCCGCACTCCATGCCTAACTCGCCTATTGCGGATGAGAAGCCGCCAGCGCCACAGTCCGTTATCGCAGAGTATAAATTTTTGTCCCGTGCTTGCAAAACCGTATCCACTACTTTTTTCTCCACAATGGGGTTACCTATTTGTACTGGCGACAGCGGTGTGTCTTTGTCTAAAGCCAAGCTTGAGAATGTCGCTCCATGTATACCGTCGCGTCCTGTACGCCCCCCTACACTTATTATAACATCTCCTGGAGAGACTTTTTTAAAATATTTCCCCTTCGGTATGATACCTACAGTGCCACAATACACTAAAGGATTACATAAGTACTCTTTATCAAATATTATTGTACCGTTAACCGTTGGTATGCCCATGCGGTTGCCATAGTCGCGTACACCAGCAACTACGCCCTTCAGTATTCTTTTAGGGTGCAGGGTACCCTTCGGCAGCTTATCGTAATCATACTCTGGCGGCGCGAAACAAAATACATCTGTATTGCATATAGGCTTTGCTCCGAGACCAACTCCTAAAATATCGCGTATCACACCGCCGATACCAGTCCCGGCACCGCCGTAAGGCTCTACTGCAGAGGGGTGATTGTGTGTTTCCACTTTGAATGCGACACCGTAGTTCTCATTAAATTTTATTATACCGGCGTTATCTCTGAAAACCGATATACACCAGTCTTTCTTCAATTCCTTCGTAACACGAAATATAGTAGTTTTCAGCAAGTCGTCTATGACTTTTTTTCTACTTCTACCGTCAGTTTTCTCATAATATTCAATTATTCCGCGTAAGGTCTTATGTTTACAATGTTCGGACCACGTCTGCGCAATCGTCTCAAGTTCCACATCTGTTGGGTTTCTACCTATCTTGCGGTAGTATTCTTGTATGGCTTTCATTTCTTCCACGGAGAGCGCAAGGAGGTTCCTCTTGCTGAGTTCTTGCAGCTCGTCATCTTTAAGAGAAAGGATATCGATAGTAGTAGCTAAAACACTCCCCATTTTTTGAAAAAAAAGAAACTGTTTTTATTGTTCTTCTAATAAATTTTTTAGAAGTTCTTCCTCTTGCGGCTTTTTAAGTTCTTTTTCTTCAATCTTTTTCTCCTGCTTTGCTGGTTTTTCTTTCTTCATTTCCTTTTTTTGTTGCTGCTGTGGCTGTGGTTGTTGAAGTGGAACTTCTTTCTTTTCTTCTATAGAAGGCGCTTTGAGCTTTTCCTCTTTCTTTTCTTCTTTTTCTTCAAATATTTCTTCAATAATCTTTTCTTTTATTTTTTCTTTAGCTGGCTCTACATCCTCAATAAGTTTACCAAACTCGCAAGATAGCGCGATATTATGTGTAGTCTCCAGGCGGTAAGAGAAGTGTAGCGGGAAAAGTAGAGAATAATCTATTCTTAGTTGTAGGCTATCTTTTGTTTTGAATATATAACTTCCGCCGAGGGAAAAGTTTGACAAATTTATACCGTACCTGAGAAGTATTTTTGGCGGAATAGATATCTCGTTACCGACGTAGAAGTTTAACCTATCCGACCACTTACCCCAGCTCTGGTTTCTGTATGAAATATCGCAGTTGATAACAAGCTCCCGTATATACCACAGAGAAAGTGGCTCTCTGAGTGAAATACCGGTCCTTATCGTCAGAGGTACTCTGTCTTCATACACAAGGCCAACATTAGGTTGAATTATATCGTTTACAGAGAAACCAAAGTATAAATTTTTCACTGCACGTGTCAGGAAGCCTAAATCAAAGCTAACTGCAGACTGTTGAGTTTTATTGCTCACTATTATAGGGTCTTTAGCAGCGATGCCCGCTGCTTTTATTTCCTCATCCCAGCTGTAGCTATGCCCTAATATTTTTATATTTATGCCGGCAAGTGTGTGGAAGCTTATATCCGGAAAGAAATCGCTTAATCTGGCGGCATAATTGAGAAGGAAAACATACTCGGAATAATATTTATCTGCTGTATAAAGCAGGCAAGAGAGCCCGAGGTTGCCTACACGCGGCAGCGGATAGGTGAAATTGAAATGCAAAAAGTTCAAATTGATATCCGGCAACGTTAAATAAGGTTTTAAGTAACTTAGGAGGAGATTTTTTCTGCGCACTTGCCGTAAGCCTGCAGGGTTGTATAAAGGCGCGCTGTTGTCGTTTGCTAATGCGACGAACGCTCCTCCTAAACCATTACCGCGGGCACTAAAGTCAGAGAATTGGAAAGCGCCGTCTGTTTTGTTTATATTACCTATTGCGCTGAGCACGCAAATTATGACAAATAATTTACTTGCACATCTCATATAGCAAACTATTCCTTTATTCAACAAAAGAGACATTACTTATGCCAGCTGCAGCGCATGCATTAAGCACATCAACTATGCGCTGGTGTGGCACTTCCTTGTCCGATTGTATTATCACTGGCTGCTGCTCAAAGAAGCGCTTCAGCTGCATCAGCATAGAGGTAAGTTGTGGCAGCTCGTGGCTGCTAGGTGAATCGTATTCTTTGTTTTCTACAAACACTCTACCTTCCCTGTTGATAAATATTACCACATTCTCAAACTTTTGCACAATGGCGTCGTCGCTGACAGTAGGTAAGTTCGTTTTTAGCTCACTTTCTACAATTTGGAATGACGTAGCACACATGAAGAATATTATCAACTGGAATATTATATCAATCATTGGGGACATCTGCAATTCGGGTTCTTCTTCCTCTTCTTCCCTTATGCGCATTTTTTTCCTCCCTTTCCGTCTCCAATAATGTTAAATTCTTACCTACACATGGGACGCAATAGATAGTATTTTTCACATTTTTGCCGTATAAATTTTGGGCTTAAATCCTTCTTTGTTCCAAATTGAGAAGCTCTTACCTGATGGCGCAAGAACATAAAATCCTTTCTCTTGCGCATACTCTTTCACGCCTTTTGAAAACCTCACCCCTGCTATCACTGATACGAGCTGGAAATTTCTATATATTGGGAAGAAATAAAAGAATTTTTTTAACTTCTCTTCCCACTCCTTAACATCGCTTATTCTGAAATCGCTCTTTACCTCAATTACTACAACAACATCTTTCTTATGCATTTTGCCGACCGCCAATAAGTCTAATTCAAAAGTTTTTCCATCCTTTGACACTTGTGGCCTCTGATACACTGTATCAATCTCTATCCCTCTTTCCTTGAACAATTGAATTGACGGCTCAACGAGGACTTCTACAAACTTACCCCAGCCATCGGTTAACTGCCCGACCATCTTGTTAACTTTCTCTATCTCAGAACTGACTCTATCTATTTCGGAATTGACCCTATCTATCTCGGAGCTGACCCTATCTATCTCGGAGTTGACCCTATCTATTTCTCTTGCTGTTCTCTCTTGCCTATCTTTCAGTTCTCGCATCCCTCTGTAAAATTCCTCTTTTAGCTTTTCTGCAACAGATACTCTCCTCTTTTTCATCACATCATACACCCTCTATACATAAACTTGTAGAACGTAATATTATTCTTCGCTTTGCACTGAAGAAAAAGAAGTTTTCCAGACGCCCGCCTCTGAGCAAGCTTTGATAACCTTAAGCACATACCTGCAAGGGACTGCTGCATCAGCACGTATATTGACACCCCAGTAGAGGGCTAAATTGGGGTTATTGCGCAGAGTTTCACGCAGCAAATTCCCCAGCTCTTCAGGTGTATATTTTCTTTGATTTACTATTATAGTACCATCTTTTTTAATATTTACAGTTAATTCACCTGGAACCACTTCTTTCTCCTTGGAATGGCTTGCTACTGGCAACTTCAGCTCTTCAACTTCTAACCTTTGGAAAGTGGAAACCACCATGAAGAATATTATCAACTGGAATATTATATCAATCATCGGGGACATCTGCATTTTAGGCTCTTCTTCTGGCTCTCCCTTTATACGCATTTTTTCTTTCACCCCTTTCCAATTTATAGTTTCATCTTGCTCCAATACTTATCCTTTCCTATGCATACTTGTCAGAAGATTATCAACGAAATTTGTCGCTTCTATACTTAACTTACGCGCAATGTTTCTACTAACGCCACGGAAATAGTAGTAGAACGCAAAGAAAGGTATTGCGATAATTAATCCAGCCGCAGTGGTAATTAATGCTTCCGAGACACCCTTAGCTAAGAGTGCAGGCTTCCCTAAACCCGCTTGAAAGGCTATGACATTGAATGCGCGTATCATACCTGTAACTGTACCCAATAGCCCCAACATCGGTTCAATGACGGCTACTGACGAAAGATAACTATTTAACCCATTAACTGCCGCTAACCCATCTTCACACTTCTCAGCTATCACAGCTTCAATATCTGCTTTGGAGTAGTCGCGTTTTCTTATAGCCTCTGCAAATGCTTTCGCTAAAACGTTATTGTAGCTGTTACACAACTTTAATGCTTCATTGTAATCGCCTCTTTTGATATATGCATTCACAGCTTCTACGAAATGCGGCACAATGAAATTCTTCTTCCTTATGCGGAAGAAAAGTTCAATAATAAGTGCCAAACCTATAACAGAGCCGAGACAAATAGGTATCATTACAGGCCCACCTGCAACTAATAAACCGAAGAAAGTCATTTTTGGTGGTCCTTCCTGTGGCTCGGCTGCAGCTGCAGTTGTACCAGTAGCAGTCGCTGCTGTTGTTTTTGGCAGTGTTGGGAACTGCTGTTGTTGTGCCGACGCTGTAGCTTTCAACCCGTAATAAACGAAAAGGGAAAATATTATCGCTACTCCTACAAGGAGCAACGCTTTTTTATTGAACTTCATCTTTCCCCTCCACCTCCTTTCCTTCCTCCTTGTTAAAGTATTTTTTAATCCGTCATAATTTTTTGATTCACTTGTTACTTATCAATTCCTTAACTTCTCCCAATTCTTCTTTTATATCCGAAGCTTTAAGAGCGACTAGCCGTTGCATACGTTCACTGGAGACTTGTATGCGTTCAAGAGAAGCCTGTATACGTTCAAGAGAGGCTTGCATATTTACGAGTGTCTCCTGATGTCTTTTATCCATACGCTCAATAGAAGCCTGTATGCGCTCAATGGAGGCCTGTATGCGCTCAATTATTTCCTTAGCTCTTGCATCCTCTGCCTTAATTAGTTTATCTGTGCTTTTTGACAAATAAATCCCCATAAGGATTGCTAACGTCCCCAATATTACACTAATTGTTATTGATGCATAGCCTAAGTTTATTGATAATGCTGTTATTTGCTCACCTGTCATGAGATTTATAACATTTGTTTTGCTAACTGATAGTATTTGCTATTAGGGTACCTGTTTACTATCTCTGTGAACAATTCTTTTGCTTTTTTAGTATCACCGATTTTTAAGTAGCACAACCCAGCGTTATAATATGTTTGCGGCATCCACTCTTCATATGCATTATAAACAAGCACCATACGTGCGTAATACTTTATTGCTTCCTCGTACTTAGACAGCTGCTGGTAGCTATGCGCTATCATATATGTTACTTCCGCACCTTCTGATTTCTCAAAGGCACCAACAACGTTTTTCAACACAGGTATACATTTCTCGTACTCGCCCAATTTCCAATAACTCTTCCCTAAGGCAAAATTTACATACTTTATATCCGACACCACCACATAGTATTTTTCCACCAAGTTCTTCACTTCTGTGGACAGCGGTGCGCCTTTCTCGCCAAGCTTTATGTAGCACTCGCAAAGCCCCCAAATGCTATTCCGTAGATATTGTTTATTATTTGGATAGGAGACAGCCAATTTCTTAAAAAAGGAATAAGACTTCTCGTACTGCTGCGCTTTGAACAAAATATCCGCAGCTGAGTAAATTTCCTGTGGAGACAGATTAATCCTGTTGATGACGGACTCCAGCTGAGAAAGAACCTCGGAAGCTTCTTTAATCTTTTTCTGTGTGTAGTAAAATTCGCCCAATTTCAGCTGTATCGCAACTTTAACAAGTTGCTGGCTATCAAATTTTCTACTTAACTTATCGAAAAACTGTGGAATCTCGTCCAAACGCTGATTCTTTTTATAAAATTCTATAATTTTACCTAGCAAATAGTAAATATCTTCTAAACTATTACTGTTTGCGAAAGAGTTCAACATGTTGGTGTATTCTTCCAAGGCTAATTCGCTCTGGCCGGACTCATGCAAGGCTTCTGCCTTTTCCAGGCGTGCAGTAAGTGCGATCTTGTGATTTGGGAATTTTGAGCACAGCAGGTCATAGGTATTTATAGCCTTCTCAAATTGTTTTTGTTGCCGGTAAGCCCATGCAGTCCAGTAGAGACCCTGTGCTGCAGCCTCACCCTCAGGGAATTGCGTTGTTAGTTTCTCAAAAGTTTCCACCATTTTAGCGTAGTTCCCGAGTTCTTTGTAACACATTCCTATGTAATATAGCGCGTACTCTACATTCCTATTATCCGGGTAGGAATTTATTAGTTTAGAGTAGTACTGCATGCTGCTTTCGTATTTTTTCAACTCAAAACATACGTTACCCAAGATTATTAAAACATCTGGCACATTGGAGTGGTCGGGGAATTTATCCAGGAAGAGCTTGTAGTAGTAAATGCTGCGTTCGTAGTTTTTTAGTTTATTATACGCGTCACCTAATTGCAGCAGTATCATTGTTGTGTAGCGCGAGTCGTTTGGATATACAGACAAAAGTTGCTCAAATTCTCTAATTGCCTCGTTGTAGTATTGCGACTCTTTATACGAGGATGCCAGGTTTATCCTCGCGTTATTTAAATACTGGCTTTTAGGGAACTTTTTGATAAATTCTTTATACAACTCAATTGCCTCTTTATACAGGTTTGCCATAAAAAAACTCTCTGCAACTAAAAAGGATCCTAATTCCTCATATTGCGGTTTCTTAAACCTATATTTTCCCTGTTTATAGTTTTCTGCTATCATTTTGAACTTATTATCGTTATACAGTGCCTGCAAGAGCGCAAACTCCACATCTTCCGACTGCCCCGTAGCTTTGCTATATTTTGCGAGCTCCTCCATACGGTTCGTCTTTAGATAAACTAAAGTCTTATAATAATTCACATTGGAAGCCAGCTCAGGATCAACTACTCCATACTTCTTCTCCTCAAACAGGGAGAATTTCTTCTCCGCCTCTTCGTAATTGCCAAGTTCAAAGTAGCAGCAGCCTATTTTAAACAACGCATACGGGTACAAGTCTTTACTCTCTTTCACATCTCTATACAGTGCTTGATAGTCAAATTCTTTCCACCAGGTTCTCTGCTCACCACGGTCGTAGTAATATTGCGTCAAGCCTATTCTCCTCTCTCGTTCGTAAATATCGCCCACTCTCTGTATTTTCTGCTCAATCTCCTTAAGCATGCTCTCTTTGTCCCTTATCCTGCTATAATAATCAATAGCTTGCGCATAGTCACCTTTGTTGTAGAAATACTCTGCAATGCTGAGCCACCCGTTGTTAATCTCTACAAAATCCGGAGAATGCTCAATAGCTTTTATCCTTTTAATAGCTTCTTTTGGTCTATCCGTGTCCAAATATAACGTCAACAAGAAGCGTTTCACCTGCGGCATCAAAGAGCTGCGGCTAAACTTGCGCTCCATCTTCTTCAATATATCTTCTGCCTCGTCATACTTTTTATTCTCATAAAGTATCTTAGCTATATTAAAATAGGCTAATGGCACAAAGGGGTGGTTCGGCAGTTTTTTGATAAACATTTCATAGGAGGCAACTGCGTAATCGTAATTCTTCTTCTCCATATAGTACTCGCCTGCGAAGAAAAACCCCGCTTTACCTACCTCGTCATCCGGATAAAGCCTTATCAGCTCCTTAGCCATTTTAAGCATTTCCTGGAGGTATTTCTTTTTATAGTATGCCAGCGTCAATGTGTACATAGCCTGCTTGAGGAGTTCTTCATCCTTCTTGCGTTTATATTGTTCCAAAAGGAACTCTAATTTGGATATTGCTTGCTCGTATTTACCTTCCTCAACAGCCCTCTCTACATTAAGATATTCCTGCCATTCCTTATCTTTTTTTTGTGTAAATATGACCTCGGACAATTGGAAAAAGCTTTGTATGAACAAGAAGCCCGCTAAGCCTATAAAGGCAATTTTGGTGATCATTTAATTTTAGATATTTTTTTAACAACACTCACTGGGTCCTTACTTGTATATAGACTGCGCCCTAACACAATGTAGTCGGCACCACACTGTATAACATACTCGGGCGTGGAGGTGCGCTTTTGATCATCTTTACATATAGAATCTGCGGTCTCTTTAATACGTATCCCAGGAACCATTATTTTCATCTTATCGCCAACAACTTTGCGTACTGTAGCTATTTCCTGCCCTGAGCACACTATACCGTTAAGCCCCGCATAGGACGCAATCTCTGCCATACGTATAATTATTGCCTCTATGCTATCTTTTACAGATTGCGAGAACAAAACATACAAGTCGCTCTCAGTTAAACTCGTCAGTATCGTTATCCCAAAAAGTATAACTTTGCTATTACACTCTTTGGCTGCGGAAACCGCAGAAGTTAGCATCTCGCAACCACCTGAAATGTGCAAAGTTATGCCAAATGGTTCGTAGGTCTTGATGATGTTTTTTACTGCCAAATATACGGTATTAGGGATGTCGTG
>Ga0272449_1004085_pt1 | contig 12080 bp, 5 predicted proteins | sample YNPCB0241_FD_198679 | JGI IMG/M metagenome (GOLD analysis project Ga0272449, IMG submission 198679) | Hot spring sediment microbial communities from Yellowstone National Park, WY, United States - YNP-CB-024-1 | ecosystem: Environmental > Aquatic > Thermal springs > Hot (42-90C) > Sediment...
CATCCAATCCCTCTGCTCTGACATAAAAAACTCCTATATCTCCATTACTTGCGGTTATTATTATATCACCATCATCTGTTAAAACATTTGCAAGAGTTATTCCATCTGCCTCATCTATAATTATGTTCCCTGTTCCTGTAACTTCTGCATTTAGTGTATGTATATTTGTATCAAGTTCTATTCCTGAAACTGCTGTTATTGTTAATGTATCAGAAGTTATATTTGTTACTGCTCCATTTGTATCTGTTATTGCTGCACCTGAATTAAGAGTTACATCACCAGAAGTTGTTATTGTTGCTACATTAATATTCCCACCAGCATTAAGTTCAATCTCACCTGTAGTGCTTGTAATAGATGTGTCAGAGTCCATTTGTATATATTGGTCTGCATCAAGGGTTATCTTACCATTGACTGACTGGACAGAACCATTAATTACACCATTATAAAGTTGTATATATCCATTTGCTCCAGTTGCAGTTAATGTAATTGTTCCTGAACCAGTTGTAGAAATTATATTATTAATCTGAAAGTCATTTACACTGCTAATCTCAATATTTCCACCAGTTGCTGTTACTGGCTGGTCTATTGTTACTGGATTTAAACTTGTTATCTTTATATTCCCACCAGTTGCATAATTGATAACTCCACTTCCCATTGTATAAATTCCACTATCACTTCCTGTATTTGTTATTTCTATATTTCCACTTGTTGTATTTATTGCCTGTAAGTATGTTATATCAGTATTTGTTAAATTTATTCCATTTGCTGCCCAAAGAACAAGATTGGTTATATTTCCAGTCACACTATCATTACCAACTTTTCCACCTGTTTGATTTATTAAGCCATTATTATTACTGCCCGCGTCTGCTGCCAAGTAAATATAGTCATTATTACCAGAAGTTATTATTCCACCAGATATGCCAATATTTCTATAGGCCACAATATCTACATCATTATCTGCAGTTATATTACCATTTACATTAACATCTTTTCCTGCCATTAACTCAATGGAACTACCTGTTGATTGAATATAAGCACCTGTATTTGAAAGATTAAGATTTATATCTCCATCTGCACCATACGCCACCAATACTATGTCACCTGAAGAAACTACTGGAGCAATTATATTTAAAGGAGAAGCAGTTTCTATATATACATTACCAACAGGATTATAAACACCATAAGCATATGAAGGCATGTCATTTACAATATTCAATGTTCCTGTATTACTTATAATTATATCTCCTGAACCAAGGGTATTATAGGCAATTAAATTTCTGACTTTTGTGTCAAGAGAGTCAAAAACAGTTGCTCCACTTATTCCACTTCCTGCTTCAAGAATAAGTCCATTATCATCATCTGCAACCCATACTATTTTCCCATTTGATTGAGTAATTGCTCCTACTCCATCTCTTAAGATATCAAGATAACCACTTTCAAAATCAGCAGCAATATTTATATCACCATTTAATGAAACAAGATTGGCATTCAAATAAACATCACCTGTTGCGAAAATACCAAGGAATGGCTCATAAGATAAGGTTAATCCATGTAGCAAATCAGAATTGAGGTAGAAATCACCATTAGCAGCCATTATAAGATTTTCTTTTGCTATATTTGGAGCAGAAGCAAATCCATTATAGAAAATATCTCCTGAACTATTAACCATAATTACTTCTATTCCAGTTCCAGGAGTATTGAATGTTAATTTAGAAGTATCAAGTGTACCAACATCAAAATTAAGGTAAAGTCCATAAACCGCTGTAAATGAAGCAGTGTTTCCAAAATAAATATCAAGATAACCAGCATCCATATCCCTGTCATTAGGATCATGGTCAGTTCCGATTCTTCCACCAGCAGTTAGGTTAAGATTATTTGTTATATTTACAAGTGTCCAGTCACCTGTTGCACCATTTTCAGGACCACCACCAGTTGCAAGTTCATCATCAAGGATATTACCTGTTGCTGTTAAAGTTAAATTATTAGCACTGATTGCTCCAAGAATAACATCTCCATCAAATCCAAGATAAGCACTCCCACCAGCAGTCAAAGTTAAAATTCCATCCATCTGTATATCAATTTCTCCACCAGCCACAGAAGAACCAATATCACCAGCCGCAATTAAAGTAACATTGTGTCCTTTAATATCATAATCTGCAGGCACAGTTCCAAGGTCTGAGTCCAGAATTGAACCATTAGTTGAAGTAACTGAAACATCTCCACCGCCAGCATCAAGTAAAGCAATAGTAGCATTTCCATAAGAAGAAACAGTTATATTCCCACCATTAGATACAAATGATGTTCCAATTGCCTGTGTAAATACAGCATCATCAGTATCTGCACCAGAATCTCCTTCAGTATCAGCAGTCGCAATTATTGTCCCTCCTCCTGTTATACTTACAGAACCAATATTTTGAATTATATCGTCTCCCGCATTAAGAGTAATTGTAGTTCCTGTTCCAGTTGAGGTTACATTGGCATTAAGTGTTAAGTCATCTCCAGATAAAGCAGAACCAGAGGCAGTTAAAGTTATATCTCCGCCAGCAACTACATCAGAATTTACTGTTAAAGGTGAAGAAGCAACAATAATTACTGAACCATTTGTATTAATAACTGAGTAAGTATCTGAAGTTAAATCAACAAGAGTTAAAGCACCTGTATTTGTTATTTCAATATTATTATCAGTATTTGTTGCATCAAGATTTGTTACTGTTGTTTCAAGTGCATCTCCTGAACCAATTCCATTTGTAGCAATCAAAATAAGATTAGTCGCTGTTATATTATTTGCTCCTCCATTAGCATCAGTAATTGCATATCCAGTAGCATTTAATGTCACATCTCCTGTCCCTGCATTAACCAGTCCTACAGGTAAATTGCCTATACTATCTATTAATATATCTGAATTATCAGCTGTTGTATCTGCATTTAAGGCTGTGCTGGCTGTCACCTCAAGAATACTGCTTGTTCCTATACCTCCAGTCGCTGCTATTAGATTGATTGTTCCTCCTATTACATCCGCTACTCCATCATAATTTACACTGTCTATCGCGCCATTAGTAGAAGTAACATTTACATCTGCTGAACCAGCATCAAGTAGATTGATAGTAATATTATCATAGGCAGAAATTGTTATTGGACCAGCACTTGCACCACTGGAAACAAAGGAAGTTCCAGCACTCTGAGTAAATCCAGCATTCTGTCCATCTGCACCAGAATCTCCTTCAGTATCAGCAGTCGCAATTATTGTTCCTCCTCCTATAATACTTACAGAACCGGAAGTTTGTTTTATAGCGTCACCTGCATTTAAAGTAATTGTTGAACCGGCAACAGTTGAGGTTACATTAGCATTCAGGGTTAAATCATCGGCAGTTACCATTGAAGAAGAACCGGATGCAGTTAAGGTGATATTACCAGCAGCAGTTACAGGAGAATTTACAGTTAAAGGAGAAGAGGCGGTAATGTTAACATTTCCACCTGAATTGATTACACCGTTAGTAGCACCGACCATGGTTATAGTTAAAGGCCCAGTATTTGTGATGTTAATATCATTGGAGGTTGTATTGTTTGCGGCTAAGTCACTAACTGCAGTCTCAATAGGATTTGTTGAACCTATTCCATTTACTGCAACTAATTCAACTGCTGCAGCACTTATGTCTATTCCACTGGCAGGATTACCCAATATTTCATCTGAAGAATTAAGTATAACCGTTGCATCTGTTGTAATTGAGCCAGAGCCAGTAAATATTATATCTCTTCCAGCAACATTTGTAGTGGCAAGAGATAAAATATCATTTCCAACATCATAGGCAGTATCTATAATTATATTCCCGTCAGTATTCCGTATTTCAATTATTTGTTGTGTGACAATATCAGTAGTAATATTTATTCTTGAAAGATTTAAATCACCAGAAGTTTCATCTACCAGAATATCACCTGCAGCACCAGCTCCAGCAGAAGTAAGAGTTAGTGTGCCTGAACCTAAATCAATATCAATAGGACCGTTTCCGCCAGTGCCAATACCACCGTTATTTGCAATTAAAGAGATATAATTTCCTTTTACCACCGTAGTATCATTAGCATCATCAAGAATATTATTATTGGCCTCTAAATACACATTTCCAGTTCCTGCATTAATTGAACCAGCAAATAGGTCACCTGCAAGCGTAGTCAGGTATATATCGTTATTATTGCCAGTGGAAACACTGGTAGCGATCATAGGCCCACCAGAAGTAATATCAATAGTACCATCAAATGTGGAAATGCTTGATAAGGTTATGGCATCTGCCTCATAAATTGTGACATTGCCAGTGCCACTCGTATAAACAGTTAGATTACCAACATTTATATTTAATGGGTCTACTCCTGTTCCAATAGACCCGCTTGTATATAAAGTTAAACTTGTAACTGTAACACCAGTATCATTTGCTCCATCACCAATAGTAGAACCAACAAGAACAAGATTTTGGAAATTTGCTGGTGTTAAATCATCAACAGTAATTGTTCCAGCGGTTAAGGTCTGGGCATTTGTTCCCTGGCCATCATCACCAGCAGTAGTTGCCTGACCAATAGTAACTGTTCCAGTAGTAGTAATTATGTCAAGTTCTGCATCAGTCAATTGCGCTCCAGCGAAACCGAGTCCCAAAGGAGTGCCATCAACAGAGCGGGCAATATAAACATTGCCTGAACCAGCGTTTATACTGGCAGTAGCAGGAAAATTAAAATCAGCGGCAATAAGGGTTACATTACCACCACCTGTTTGTAAGGTTACCTGGCCAAGGTCAATGGTTCCTATTCCATCATAACTGGGTAAATAATGAGGAGAATCTGCTTCTAAATGGATAAAACCACCATTTGTATTTATGGTAAACGGACCAGCATTAGAAAATTGAATATGGCGACCTGCCTGAAAAACAAGATTTGCAGTTGTCCCTGGAATTGTCCAATCTAAAGGATTTACAGTTATCTGGTCAATAATTATATCATTTGTTGCCTGTAGAACTATTGTTCCTGATAAAGAGGTAAGATAACCAGAAGCAATTTCATTAGAAATCCCATCCAAATCAGCATCATTATCCGGTGTCCCAAAAGCAAGTCCCATTCCTCCATAATCTGGGAAGTTATTTCCTGTGTCATCATAATCCTGGGTGTTAATAGCGCTATCCCTAATATAAATATCGGTTGGGTCAAGTAAGAATGTTCCTGATTTTCCATTTTCCGCAGAAACATCTATATTTCCCCATGTTTGAAATTTGTTTCCACTTATTTCTATAAATCCACCATCTCCGGTTTGACCACCTTTTGCCTGGATTGTTGCACCATAACCAACTCCTGTAAAACCTGAACTCATATCAGATAAAATCCTTATCTCTCCGCCATTTGAGTTTTCACCGACACCACTGGCTGAAATTAAACTGCCTCTTGCAACAACTGTTGCCTGATTGGAATTTAAAATTATTGTTCCTGCATTTTTACCCTCTGCTCCATCTGCTTTAATTGTTCCTGTGTTTATAACTGTTCCACTTGCTCCAACAAGATATGTATTTCCATTTTCTTCTATGATACTACCTGCTTCAATTATTTGAGGAGTATTTACAACTTCTCTTATTATATTTGTTATCTGGCTTGATGGTATTAAAACTGTTCCAGGGGTTTGACTTGTTTTTGAAATTGTAAAGTTAATTAAATTATTCCCATCAAAATTAACTACAAAATTTTCAGTTCCTGCTATAATTACCTTTCCAAGATTTGCTACTATAAGTCCTTCATTTGAAACAAGTGGTGCTACAAGTATTGCATATCCATTATCATTTATTATTATTTTACCTTTATTTATTATAGAGGATAGGGCAGAATTTGAATCCTGTGTAAATTCATATTTTCCTGATAAAAAGTCAGAATCTTTTATATTTAATGTGCTTGCAAGTATTCCACTAACATTTATAACAGCATCCTTACCAAAGAATATTCCATTTGGATTAACTATCCAGACACGACCATTTGCTATTAATTGTCCAAGTATAATTGATGGGTCTATTCCAACAACTCTATTTAATGATATTGAATTTGCATTTGGCTGAATATATTTAACTATCTCATTTAAGTCAATTGAATAGCCCTGCCAGTTTATTATTGCTTTATCAGTTGTCTGTGTTATTGTCATTTGATTCCCGGAAGTTGTTATCTGTGATTGACCTGCCACTACATTTGCACCTGTTGGCAAGGGTAATGCCTGAACTGGAAAGAGTAAATAACCAGAAGCAATAAGCATCAGAACTCTACCAAAAAATCTAAAATTCTTTACAAAATTTCTACTTAACATCTTTTCCTCCTTTTTTTTCTTTTTTAAATTTGTTATTTTTTTCTATTTCCATTTTATATTATCCCCACTTTTGCTTCAACTGCTTTTAATCTTTCTCTTATTTCCATAGCAACTTCAATTTTATTATTAAGTGTATCTATTTTATCTTCTAATCTTTTTATCTCTGACATCGTTTTTCCTTCAAGTGCTTTTATACTATCATCCAATCTCTTCATTTCTGACAACATTTTTCCTTCAACTGCTTTTATACTATCATCCAATCTCTTTATTTCTGACATCATTTTTCCTTCAAGTGTTTTTATATCATTATCAAGCCGCTTTATCTCTGACAACATTTTCCCTTCAACTGCACTAATTTTATCATCAAGTCGCTTTGTTTCAACAGTTATTTTGTCATCAAGTCGTTTTATTTCAACCTTAATTTCTTTTAATTCTGGTGCTATTATATCCTGTAATGCCTTTTTAACCTGCTGATACACACTTATTGCCATTTTTTCTCCTTAAAAGTTTAAAACTGCTTCAAGCCAGTATCTCCAATCATCTTTATCACTTGCTTCATCTCCACCAATTCTTCTTGCTGCATCAAATCTTAAATGAAAATGGCAAGGGATATATACTCTAAATCCAGCACCTATACCTGTTGCTGATTCTCTTTCATCTTCTCCCGGTAAACTTGTATGTTTATAAACTGCTCCATGGTCAATGAAAAATGCCCAGTTAGCATATTTATTTAAAAAACTTTCTCCTGGTAAAATTGGTGTCCTTAATTCTGCACTTAAAAAATATCCATAATCACCAAGAAATTCACCAGTTGGATAACCCCTTACACTATCTGCTCCACCAAGAACCATCTGCTCTCCTGTTACAAGATTATCTGAACTTATCTGACCTGAACCTCTTGCAATAAATTTAACTTTACCTAAATCAAAAATATCTGTTAAATCAAAATTCAATTTTACCCATGTTCCATCTGCAAGTCCAGGTCTGCTTGAACCTGTATATTCCTCATCACTCATTCCACCAAGAAATTCTCCAAGTCCAATAGTTGCCTTTCCAGTCCAGTAAATATGTTGATTTTTTATAAGTTTATCCCTGTTTAGTCCAATTTCCAATGTTGTATATTTATCCTTTGAACTTGTATATGTTTTTTCAAATAAGTAGTTTTTCATATCTTTTAAATTCAATGAACCAAATAAACTTAAATTTTCTGACCTTGCTCTAATTAATGGATGTGAAAAATATAAAGACCAGATTTTTGATTCTCCTTCAATCCCTAAAGGAGTTAATTCTTTGCCTATTTGATAATCCATAAATGACCAACTCAATCCAATTTTTGTTCCATATCCATTTATAGGTAAAGTATATCCAATTTTATAATATTTCATATCATCAAGGTCTGTTATATTACCAATCCCTGTTAATGATAAAATATCTCCATTCTTTGTTAAATTCCCAAGGTCAAATGTAAAACCACCTCTTGTTTTTCCAGTATATCTTGAACCAAAATTGTTTAAAAATAAGTTTAAATTAAATGGAAAATATTTTTCTTCAACATCAATTAAAATATCTGTTGTTCCTTCCGTCTCTCCTTTCTTTAAATTTGCATATGCATTAAGTTTTGGATAATCATTTAAAATTAAAAGTGACCTTTCAAGTGTTTTATTGTTTATTATCTCTTCTTTTTTAACATTCTGGAAATGTTTTTCAATAAATCTTTCCGTATAATATTTGTTTCCACTGACTTCAATTTTACCTACCTTTCCCTCAATTACTTTTATTTCTATCAATCCATCAACTACTTTCTGTGCAGGAACATAGGCAAATGAAGTAACATATCCTTTATTCCAGTAAATCTCTGTTATTTTATCTGCAATCAATTTTAAATCAGAAATTGTTATCTCTTTTCCTTCATATTCTTTTGTTATTTTTTCAATTTCCTTATTACTTACTTTTGTATTTCCTTTAACTTCTATTTTTTTCACAAGAATAGTTTTACCATTTTTTAATTCTATCTGAGGACTAACTATTCCTTTTATTTCAGGTGCTTTTTTTTCTTTCTCTACAGTTGGTGGATTTGGTATTGGGTCTGCAAACAAAAAAGATACAAAAACTAAAAACAAAAAAATCCCTTTTGATTTCATTTTCCCTCCTATTTTGTTTATCAATAAAATATTAATTTTTTCCCCCTATTTTGTTTTCTGATTTAATATTTTAATTATTTCTTCTGATATGTCAAATGAATTTGAAAAATAGGGTAATGACTTTTTATCAACTATTAAATCATATCCATTTTTTGTTGCATAATCTTGAATAACTTTTGCTATATCATTCAATAATGCCTGTGTTTTTCTTTTATTTTCATCTATAAGTTGCTGGTTTGTTAATCTGACAAATGTATTTATTTCAGTTGTTAAGTCATTTATTTTTTTCTCATATTCCTTCATTTCTACTTCTTTCATTTTATCTTTTTTTGCATTATATTCATCCACAAGCCGTTTTAATTCTGCCTGCTTTTTTGACAATTCTACCTGTTTTTCTGTTCTCTTTCCCTGTATTTCTTCCCTTGCCTGTTTTGCTTTCTCATATTCAGAATAAATTCTTTCTATATCTACTACTCCAATTTTTAAATCTTTTGTATAGGCAATTGAAGTGAGTAAAAGAGTTGCTCCTAAGAGAAGACCGATTTTACTTATATTTTTCATTTATCTCCTTTTTTTATTTTTACATACATTTTTTATTCTGTCAAGTTTTTTTTATTTTTTAAAATTTTCTCTAATTTTTTATATATGAAACAAAAAGTTAAAGCAAGCAATAAAACTGGTAAAAATCCCTTGACAATTAAGTAAGCAATAAATACAACTGGAATTAATAAAATCTGTGTGAGAATTTTTAAAATTAAATTATTCCTTATAATCTGTGCATATTTTGGACTATGTGCATAATACCATTTAACAAACTTTTTACCTATTGAATTTTTAAGTAATATCCTATCCCTGAATTCTCTTAAAATTCTAACAAATGGATGATTGTAATTCCCAAAGCAGGCAGTTGCAATAAAACATCCACCTCCTCCACCACCTCCCGAAACAGGTGCTCCATATCCAGTTCCTGTTAATGTTATTTCAACTGGATTTTCATCAAGGTCATTTGAATTAATTTTTATTTTAATTTGTTTTACTCCATTTGACTGTGGTTTAAATTTCACAAGTATTGTTTTTGTATTTCCAGTTGTAATTGTTGCATTTGAAACATTATCCTCTAAAATTACAAAATCTGATGTATTCCCTGAAACCTGTATTGAACCATCTATCACTAAATTTTCAGTTCCTGCATTCATCACATTTATAGTTAATACATCAGATTCTTCTCCAACTTTAACCTCCCCAAAATTATAATTTATTGGGTCAACTGAAATATCAGGTACTCCTTCTGTTAAAATTGTTATCTTTCCTCCTTCTACCGGCGCTCCATCAACACTCACTTCAAGAAGAGAATTTACACCCCATGCAGTTATATCTGAATTATTCTGTATGGTCGCCTTATATTCATCTCCACCTGTTGCATTTTGAAAACTATAAAGAACAAGTAAATTTATTGAACTACCTGCATATACTGTCCAACCTGGATGAAATACTATTTTCCTATCTTGTGGATTTGTTACTGAAACACTCTCCTCTCCTTCATCAAACTGACCATTTTTATTATTATCAAGAACAAGTTTTGCTTCAGAGATTTTTCCCATATCTCCAGTTGCTATATCAGTTATTACAATCGTATCCAGTTCAAGATTTACATTTTCATAACCTGTGTTTTCTCTTAAATTAAATTTTAAAGCAAGAACATTCTGGTCATTTCCACCTACAACTTGTGGTGACCCCTGTCCTGGATTTTCCAACTCAAGATTTCCTTTCTTAATATTCTCAAAATCAAACATACTTAAAAATATTGAATCAGGGAATGAAAAAATAAATCCATAGTAAATATCATTATCTCCAAGGGCAAATTTTGTATATACTGGCTTATCAACCTCTATATTTGGAGTTAAAAATGTGCTATCATCTGTTGTTTTTGTCAAATTTTTATCAAATTTCTCTCCATTTGAATCCATATAATAAACAGTTAAAGTAGATTCATTCCCTGTTTCATCTGCTCCTTTAATTTGAATATTCCTTATTGAATTACCATAATAATCAAAAATACCACCTACAAAATTTCCTCTATTTGCATCTATTGTTATTCCAAGGTCATTTTTCACCTTATCAAATGTTTTATTTTTTACCATCATTATTGTTTCGGATTCAGTATCTTCTGAAATTAAAAATGGATAACATGTATTTTTATAACCATTTTTACTTGCTTTTAAAACACCTATTGAAGGATATGGAAGAGCATTTATTGTGAAAGTCCCATCTTCTGAAGTTGAAGTTGCTGAAAAACCCGGCAATCCAATAAAAGTCACAGTTGCTCCACTTACTGGTCCAACATTTTCTTCAATATCAACACATTTACCGGTAAAATTTTTTGTTCCAGATGCCTGCCATACACCATCTATATCTATTCCAGTTGTTATTGAATTTGCAAATGTAAAAGCAGGTCTTGTATTGAATGTAAGACCTGATTTAGAAGCAGAAACAAAATAAATTGATGGAGGTAAATTATAAACAATATAACCATATGTATCATCTCCCGGATCATTAACTATTTCTATTTTTGTTGGAGTATCTCCTTCAAAATTTAATTTTATATATTTAGTATTACTTGAATTAGAAACCAGAGAATTATTTTTATCATAAACTCTTGCCTCAGCACCAGAAATTAATTCTCCACCTGGATTAACAGTAAAAACAATTAAATGGGATTTCTCTGGTTGTGGATTATAATTTGAGTTATCTGGTAGCATAATTATTGTATTTAATTGATTCATTTCAGAAACTAAAGGAGCAGGAGTTGGTATTGTATATGTTGGAATTAAACCAGTTTTTGTTGCTTTTAAAATATAAAAATCAATTTTTGCTTCTGTAATAATCCCTTCAAAAGTATATTTACCATTGTCATCAGAATTTGTTGTGAAATTAGTTCCAGTTATTCTTATTTCTGCACCACTTACCGGTGAAATATTTCCACTCTCATCAACTGTTACAACTGTTCCTGTGGGCGTCTGTGAAAATAAAATACCTGCAAAAAATAACAAAAAACTTAAAACTCCTCTTATTCTAATCATAATTTCCTCCTTTTTCTTTTATTTTTACACATATATTTTTCTTTGTCAAATTTTTTTAAAAACTGGAAAAAGAGTTATTATTAAAGCAATCTGACTTACCCAGAAGACAAACATCCATTTTACTAAAAATGCTTTTGTCTCTACTATTTCTGCTCTTAATTTTGCAATATCTTCTTTGAATTCTACTCTTAATCTTGATATTTCTTCTGTTAATCTCTTTTCAAACTTCTCTTCAAGTATAATCATACTATCTTCTCTTATATTCTTCTCAATTAAATTAAAAACTTCAATAAGTGCTTCTGCTCCATCTTCTCCGAGTTTATCTCTTATTACTTTTGGTATATTTATTACTGGCATATTTTTATCCTTTCCATTTTTATTCTACACATATTTTTCATTCTGTCAAATTTTTTTGTAGTTCCAAAGATAGAATGTCACTATTATAAAAGTTAGAATGTCACCATCTAATTTTTGGAATTTGTTGATAATCCTGTATTTTCAAAAATCAAGGGTTATAATTTCGTATAAATTTATTTGTTT
>Ga0272449_1004086_pt1 | contig 12079 bp, 14 predicted proteins | sample YNPCB0241_FD_198679 | JGI IMG/M metagenome (GOLD analysis project Ga0272449, IMG submission 198679) | Hot spring sediment microbial communities from Yellowstone National Park, WY, United States - YNP-CB-024-1 | ecosystem: Environmental > Aquatic > Thermal springs > Hot (42-90C) > Sediment...
AAAATACTTCGCGATCAAGCCTTCACCACTACATGATGAGCTCCAGGAAGGATTCGGGGCAATGCAGTCAATATTCATAGACTACTGGGGAGAGTTCAGAGGCTTTGTGGGAGAGTTTAGAGATTATAGGAATGAGTTCAGAGGCTTTGTGGGAGAGTTCAGGGACTTCAGGCAAGAATTCAGAGATTTCAGAGAGGAATTTAAAGATTACAGACAGGAGTTCAGGGGTTTTGTGGGAGAGTTCAGAGACTTCAGGGATGAATCACTTAAGATAAGTAGGGAGATACTTGATGAGGTTAAGGGATTGAAGCAGGAGTTCAGGGACTATCGCGAAGAGTTCAGAGACTTCAGACAAGAGTTTAGAGACTTTAGAAACGAGTCACTAAGCATAAGCAGGGAAATACTCGACACAGGCAAGGAAGTACTAGGCGAGGTCAAAGGTCTGCGAAAAGACCTACAGACAATCCTTGACGAAAGGCTGGCGAGGATGGAGAGGGATATAGTGGAGATAAAGGCAAAGATCGGGCTAACATAGGTCGATGTGGAAGGACGATAACAGAATATTTCTATCTGATAAAAATTAAGGCAAGACTCGCCCTTCAGGGCTGGGGAGGTCAGAATGGATGTATAGTTTAAGCTTTAAGATGTTTTTGCGGAGGGGTGTAGCCGCTTCTTCGGTCTTAGCAATAGCCCTTTTAGTAGCCATAGTATCGTCCACAAACGCTGTGGTAGACTATCTAAACTTTCAGTCAGAAACTCTTGCAGGGCTTGTAGGCCCGCATGGAACCTACTTAGTACTAAGAAGATACCAGAGAGATGTGGGGGCTTCAACCGTTCACCCTGAAAACCCTCCCATGAAAGGAGGAGGGGAGGTCTAGCTATGGAAGCTAACGCTAGACCTGAACGGTCAAAGAGTTCATGCATATTTTAGGGCCTTACCCAGTGTCTCCAAGGCCCTCTCCACATCGGTTTCTGTGTTGAAGATATGGTGGGCGAAGCGGAGTCCCGGCCCACGGGCTGAGGTTATCACCCTACGCCTTCTCATCCATATCTCGATGTCATGGGATCTGCCGCCTAGGTGGAGTGAGATCGTCGGGCCCAGGGGACTCTCCAATGGGCTGTAGAGTTCGAACCCTCTTGCCAGCGCCTCGTCCCTGAAGCGGTCTCTCATCCTGTTTACATGCTCCCATATCCTGCCGACGCCCAGCTGCTTTATGATCGACATGCCCGCGGCCGCAGCATACATGCTCACAACACTCCAAGTCCCCATCTCAAAACGTTTGGCGTCAGGCCTGTAGTCCATCCTCTCACGGCCGAAGAGGAATGGATCCCTCTGGGAGAACCAGCTGACGGCGGAGGGCTCAAGGGTTTCGGCCAGCTCATCCCTCACATATAGGAACCCGGCTCCAGGGATACCTAGGAGGAACTTGGTCGTCCCGGCCACGAGGAAATCCACCCCATCCTTCTCCACATCGATCGGCACCGCTCCCACGCCCTGGTAAGCGTCTATGAGGAGATGGGCTCCCTTTGAGCGGCAGATCTCAGACAGGGCCCTTATATCCTGTCTCAGTCCGTTGAGGGCGCTGACTTGGAAGGTGGCCAGCATTAGGGTTTTCTCGTCCACAGCCTTCTCATACTGGCCCAGCTCTATCACCCCATCCATGCTCTTGAGGGTGACGACTTCAAAGCCGTTGAGCCTGGCGCCCTGGAGTGCCACCCCGAGGGTTGGATAGTCAAGGTCGGTTGTAACTATCTTCCGACGTTCCTCGGGCCTAAATGCGCTGAGTAGTGATATTAACGCGCTGCTCGCCGAGTAATGGGGGCATACCTCACCATGCTTGGCTCCTATGATCTCTGCGAAGAGGTCTGACGCCCTGTAAACCTCCTCCATCCACTCCTCCCATGGATTGCCACGCTTTATGATGGACTCCTGATATCTTCCCATCGCCTTTATGACGTCTAGGCTGAGGGGGCCTTGGGAGCAGCTGGCGTAATAGGCCTTTCCACGTATAGATGGAAAACGTCTATCCCACTTCATAACCGCACCTCAGCCAGCCACGCAACCATATAAGTTGTTCTACACTACATCCCTCATAGCTGATCGTCAAGGAACTTTTCACAGCAACCGCTCAGATGGGTATGAGAGAGCTCGATGTGATGGCTATAGCAATAGCCTATGGAAAACTGGCTAATGAGAAGATCTCGAAGCATGTATAACAAACTATATAAGCCCTAAACATGGTTTGAGCTGTTATCATCTTTCTTCTTCCTACTCTTCTCCCTTAATTTAACACTACAATTAGGACACTTACCCATACCTATCCAAGAAACACCACATACACTACAAAAATAGAAACCCTACCATAGTCGGGCCTATTCATGGATGGTGGATAGGTAGCTTCCTCGTCCTGTTTATAGAATAGATCTACCGAGTCATTAAAGACCTTCTGAAACATCTTGACATTGAATCGACAAGGCCATGGCCTGCTAGACAGCAGGGAAAACATTCTACGACCCTAAAACAATGAAAAGATACACACATAACAAAGACGAATACCATATCTACATTAAAACCTGCAGCAACATTAACTTCTACAAAAACATAGGCTTCACCAAGCAGAGACGCCTCGAAAACTACATTAGAAGATGCCCAGCCAAACCCCCTCTCCCCTCCTTCCTTCACGCCTATTATAAAACCAGTTAATTACCACTGTTTATGTTTTTGAGGTAAGACAGCGGTTTCCTAGACTCCTATACTGGTTAAAGTTAACAGAGCCTAGTTAGCCCTAGTATCTATAATAAAACTCGGGCCCGGCGGGCTTTGATCCCGCGGCCTGCCGGTTAAGAGCCGGCCGCTCTACCTGACTGAGCTACGGGCCCGTTGTGTCTTGTTACGGGGTTATGTGTGCTTATTTATTTTTAAACCTATTTTGTGGTTTTACGGTGTTTTATGCCGGTTGAGGGACGTAGTTTTAGTGTCCCCCACTAGTGGGGGGTTAGGTGGTGTGGCCCAGCATGTCAGGGGTCTAGCATGGAGGCTCGCATCCGATGGATACGGTGTTGAGATTATCTCATCAAGTAGCACGCCCATTGTGAGGGTGAAGGGTTTGATGAACCCATCCTTCGCCCTCTCCTCCCTCCTGAAGGGTGCAGGGACGAGATGCCGGGTGGCACATGCCCATAGCATTCCGTCCGCGCCGGCCATGAGGGCTTTGAGGGCTGATCTGAAAGTTCTCACGCTACATGGATACTATTCTGAGCAGGTTAAGCTTCTGCATGGCGGTGCTGTGGGCTCGCTAGTCTCGTGGTTCGAGAGGACGGCGCTGGGATGGGCTGATATCGTGACAGCTGTTTCAAAGTCATCTGTTGAAGTGTATCATAGGATGGGCTTTGATGTAAAGTATATACCCAATGCTGTGGATTTGACGGGGCTTCCGAGGGAGGGTTGGAGGATTTTCTCGCCACAAGTAGTGTTTGTGGGACGTCTCTCATATGAGAAGGGCCTAGACACTCTGCTGGAAGCCGCTGAGAAGGCCGGGAACTTGAACTTCCTTATAGTTGGATGGGGGCCGTACGGGCTGAGATTACGGGCCAGGTCTTCAAAACGCCATAACATCAGGTTTGTGGGCGAGGTGAGTCATCATAATGCCCTGAGGTACATAGCGGGCTCGGATGTCCTTGTTCTACCATCATATATGGAGGGGTTGAGCACGGTTATCCTTGAGGCTATGGCTCTTAAGGTGCCTGTGGTTGCAACGAGGGTGGGTGGCAATACCGAGCTGGTGGAGGATGGTGTGACAGGTCTGCTGGTGTCTCCCAAGAACCCCGATGAGCTGGCTGATGCGCTGGAGAGGATAGTGTCTGACAAAATTCTAGCGGCTAGACTTAGCGATGAGGCATTTAGGCGTGTCGTAGCAGAGTACAGCTGGGACAGGGTATACCGGAAGTATCTAAGGATCTATGGGCTGGAGGGTGGGGGACCGTTGTGAGGGTCGCGGTCACCGGTGGAGCGGGTTTCATAGGCTCTAAGCTTGTGAGAAGGCTGACGGAGTTAGGGTATGAGGTCGTGGTCGTGGATGATCTTTCCAAGGGTAGCCTTGACGGTATCAAGGACCTGATAGATTCCGGTTTCGTCACATTAAATAGGCATGATATCAGGGTCTTGGATGGGCTGAGGGAGATGCTGAAGGGATGCGATGCGCTGTTCCATCTGGCGGCTGTAAGCACAGTCCCTGAGGCGGAGGCCGATATATCAAAAGCCTTCACGGTTAATGTTGTGGGGACGGCGAATCTTATGAAAGTTTCCACGGAAATGGGCTTGGCTAGGATAATCTTCGCATCCTCGGCTGCAGTATACGGAGATCAATCAAAAGCTGTCACAGAGTCGGATCAAGCCAGCCCAACAAATGTATATGGCATGACAAAGCTACTTGCTGAGAGACTCGTCGAATCCTATAGCAGACCAAGTGGTATATCTGCCGTGGTCCTCAGGATCTTCAACGTATATGGTGGTGGGTGGGGAATGGGAGTGGTGGACTCCTTCCTCAACTCCTGTATCAATAACAAGCCTCTCAGGATCTATGGTGATGGGAGATATGTGAGGGATTTTATCCATCTAGACGATGTGGTTGAAGCATTCTTAAGGGCCTTGGAATTCACAGGCAGGGGCCGTGGGTTTGAGAGATTCAATATAGCGACAGGGCGGCCCATCACGGTAATAGAGCTGGCCAACATGATGTTGAAAGCCTTCGGGAAGCCATCAGATCGCATCAGATATGAGGGTGAGCGGAGCGGTGACATCAGATACAGTCTGGCCGACATAACCCACGCTAGAGATGTCCTGGGCTTCAGTGCCTCCATCTCAATAGAGGATTGGATTAGGCTGAAGGCAAAGGGTGGACGTTGATGGTTTTGACAGCGAAGATCTTCGAGATAAAACAGCCTACAACGTTGGATGAGATAGCCCTCAAGCTTAGCTCCATAAAGTTTGTTGAGAATGAGAAATATGGTGAGAAGGAGTTTGAGCTTTTGACAACGGTTGGGGATCTAAGTATGTCGGGGCAGAGGCTGTTGGGAACTTTGAGCAGGGATAAGGTAATGATGGTGAATCAGAGGGGTGAGTTGGTCCCGGTTCTCAAGACCATAACTGCTCCACTTATAATCTGGAGGGATAGGGAGAGAACGTTCCTGATGGTGCTCCAGAAGAAACACTTCGCCAATTTTGTGGCGTCATTTCTCTCCCACCAGCTCTTCCTCAACTACAGAAGTATAGTTGAGGCGACCATAAGCCATGAAAGTCTACGTATGTTCCATGAGAGAAACCCTGAGGCCACCAAGGTTATCTACTTTGACAACCTAGACTTTCCCGGCGTGGATAAGGTGGCCCTCTATGGCGAATCTCTCAGCAGCACTGGAAAGTATGAGGAGTATCTCTCCCATGGTATGATCTGGTATCTCGTCTTCTCGGTAAGGGGATCCAACGCCGTGCTTGGTGTTAGCAGGAACTGCGTAGTAGTCTCATTCTCACGGATTACTGAATCCCAGTTCATAGACTACATATTGGATAATGTATATCCCCTAATATCCTAAAGATAGGCCCTCTGGGTCACATCCAAAAGCTTTGTGTATATTCGCTCCATTATGACGGGTGTTAGCGACTCGGCCTTGGCTGGATTGGATACATATAATGTGAGCTGGAGCTCGACATTATCACCGTCTATCCCCACAATCTTGACCTCGGCAGCCCTCCCAGAGGCCATCTCACTCTTCGCTATATCAACACCTGTCTTGAGCATCACAAGCTTGGCATCAGCTATCGGTATACGCCTCCCATCCACCCTAATCCTGAGCGTCACCAAGCCGGCTCCTGATTTTGTGAGGTTAACCAGCTTGGACGCCATTAGGACGGAGTTAGGTATGTATACCTTCCTAAGATCGGCTGTTATGAACTCTGTAGCGAAGGCCTTTACAGCTACGACCTTAGCGCTGAGATCACCCAGCTCCACATAATCTCCTCTAGCCAAAGTGCCGTTGAGTCTCAGAGCGTCACCCGAGAATGTCTCCCTAAGGGGCTTGTACATTAAGAGGATCACAATAGCGTATAGTAGGACGACTGGGTAGAGTATCTCACCCATATGTATCAGCAATGTGATGGGGAGTAGGATTATGGTGGATGCTGTCATGATGAGTCGGAAAAATCCACCAAGCCTCTCAGAAGCCCTGTCTATCAGCGGGGCGATCAACCGTCTTCCCAGTATGAGAGCCGCCAGTATGGAGGTCGCTGGTAAAATCATATCCAACGCCTGCGACGGGATATACGGTATGGAGAAGTCCATGAGCTGGGTGTCGTAGTGCCTCCTTTTAACCTAGGGCTATCCAGTCAAACAATAATATGCCGCTGAGATTATCAGGATATTGCCTCTCCGCTTTTGAAGTAGTCTAGATTGGGGTCTCTGCCGATCTCAGATGTCTTTATCAGCTTAGCTGAGAGGGATCTCCCCTTCTTGATAACGTTGAATCCGCAGACCGGGCATCTCGTCTCACTAACCTTTGACATCTTCTCCTTCTCAAATACAAGCCCACATCTCACACACCTATAGAGTATCCTGTGCTCTCCCACTTCCTGGGCCATATTCACCCCAGCATGTACTGGCAAGCCATTAGATAAGGATAACCCGATATGCCTAAATACATAAGACGGTGAGGGATGGGTGATGCGGCAGATCCGCTGGACACCTTTTCTGATCAGCGTCAACATCTTCGTCTCAGGTGCTGTGGTGATGGCGCTTGAGCTGGCTGGGAGCAGGTTACTGGCGCCGATCTTCGGCAACAGCATATTTGTCTGGGGCAGCCTGATAGGCGTTGTCCTCACAGCCCTCTCGTTGGGATATTCCCTGGGCGGACGTTTAGCAGACCGGTCTCCAAGCCCAAAGACCTTCGCCACCATAGTCTTCACCGCCGGTCTGGTGACAGCGTCCATACCATACATCTCTCCCGCGATTCTTGAGGCGGTACACCTGAATCTCGCCGATGATAGGTTTGGCCCACTGGCAGCCACATCGGGCATCCTGCTTCTCCCAAGCCTTTTGATGGGGATGGTCTCACCATTTGGTGTCAGGCTGGTTGCATCCATGAGGGGTAGGGTTGGCAGCTCAGCCGGCGATGTCTACTCACTCTCAACCGTAGGCAGCATAGTCGGGACTTTCTCAACGGTCTTCATCCTAATCCCAGCACTGGATGTTAGGACGATAATACTTGGCGGCGGACTCCTGTTAATGATCGTATCCTCGCCACTTCTCAGCAAGGGTGCCAGACTTCTGGTGGCTGTGGTTGCTCTCTTCAGCCTCTCACCCCTGGGATACTATACACAGTTGGTCACCGCAAGCGCTGGTGAGGTCATATACTCACGGGAGACACCCTATAACAGCCTAGCGGTAGTGGAGAGGGATGGGATCCGAACATTATATCTCAACGGCCTGCCCCACAGCGCCATGAACACATCCAGCCCAGCCCAGCTATTGTACAGGTATACGAGGTTCTTTGAAGCAGGACTGCTGGCCAGCTCCCAGCCTGTTAGGGTGCTCTTCGTGGGCGGTGGCGGATTCTCAGGACCCAAATATTTTCTTGAAAGATATCCGGACGTGCATGTGGATGTGGTGGAGCTGGATCCCGAGGTAATCTCTACGGCCCGTAGATTCTTCCAAGTTCCGGATGATGGTAGGCTTCTGGTAATCAATGATGACGGCCGTAGATATCTCAGCATGACGGACAAGACCTATGACTTAATAGTTCTGGATGCGTATGCGAAGACATATATCCCATTCCATCTTATGACCCTTGAGTTCTTCCAGCTTCTATATGAGAGACTCGATGGAGATGGTGTCGTCGTCAGCAATCTAATAGCCTCCCTCTCGGGCGACACATCGGGGATCCTCTGGTCTGTCTATAGGACGATTGCCCAAGTCTTCCCACGGATTTACATCTACAGGGCTTCTGAAGGGTCGGGGAGCACTGTCCAGAACCTCATACTACTGGCCTGTAAGGATCCCGGCTGCATAGTTAGGGCTGAGGATGCGAGGGATCCTGGTCTAACTCAGCTTATTAGGAACAATATCTGGAATGCCATACCCCATCTGGATGAATATCCAATTCTTACAGATAGTTTCTCACCTGTCGAGTCCCTCATAAACCCCATCACCGGCAGACCATACTCCGTCGAGCTGGAGGGATATAGGATGGGCTTGCCCACCCTCTTCTACACAGGCAGCAACACATTAGCCCTCACCGTCATCACCCTCTCCCTCGTCTACTGGCTTCTAAGACTCACGGTTGGTAGATATCGTTAAGAGCCTGTTATGGGTTTTCCTATATGTGATATTCAGGGATAGGAGTCATGCGGGTGGTGAGGTGGCCTCCATGGTGGGGCATTTGAAGGGTGAGGATTGTATTGTCCTAGCGATTCCAAGGGGTGGTGTTGTGGTGGGATATGAGGTGGCTAAAGCCCTTAGCTGCCCCATGGATGTAATAGTGCCGAGGAAGATAGGTGCTCCCGGCCAGCCAGAGCTAGCCATAGGCGCTGTCTCGGAGGACGGCTCCGTCTATATTGACGAGTCTCTGGCCAGACTTGTTGGAGCTGACCAGAGGTATATTGATGAAATGGTGGATGCTGAGCTGGCCGAGATCAGACGTAGGGTTGGTGTGTATAGGGGTGGGAGGCCGGTGGCCGATGTGGCTGGGAAGGTGGTGATATTGGTTGATGATGGGCTTGCCACAGGTGCGACGGTGTTGGCGGCCATAAGGCATCTGAGACGGCTCGGCCCTAGGAAAATCATTGTGGCGGTTCCAGTGGCTGCCAAGGAGACTGTTGAGAAGGTGGGGAAAGAGGCTGATGAGGTCTTATGCAGATACATGCCTAGAGACTTCTATGCCATAGGCCAGTTCTACCAGAGCTTTGAACAGCTATCGGATGATGAAGTCCTGGAGCTGCTCTCCAACGTGAGGTGGAGATAGGATGGAGGGTCAGCCTGAGTTTCTCTCATCCACACTCATCCTAGGTCTTATCCTCATAATCGCAGGCATCCTTCTCATCATAGCTCCGTTGCTCCTACGTGTTTTTGAGGGGTTGGACAGGGTTCACCCTCTCATCCTAGTGGGCTTCAGGCTGGATGGAGTCTTTATAGGCACCTCACCCATCATAGTCATAGCCCTTTTAATCATCTATATCCTGCTGAGGTTTAGCAGAGGTTGAATCTACCGCTTGGATGTGAGGGCCTTGACAGCCTGCTCCAATAGCTGCCGGCCCTTGGGTGTCAGAATTCTACCCTTACGTCCCTGAGTTGTTACAAGGCCGGCCTTCTCTAGCTGCTGTAGGAGACGCCTGACTATAGCCCCACCACCTTTGACATGCCTCGGAGGTCTCATGCCGGGCCTATGCCTGCCGCCATAGTATTTCCTCAGCCTCGAGACACCTATGGGTCCTAGGAGGTATAGCTTCCTCATTATGGACGCAGCTCTCACGAACCACCAGTCCGGGTTTGCTGGAGGATGTTTACGGTCCATGGATGTTTTAACAAAGGCGGCCCATGACGGCGGCTCAATAGCCCTAGTGTTCTTCAGATATTCGGCAACCCTTCCGATCAGCCTGTCGGACTCCACAAGCCTAACTATGTTGACCAACCCCAATCACTCTGGAGCCCTCAGATGGTGGCTTGTTTTTAACTCTGAACTGGTAGCGTCTTACATACCCGCATTTGAGACATTTCACAGCCACATGCCTTGTACGACCACTCCTAATCCTTACCGTGAAGGTGGACGCTCCTGTGAAGGGTGTATAGCATTTCCTGCAGAACTTCCTCTTCAGGGCTGTGGGTAGCTTGACCCTGTATTTCATGGATATTCTCTGGGCTGTCCTCACGGCCGCCACTGCAAAATCGGGGTATTCACCGTAATATTTGATGGCGAAGTCTAGGAGCTTCGAGATCCTGGCCAATGCAAGGCTCCTAACCCGCCTGCCATCAGGCCCCCTCAACACATTTCAGTCAAATACCCGCATATTTACAATTTAACTGGATTGGAGACACTGCATCTCGTCATAGCTGAGGCCGCCCTCGAACTCGTGCCCAAAGTAATACAGGGCCATCCGGCCGTCAGACGTCACGCCTCAAAGCTTGGAAAGAGGCCTGGTGAGATACTTCTGGACAGGTCACATCACCACTGGGCCATGAGGGATCTCCCCGACTCGCTTAAGAGAGGTAGGCCCGACATAGTCCACTTCATACTCCTTGAAGCCCTGGGCTCACCCCTAAACATGATGGGCAGGCTTAGGACATGGGTTGCAACATACGATGATCATGTCCTAGAGCTCAGCCCTAGGACGAGGCTTCCAAGGGTTTACGAAAGATTTAAGGGCCTTGTGGAGAAGCTTTACGTGGACGGTGAGGTGAGGACAGAGAGTGGTGAGAGGCTGATGGCTCTACGGCATATGACACTCCAATCCCTGGTGGCTGAGATCAAGCCTGACAAGATCATACTTCTGAGCGAGAAGGGTGAAAGGCTGAGCCTCCGGGCGCTGGCCGGAGAGCTTCATAAAAACTCAGAACCCATGGCGATCATAGGAGGCTTTCCCCACTCAGGCTTCAGGCCCGAGACAATGGCCCTCGCTGATAAGATTGTCTCAATCTTCGAGGCACCACTCGAGGCATGGGTTGCAGCCTCCCGCCTGCTCTGTGCGGTTGAGGAGATGCTAAAGGGTGATATAGGGCCTTCTCCTACTCTATAGCGTATGCCTCTAAAAAAGCAGGCTCCAAGGCTTGCTGGCAAGGAAGAGTCTGATGTTGAATATGTGGAGGATTTCGGCATTTTGGTACGGCGTGCACGGGAGGCTCTCGGCCTATCCCAGGCTGAGCTGGCTGTACAGGTAAAGACCAAGGAGACCGTCATTAAGAAGATAGAGCAGGGTGAGTTCAATCCACCCATAGATCTGGCGAGGAGGCTCGAGAAGACGTTGAAGATTGTGATTTTACAGGAATCGGTTGAGGAATCGCCTAAGCAGATCCCGAAAAAGCCGCTGCCTTCAGGCTACACCATTGAGGATGTGTTAAAGAGGCAGCAGAGCAAGTAGTTGATATGGTGTGATGGGATGGGGTGAAGGGTGAGGGGTTGAGGGTCGCCGTCGTACAGCGGATGTCCCATAGGAGCGAGTATAACTTAGATGAGCTGAAGGAGCTATGTAGGACGGCCGGATACGAGCCCTGCTACTCCCTTACCCAGGTTAGGCCAGCCCACCCACGGTATAACATAGGGCCAGGCAAGGTCGAGGAGCTGAAAGCCGCTGTAAAGAGATTAGGCATATCAAAAGTGTTCTTTGAAAACGAAATAAAACCTGTCCAGGAGTATAACCTGGCCAAATCCCTCGGAATCCCTGTGATGTCCCGTACACAGCTCATACTGGAGATATTCACAAGGCGGGCCGCCTCCGCTGAGGCGAAGCTCCAGATTAAGCTGGCTGAGCTGAGGTATGAGCTCTCGAGGGCCCGTGAAAAGGTGAGGCTTGCTAAGAAGGGTGAGCAGCCTGGATTCCATGGGCTGGGAGCATATGAGGCTGATGTCTACTATAACGAGGTGAGCCGGCGTATGATCTCAATTATGGAGAAGCTGGCGGTCATAAAGAGGCGTAATACACTGCTGAGAACTAGAAGAGCCGAGGATGGAATACCAACGGTAGCCCTGACCGGATATACCAACGCTGGCAAATCAACCTTATTCAACCTCCTCTCAGGAGAGCAGCGGCCCGTAAGCCCCCAGCTTTTCACCACACTGTCCACAGCAACCCGTCTAGCCACATTTGAGGGTAGAAGGGCCTACATATCGGATACCGTCGGCTTCATCAGGAACCTCCCACCCCTAGTAGTTGACGCCTTCAACTCAACACTGAGCGAGTTCGTCTACGCGGACCTCATACTGCTCGTCGTGGACATCTCGGAGGATGTGAGGGCCGTCTCGGAAAAGCTCAACACATCCCTGTCAATCCTTCATGAGGTTGGTGTGAGGAACAACCCCATCCTCATAGTCTTCAACAAGC
>Ga0272449_1004088_pt1 | contig 12076 bp, 12 predicted proteins | sample YNPCB0241_FD_198679 | JGI IMG/M metagenome (GOLD analysis project Ga0272449, IMG submission 198679) | Hot spring sediment microbial communities from Yellowstone National Park, WY, United States - YNP-CB-024-1 | ecosystem: Environmental > Aquatic > Thermal springs > Hot (42-90C) > Sediment...
TAGTTTGGGATATCTATCTCCTGAGGAATTTGAGTTAAAATACTACATAGAAAAAGGGAAAAATGTTGCATAGAGCTCTACAAATTGAAACCCTAAAAAGTGTCCACAAAAATGGGGTGCAGTACAATTGAGGGTATTGGGAGTAAAAATTCCTTCATTTATAGTAAGAGAAGATGTAGTGGAGTAAAAATTTTTTGTTTGTATAACATATTGATTTTATTAATTTTTTAAATCCATGCTGTCAAAGTCAGGAGTAAAGGAAGGAATAAAAATGGAAAAGCAGCATTAATTATGGACGAAAGTGTGTATATTCCAGATGCTTTAAATAGAGAAGAGTTTAAGATTTTATAAACTAAACCCATCATCTATTACAATATTTTGTCCGTTTATATACTTAGACATATCACTAAGAAGAAATATCAAAGTTCCATTAATATCCTCTTTGTTTAACATTCCTTTATTCAAACAATAAGAGTTATACTTTCTTACAAATTCCTCAGGTTGGTTGTTGTATATTCCGCCTGGGCTAATACAATTAGCTCTGATGTTATAACCTTTGTAGTATTTAGCTATGTATTTTGTTAATGAAATTATACCGCTTTTAATACATGCGTACTCAACTGGCATGGTCATGTTTGTACCTTGGTAAATTTCAAACCTTGGTGGTATTATACCATAAATGGATGCAATATTGATTATATTGCCATAACCTTGACCTTTAAAATATTCTGCAAATTGTTGGCTTACGAGAAAATATCCGCCTAAGTGCATATTTAAATTTTCACAAAAATCACTAAATTCCACCTCTTCAAATTTACGTCCATAATTTTTATTTCTAGGGTAAGAAGTATTTACTACTGCATCTATTTTGCCGTGTTTATTTTTGACATTCTCTAAGATATCCAAGACATCTTTTTTCTTGGTTATATCAGCCTTTATATAATCAAAGGCTGAAGATGAATTATCTACTCTATCTACGCCAATGGGAATTCCACCATTATTGTAAATAGATTTTACAAAAGAGCTTCCTAATAGACCTTCAGATCCTATTACTACTATTACCTTATTTTCTAAAATCTTTGTACCATTTTGCATATAATTCACCTTTTCTATCATTTTGAACTGGAAATGAACTTCTAATTTTATCTACAATAGAAAGCTCTATTTCGAATATATCAAATTCTCTTGATTTAAAATCGGGTTTTAAAAGTTCTCCATTAGGAGAGTAGATAATGGAGGATTTTTCATAAGATAAATTGTTTCCATCTATACCTGTTCTATTTACTCCTATTAAAAATACTTGATTTTCTATAGCTCTTGCTTTTAGGAGAGTGAACCAATGATCTTTTCTTGCGGCCGGCCAATTTGCAATATTAATTATAATATAACATTGCTTTGATAGTGTTTGATATAACTCTGGAAATCTTAAATCATAACATATAGTTAAACCTATATTCGTATTTTTATAATTAAAATATGCAATTTGTTCTCCAGCTTCATAATAGATATTTTCCTTTACCATACTGAATAAATGAATCTTTGAATATTCACACAAAACTTCGCCATCAGCAGATACTGCATATGCTTTATTCTTATACATATCTTTTTCTAATACAGCTGCACCAAAAATTATATTTATCTTTATATTCTTAGCCAATTCTTTAAACCAAAGTAATGTTTCGTTGTTCTTATCGGCTATTTTATCGCAATTCATTGAAAAGCCAGTTAAAGTCATTTCTGGAAAGATTACCCAATCTAATTTATAGTTAGAAAGTTTTTCTACTATCTTATTAATTCTCTTTTTGTTTAGATCTTTATTTTCCCAATGTTGATTTAGGGAAACTAATGCAAATTTCATTAGTTATATCTTCTAAAGACAGGTTTAATAACTTTACTTTTTAAGTACTTATCTACTCCATTCTCTAAAGCTAATTTATAAATTTTTATTGCGTGTTCTAATACATCCAAGGTTTTTTGTAACTCTTTTTCTCCATGTGAAAAGCTTAATGCAACCCACGGCATTAAAACACTTTTATTAATAAGCTCTTGATTAAATAAGGTTCTAAATTCTAATGAAACTTTTTTATCATTATCCAAAGTATAATATACTGGACTACATGGTACACCTGTCATGTAGATATAATCTGATACTCCATAATAAGAAGAAATCTTATTAAAACCTTCTATTAGTTTTTTTCCATATTCCCAAATATGTTCTATAACATTATTCTCTTCCATAAATTTGTAAGTTGCCATAAATGCAGCCAAACTTGACATTTCTGCCCCATGAGTTGTAGAAAGTAAGAATACTCTTTCTTGCCCTTCAGGTAAAATTGAGCCAAGTTTCATAAACTCTCTTTTTCCAGCGAGTGCTGCAACAGAAAAACCATTTGCCATAGCCTTCCCAAAGGTACATAAATCAGGCTCTACATTGTAATAATACTGTGCCCCTTTTAAGTGCCATCTAAATCCTGTAATCATTTCATCTAATATAAATAAAGCACCTTTTTTATGACACAGATCTTTAACTTTATGTAAAAAATTGTCTTTTGGCTCCATATCACCGGTTGCTGGTTCTAAAATTACACATGCAATTTGATTTGGGTATTCATCAAATAATTTTTCTAAGCTTTCTATATCATTGTAGTTGAATAATTTTGTCATATTAGATATTTCTTCTGGTACTCCCTTGTTCATTACTGTTGATCCTATGAACCAGTCATCAAAGCTAAAAAAAGGATGCTGTGCGCATCTGGCTATAAGCTTTCTTTCTGTGTATGCTCTTGCTAATTTAACAGCAGCTGTTGTTACATTTGAACCATTTTTAGCAAATTTCACCATTTCTACTGAATCAATAATAGAAACAAATAATTCGGCTGCCTCTAACTCTATTAATGAAGGCCTTGTAAGATTATTACCAAAATTTATTGCATTTATTGCGGCTTGATTTACATATTCATTAGCATATCCAAGGATAACAGATCTCAATGCCATTCCATAGTCTAAATACTCTTTTTCATCTGGATCATACACATAAGCATCTTTTCCTCTTTTAAGAATTTGTGGTGCATTGTCAGGGAACTGATCGAATCCTCTAGAATATGTATGAGCACCACCAGGGATAACGTTTAGTAATCTATCTTGCCAATTCATTTTATGTTATATCTCCTTTTTTATTAAAATATTATACCAAGGCATAAGCATATATCCACTTATTTGAAGCAAATTTCCATCCTGCACTTTTACAGTATAGGTGCCAAACTGATTTGATTTTTTAGGAATTTCAATGTCAATGTTAAATGGCTCTATAACAATGGTTGAATTTGGTATAACATGAGCAACAATCTCTTTTAATCTTTCTAATGAATAAATTTTATATATACCTTCCCAATTTTCTTTTATATCATAAGCTATTGTGTGTTGCTCTAACCAACCTTCAGAAAAAAGACCAGTTAAAATAATGTATTCCTTTGCTAATTCGTTAGCTTTGATTATAAAATCATTCATATCAAATGGAACAAAGGATATAAATTGTATTGCTGTAAGTATATCATATTGTTTATTTATATCAAAATTTAAAAAGTCAGCGCAATGAAAATTAATTTCTGGCTGCATTTTTTTTGCAAATTCTATCAAATCTTCCCTAATATCTAATCCCTCAAAACGAAAGAATGGTATTTCTTTAGAAATATGAAAAATATTAGCTCCTGATCCACATCCTACATCCAAACACCTATAAATTTTATTTAAGGAAATATGTTTCTTTATAAAATTTATCAGAGATACAGTAGATCTGTATGGCTGTTCGTACTGAATTTTGTGATACTGATCGTAAACACTCATTTTTCTGTCTCCTATGAAAAATTTTCAATTTTACTAAGCAATTGTAGTATGTTTACATCTTCATCATTGAATAGGGATATTTTTTAGGGTCTTCTAATCCTTCTAAAAATGCTTTTATTTCATCAACATACATCTGCTCAGCTATATTTTTATTATATACCTCATGAGCCTCAGAATATGGTTGATTAAAATATATCCATCTTCGTTTTTTTGCATCATATAATTTAACCATAGATTCTTCCCAATTCCATCTTATTTGCCCATGCTCCATATTTAGGATTAAAGATCTTGTAGCAAATCGTGAAACGACATCCATAACCATATTCCCATAATAGTTATTATTAAAATTAAAGCAAATTGCATATACATCATCAATACCAAAATTCATAACTTCGCCTTTAAAGCTTTTTACTTCTGTTGGATATCCTAATAGTTCTGTTATCCAAACTAATTCAAATGATACAATTTCTCTTGCTGCCCCGGTTTCTTTATTAGAAACATAGTAATCTTTGATATCTTCCCATGGATGCCAATCTGGTAAATATTGACCGCTATGATAAGTAAAATTTGTAACTTTCCCAAACTCTCCTGAATTGAATATATTTTTTATATCATTGATAGCAGGAGGAAATTTTAATGTACAGGATGGTGCTATAAAAGCTGAGTATTTCTCAGAAAGTTCTTTTATTTTTAAACTATGTTCTAATATAACAGATGCTTCTATAAAGCAAGGTATATTAAGTGGAGCAAATGAATCTACATATTGTAAATGTCTGTCTGGAGGAGTTGAGATAATAACTGCATCAATACCAAGAGTTCGGATGTTATCTAAATTATCTAAACTTTGTATTCCGTATAACTTCTCAGATTCCTTTTTTCTATCCTCTCTTATATCATAACCATAAATTTCATTATATCCAAGTTTTTTTAAACATCTTATTCTTCTTTTTCTTTTTCCCATTGAACCAAGACCAACAACTATAAATTTCATTTAATAACCTCCATCTTGTACTTTAAAATACTTTCTATACATACAAAATCATAAATATCATCAATTTCATAAGCTTGCCATTTCTCAACTATAAACGCTCTTGTTTCATTATGGTAAAAAGTTTTTCTTTTAATATAATTAGATGTTTCTGAGATATAAATAGTACCCTCTGGATAATATATTATTGTAAAATCCTGTCTATTAATGGGTAAAATGTTGAATTCTGAACCATAAAAGATACTTTTTAATTTATTATCCTCAAGTAAAAAAATAAAATTTAGATCTATTTTATCTGAATTTGTAACACTAACTAGAGAAATAGAGTTTGTATCAACGATAATTTTTATGGCATTGTCTATATCATCGTCTTTGCGCAAGGGAGATGTAGGTTCAAGAAGAACTATAAAATCGTATTTATAACCTTCTTTTTCCAACGTTTCAATAACATGGATTATAACATCAGAAGTTGGCGTATTGTCTTGTGCTAAATCTTTTGGCCGTTTCAAGACCTCTGCACCAAATGACTTTGACACTACCATTATTTCTTCATCTTCTGTAGAAACTATTATTCTATCTAAATATTTACTTTTCTTTGCTTGTTCTATGGTCCACCCAATCAAAGGTTTACCTAACAACGGTAATATATTTTTTCTTGGTAGTCCCTTACTTCCACCTCTTGCAGGAATAATAGCTAAAAACGTTTTTCCATTATACATTATTACACGCCCTCAAAAATTTTTAATGTTTTTTTATACTCATCCCATTGACCAGTATCAAGATAATCACTTTCATTAATAGGATATGCTAGTACTTTATGATTATTTTCTATAAGCATATGAATCAAATTTGGCATGTCTAAATATTTTTTTTCAGGAATATAATCAAGAATATTCTTATTGATCAAGTAAACCCCTGTATTAATCTGAAAAGTCATCTCTGGTTTTTCGTTTATTTTTTTCACAAAATTATTTTCTCCTGTTTCTACAACTCCATAAGGAACTTTGTAATGTTTGATAGATGTAATAGTTGTAAAATTTGCTTTTGATTCCACATGAGTTTTTAAAACATCTAAATAGTTAATTTTAAGTAAGATATCACAGTTTGATACAAAAAAGTTTTCTATATCAATATCTTTTAGTAGATATAATGCTCCAGCGGTCCCATAAAAATCATCTTCCCATAAGAATTCAACTAAATAGTCTTTATCAATAGAATTAAAATAGGATTCTATAAGTTTACCTTTATAATTGAGTATCAAGATAAATCTGCAACATCCAAATTTTTTAAAGCTTTCTATAATGTGTTCTACTATTGTTTTATCTTTAACCGGCAACAATGGCTTTGGCAAAACCTTTGTGAAAGGATCTAACCTTGTTCCTTTACCACCAGCCATTATTACCACAGGTATATCAATTTTTTCTGTGAGTTCATAATGTTCAAATCTGTTTTCAAATAAATCTGTCCAAATAATATAATTGATTACTCTCTTTTGATTATCGATTATAGGTAAAATTTCTACTTTATTTTCTAACATTATTTGTTTTGCCTTTTCTTTTGAATCATTAGAATATATAAACTTTGGATTTTTATTGTATACATTTTCAACGGTTCCTTCTATTGTTCCTGTGTTTAATATATATCTTCTAATATCTCCATCTGTAATTGTTCCTAAAAGATGTTTATTTTTATCTACAACTATTAAAACTTTTTCTCCAATTTCGTTAAATTTTTTCAGTGCTTCTTTTATCGTTGAAGTTGGAGAAATGAAAAGGTTTTTCATGAAACTAAATCCTCAATTTCAAAATTTATTTCATAAAACTTTTTAATTATGCTTATTTTATCATGCTTTAAGATATTTTTTATCTTTCTTGCACTATTTCCATCCCCATATGGATTACTAATGTTTTTTAGGGTTTCTTTAAATTTTTTATCACATATTGCATCAAAAGCTTTTTTTATATCTTCCTCTGTTCCTTTACAATCAATTACGCTTTTAGCTCTTATCCTACCTTTCTGTCTATCTCCTATATTTATTGTTGGAACTTTTAAGGATGGGGCTTCTATTATTCCGCTTGAAGAATTTCCGACAACCGCATCTACATATTGCATAATAGATAAATAATTTAATTGTCCTAATGAAGTAAATGATATCGCTTTATGGTTATTTTCCTTAACAAACTCTTCTATTAATTTAATAATTTTCCTTCCTTCTATATCAGCATTTGGTTTTGTAAATATAAATAAAGTGTCTTCCATTTCTCTTAAAACATTTAGCAATGCTTTAAATTCTTTCTCGGATTCATCTTTTTTTAATGTTACTGGATGATAAGTTATCAGTAAGTTCTTAGATTTAAATTTAATACCAAGTTTGCTTTCTATTTCATCTTTCGTTAAAAGTTTCATTTTTTTTATATTATCAATACCTAATGCACCCACATTGAATACTCTCTCAGGTTCTTCACCTAACTGTATAACACGTTTTCTATATTCTTCTGTAGATGTAAAATGCAAGGAAGATAATTTTGTTATAGAATGTCTAAATGCATCATCTATTGCACCTTCTGTTATTTCTCCTCCATATAGATGTGCTATTGGTATTCTATTTACAAAACTTGCTATTGCAAAGGCAAGTGCTTCAAACCTATCTCCAAGAACAACTGTAATATCTGGTTTTAGTCTATTCAAAGCATCTGTATATCCTATCATCCCTAATCCCATTGATTTTACTATTCCTGACGGAGTATCTGAGCTTAATAGCATTTCAACTTTTTCATCTATTTTAAATCCATCCTTTTCTATCTCTTTGTATGTTAAACCAAACTCTGGGCTTAGATGCATGCATGAGACAACAATTTGCAGTTCTAAATCCGGATCTGACTTTATCTCGTCCATTAATGGTTTTAATAATCCATATTCTGCTCTTGTTCCAGTAAAAATACATACTTTTATCTTTCCCATTAATTAATCCTCAAATCTCTATTATCTCATCTTCTTTATAGTCTCTTGATGCAACTTTACCTAAAACTTCATACCATCTCATAGGAGATATTCCATTCCCCGGTCTTTTAACAGTGATATTATCTTCAGTAAAAATCTCACCTTTTTTAATTTCTCTTTTTGCAACAATACTTTTTCTTACGATATCTTTATTCTTTAGTTCTGATTTGGATGGTTTTTTTATTCCATTACCCAATGCTTTTTCAATATTTCTTATTGCATGAATCATTGCTTTAAGTTCGTGAGGTTCTAAGCTCGCTTTATGATCTGGTCCTTCCATATTTTTATCAATAGTGAAATGTTTTTCTATAACGCTTGCACCTAATGCAACTGCCGCTATAGGTACCTCAATTCCAAGTGTATGGTCTGAATATCCAACTTTCACCTTAAATGCTTCTTTTATAGTAAGCATAGCTAAAAGATTAACATCCTCATATGGAGTAGGATATTCTGTATTGCAATGTAAAACAGTTATATTTTCTTTTTTTGTTCCAGAGAAAATTAAAATGTCTAACGCATCTTCTATTTCTCCTAAATCAGCCATACCAGTGGATAAAATAATCTTTTTTCCAAGCTTTCCTATTTTTTCTAAATAAGGTAGGTTTGTAATCTCACCACTTGGGATTTTAAAGATTTCAAGCCCCAGATCGTCTAAAAAGTCTATACTTTCAAAATCAAAAGGAGTTGATAAAAACATAATATTTAATTTATCACAATATTCTTTTAAAACTATAAAATCGTCAAAAGATAACTCTAAATTTTTTACTATCTCCAGTTGAGAGTCAATTTCTCCAGTAGCTTGTTTTTGATATTCTGCCTTTGGAGCATATTTAGAAATAACTTTTTCTGCCTTGAATGTTTGAAACTTAATAGCATCAGCTCCACACTCTTTTGCTACTTCTATCATTTTTTTAGCAATTTCAACGCTTCCATTATGGTTAACACCTGCTTCAGCTATTATAAAGGTTTTATTTTCAATCATTTTACTACCGTTCCAGCTTTTATAAATGAATGTTCCGGAATTTTAATATATTGTTTAGTAGTAGCATTACTACCAATGAACGAAGATTTGCCAACAATCACGCCTCCATTAATAATTGCACCAGTTGATATGTGACAAAAATCTCCAATAATTGCATCATGTTCGATTAAAGCTTTTGTATTTACAATACAGTTTTTACCTACTTTTGCTCCAGCATTAATTATTGCATTATGCATAACAATTGTCCCTTCTTCTATAAAACTATGCTTGGACACATAAGCTAATGGTGATATAATTACAGGCAATTTAAAATTTAATTGTTTAAGCTTGCCGTATATTTTTATCCTCAAATCTACTGAATTAATAAAACCTACGGTAATAAAAGCAAGTTCAACATCGTTTCTATATTTTGCTAAATCCTCATCCGTCCCTATAATTTTATAACCAAGAACTTCTTGTCCTACTTTTTCTCTTACGTCAATTATGCCATAAATTCTATATTTTCCTGTTAGTTCAATTACATCTATAACTGACCTACAATGTCCACCACCACCAATCAGTAAAACATCTTGCATTATAGAATTACCCCACTTGGAATATTAACTAATTTATCTTCTATTTTATTTGCATTTTTTAATTTATAGCTAAAACAATCTTTATACATTGGCAATTTATTCATTAATACCCAAGCAGGTCTACACAATACACCATTTTCATGAGAAAATTCTAAAAATTCATCTTTTTCTTTTCTATCTCGTAAAAAAATTGCATTTAACCAATAATTTGATGTTGTATATTCTGGCTCAGTAAAGAATTCCACACCCAACCAATCAAAAAACTCTTTGTACTTCATGGCTAAATTTCTTTTTATTTTAAGAAACTTTTCTAAATTTTCAAGTTGGGCTAACAGTAAAGCTGCATTTAAATTGGGCATCCTATAATTAAAGCCAATTTCATCATGATAGTACTCCCATTTATGTGGTACCTTTGCCGTAGTTGTTAAGTGTTTAGCTTTTTTTGCTAATACTTCGTCAGATGTCAAAATTACTCCACCCCCACCTGAGGTTACAATTTTATTTCCGTTGAAGCTAATTATTCCAAATTTTCCAAACGTACCTGTATGTTTGCCCTTGTAAAAGCTTCCAAGAGACTCAGCTGCATCTTCTACGACAGGAATATTATATCTGTCTGCTATCTCTATAATTTTATCAATTTTACAAGGATGACCGAATGTATGCATTGGAACAATAGCTGTTATTTTTCTGTTTGTTAATTTATTATAAACTCCATCATCCTTAACGAGACAATTTTCAACTAAAAAACTTTCTAAACTTTCAGGACTCATTCCAAGTGTATCATTATCAACATCTACAAATGTTGGATAAGCTCCACAGTAGGAAATAGCATTACAAGTTGCAACAAAAGTCAGTGGCTGAGTAATTACTTCCGTGTTTGGTTTTACCCCAGAAAGCAGAAGTGCTATATGTAATGCAGATGTACCATTTACTGTTGCTATTGCGTACTTTGAGCCGGTAAACTCTGCTATAAATTTTTCTACTTTGTCTACATATTCCCCAATACTTGACACATATGAAGATCTAATCGCATCTAATACATATTTTTCTTCATTTCCAACAAAAATCGGTTCATGTAATGGAACTATTTCTTCTTTGTAAAGTCCTTTAATAAAATCTATGATTTTTCTATATTTATCTCTATACATTGTATACCCACGGTTTATATATTCTTAAATTTTCTTCATTTTTGAACCAATCTATGGTTAATTCAAGACCTCTGTCTATATCAGTTTCAGGAATCCATCCAGTTAGTTCCTTTAATTTCTCATTTGAACCAAGCAGTCTTTCAACTTCACTATTCTGCGGACGAATTCTTACATCTTCGCTTACAATTTTAGCGTCAGGGTTAATTTTGTTAATTAACTTTATTGCAAGGTCTTGAATGGATATTTCGGATTGAGTAGCTATGTTTACCTCATTACCTATTGCATTATCGCACAGAGCAAGTCTAACAAAGCCTTCTACGGTATCTTTTACATATACTAAATCTCTGGTTGGACACAATGAACCAAGCTTAATTTCATTATAACCAGAAAGCAATTGAGTAATAATGGTTGGAATAACAGCTCTTGCAGATTGCCTTGGTCCATATGTATTAAAAGGTCTAACTATAACTACGGGTAAATCAAAACTTCTGTAAAAACTCTCCGCTAAATAATCAGCAGCAATTTTTGTAGCAGAGTAAGGCGATTGTCCCTGTTTTGGATGGTCTTCTGTAATTGGAACAAATTTGGCAGTTCCATATACCTCAGAAGTTGATGTAATTAAAACTCTTTCAACTGAATAATCTAAACAAGCTTGTAATATGTTTAAAGTTCCTTTTATGTTTGTTTCAACATAACTTTCAGGTGAGATATAGCTGTAAGGGATGCTAATTAAGGCCGCTAAGTGAAAAACTACGTCTACATCTTTAATAGCTTTTCTAACTGAATCTGCATTTCTAATGTCACCGATGAAAATTTCTATTTTATCTAAGACTTTTTTATCAAAACTATCAAGCCATCCCCACTTATTTAAAGAGTTATACTTAACAAAAGCCACTATTTCACATTCTTCTTCTAAAAGTCTCTCTACAAGATGGCTTCCAATAAAACCACCAGCTCCTGTAACTAAAACTCTCTTGTTTTTCAATTCCATTTAAAATTAAAACCTCCATTAATTAATAATCTCTTGCTTATATTTTTACCATAAATAATAAGTTTTTTTCTCAAAAAAATTCCAAGAAATTAATGAAATTATTACAGTGAGAATAGATACCAAAATAATAAAATATAGTGGTTGATTTTATACTGAACCCCTTAGAAAGTTGACACAGGCAATTTGTAGAGGTTAAACTTTCTGCATATGCAGGGAGAAAATCTCTATAAAAAGGGAAAAATGTTGTATAGAGCTCTACAAATTGAAACACTAAAAAGTGTCCACAAAATTGGGCTGCGGTACATAGACCCGGATACGGACTTCATCCAAAGTATTTAAGAGATATTATCGGTAAAAAAGCTCGTAAAAACATTGAAAAAGGAACACCATTAAGCTGGGATATGATAGAATAATCTATGCCCGTTAATGTTCAAGAGATAATTAGAAAGCTTGAGGCTCAAAGGGACAGAAATGTAAGATATCTTGAAAAAAAGGCACCTCAGATAATTGAGTTAGCTAAAAAACCGACCAAGCTTAACTGCGGAATAT
>Ga0272449_1004089_pt1 | contig 12075 bp, 14 predicted proteins | sample YNPCB0241_FD_198679 | JGI IMG/M metagenome (GOLD analysis project Ga0272449, IMG submission 198679) | Hot spring sediment microbial communities from Yellowstone National Park, WY, United States - YNP-CB-024-1 | ecosystem: Environmental > Aquatic > Thermal springs > Hot (42-90C) > Sediment...
GTTCTATTAGGAAGGTGGCTGGAATGAGTAAGGCGTGGATAGTTGCAAAGAAAGAGATAAAAGACAACATAAAGAGCAAGAGATATTGGGCGCTTGTAGCCATCCTAGTACTTTTTGGCATAGCCCTCTCCACCTATCTAACTGTATCAATCACGATTGGAGAGAGACAGGAAAGACTCTTCACAAGTTTCTGGAGTAGCTTTGTCGGTTCCCTCTCTTTCATACTACCAATAATTGGAATATCCCTTGGCTTTAGCTCGATATCCGGGGAAAGGGAGAGGGGCACAATAAGACTCTTACTTGCTAGGCCAATATACAGAGATGACTTACTCAACGGAAAGCTTATCGCAGGGGCACTACTAATATTATTGGCACTCTTTGTCTCCTATTCCTTGATCATACCCTCAGCCATCCTGCTTAGAGGCGTGAACCTGACCACGACTGATGTCGCAAAGCTACTTCTCCTAGTAGTCCCAGCAGAGCTTATAGCCCTCGTGTATCTCTCGATATCTCTCTTCTTCTCAACAGTCTCCAACAGGTCGGGAACCTCGCTTGTCCTCTCAATCATAGCCTGGATACTCTTCCACATCATTATGCCCCTACTAGCCTACTTGGCCGTCGTAATGATACTAGGACCACCACCAGCCCTACCAACACAGACAAGCGGAGTCCCACAAATCCCTCCACAGGCAAAAGACTATTACCAAAAATTCACCATCATCGTTGGCACCATTCTCTCCATTGTTCCGGATCAACACTTCTCGACGCTTGCTTCAGCCATATATGGACGACAAGAATCCCAAGAAATCTATGTCCCCGAAATACTTACAAACGCATGGGTCTCCCTACTGGTTCTAACAGGATACATCATAATATTCCTAGCCCTCTCATACACAGTCTTCGTAAAAAGACAGGAAAACAAATAACTAAAACATGTTAACAGCCTTTTTCAAATTCGTCATCATGCTAAATTTCTTTAGTAGCAAGAGTTATCAAATTTTTTCATCTAATCTAAAAATACCTTCAAAGTTACATAAACTATAAGTAAAGGTCAAACGTGTGGCAACAACGCGGTACGTTAGAGAAAAGCAAGTTTATCTAAAACTTAAAAAAGTATTACAGTTTACAGCACTTGGAAAAACATGCAAATCCACATATACATTTCCTTGAATATACACTGTCAAATAAATATAAATTTCAGTTATTGTTTCTAAAATAGGTCCAAGATATGTATCCTCACAAGGAAACTATTGAAGTCTATAGTATTGGAGAAATTCTGGTGGACATGATTTTTAAGAGCGAGGTTATGGAGGGGGGCATTGTAGAGGTTCATTTTGGCGGGGCTCCGGCTAATGTTGCTGTTGGTGTTGCTAGGCTTGGTCATAAAGCTGGCTTCATTGGTGCTGTTGGTAGCGACTCTTTCGGCGATTTCCTAGTCAGGACACTCAGGGAAAACGGTGTCGACGCGAGCCTCGTAAAGGTGAAAAAGGCTAGAACAACCCTTGCAATAGTCACCGTAGATCCATCTGGCGAACGTAGATTCTTCTTCTACAGAAAACCATGGACAGAAACCGCCGACACAATGCTTACACCTGATGACGTACCATTAGAGATGCTTAAACAGTCAAAGATTATACATTTTACTGGTTTTTCTATGTCGCAACCTCCTTTTTCGAGCACAGTTGAAAAATTCCTAGACTATGCTGTTTCAAACAAGCTTTTGGTATCTTACGATCCAACGTTTCGAGAAGATATATGGTTTTCAAAGGAAGACTTTCTAAGAAAACATGATATCGCTCTTAGGCACGCAAATATTGTCTCTCTTAGTATAGACGAGATTCAAGCAATCTATGGAAGCATTGACTATAGAAAAATCGTCGAAAAACTGTTTTCATCATATCCTAATATAAACGTAATTGCTGTACGCCTTGGAAGCAAGGGGGCTTATGTAAAAAATAGATTTGAGGGAGAAGTCTATAGAGATGCTTTCAAAGTCAGAGCCGTTGACACTACAGGAGCAGGAGATGCGTGGACCGCTGCCTTCTTGGTCTCCTACGTGTTAGAAAGAATAGACTTAGAAAATGCAATAATTTTCGCAAATGCCGTTGCAGCCATAAAATGCACAGGATATGGAGCTATTACAGCCTTGCCGAACAGAGAGAAAGTAAAACAGTTCCTTGAAGAAAACAATATATTCTTTAAGAACTAAAGAAACGAATAAAATCTACTTCACATATTTTAATCCTCTAGAAAGTGCCGTGGCAGCCAATATCAATACTGTTGCCGTTATTATCTGTCTTATATAGAATTCCGTATATCCCATAAGGATCAAAATGTTATTTAAGAGGGTAAGCAGTAGTGAGCCTAGGAATGCACCTACGGGACTTCCTACGCCGCCAGTCAGCATGATTCCACCCATAACACAGGATGCAATGGCATTTAGTTCAAAACCGTTGCCAGTCCAAGGATCAACAGCCAGGCCTGCCATACCGATGGTTAAAATTCCCCCAAATCCATACATGAGACCTGCCAAAGTGAAAGCGATTAATTTTACAAGGTCGGCTTTAACTCCAGACAGCCTTACTGCTTCTTCATTGCTGCCAATGGCATACAGGTATCTCCCGAAAACTGTTTTTTTAAGCAATAGATAAATAACCGTTTCTACAAGTATGATCATAACAAAACCCAAAGGTATAAGGTTGCCTAGAGATAATGCAAAGATTTCATAGGGTTGCAATCCATATATCAATTTACCGCCGCTTATAAACAGTGTGAGAGCTCTCCAGATAGCGAGACCAGCCAATGTTGCTACAAATGAGAAAATTTTGAATTTGGTCACGAGCAAACCGTTTAGGACTCCGATTATCAGTCCGCTGAGTATTGCAACTATAAGAGACAAGTAAAAGTTATTAGTAGATAAATAGGTTAATGCCGAGATCATTGCTGTAAAACCCAGTGCAGATCCAGGCGTCAAATCGATACCGCCAGTAAGTATTACCAACATTTCTCCTGTCGCTATAGCAGCCAAAGGTGTTACTTGTAGTAAAACTATTTTCGCGTTTGAGACGCTCCAAAACTTTTCTGGGACTATTAGGCTGGCTATTATTAATAATGCTAAGAGTGGCATGGTGGGTCTTAGAATCTCACTTCTAGATAACATGTCTATAATGCTCTTAAATTTTGCATTTGTCCTACTTTCCCCCTTCACAATATTCACCTCATACCTCTAATTATGTAGCATACTCGTTAGCGCATCTCGAGTTAGATTAACATTAGGTACAATATATTTAATTTCACCATCATAAATAATCGCTATTCTGTCAGCAACCGCCAAAGCTTCATCTACATCGCTAGTAAGCCATAGAACAGAAATCCCTTCTTTTTTCGCCAATTCGTAAACCAGACGTCTTATCTCTATCTTCGCACCTACGTCAATGCCTATGGTAGGTTCATCCAAAACAATTAACTTTGGCTTAGCTAGTAAAGCTCGAGACAACAAAACTTTTTGCTGATTTCCACCACTAAGTTTCGAAACGCTATCTGTCAGCGAAGGCATTATGACATTAAGCCTCCTAAAATAATTTAATGCTTCAGTTGTTTCATGTTTAGACTTAATAAAGAAAAACTTAGAAAACCTTTCGAGAGAAGATATAGTTGCATTGTGAAGAACAGACAGCCCCAAAAAAAGCCCCTCATTACGTCTATCCTCCGGAAGATAAATAATGCCCAGCCTCCTCGCATCAACAGGTGATTTTATATCAACCTGCTTACCCTCAAAGATTATTCTCCCGGTTTTCATTCTTTGAAGACCTATAAGAGACTTACCTAGCTCTGTTTTACCTGCTCCGAGTAACCCGAATACAACCAGCACTTCCCCCCTGTAAACTTCTAAGTCTATTCTTTTAAGAGGAATCTCACCCATTTTCGATGGCATCGTGCTTAGTCCTTCAATTATTAGCAACGGTTGTTCCTCCTTGGTCAAATTCGTTATTTTTCTGGTTGTGCTTGGTCCTTCAACCTCTGTTCCAAGCATCATTTTTATCGCATCTTCTAGTTTTAGTTCCTTTGCATCAAAAGTTCCAACTTTGATCCCATTCCTTAGTATCGTTATTTTGTCACATATTTCAAAGGCTTCTTCAAGCCTATGCGTAATAAAAACAATCACTAAGCCTCTGCCCTTTAGATTTTTAAGAATTTCAAATAAATTTTCAACTTCTTCCTTCACGAGTGGACTAGTGGGTTCATCCAGAAGAAGAACCCGAGCATCCATTATGAGTGCAGCAATCAACTGTGTCAACATTTTTTCAGAGGCTCTTAACTCCATAACACGTGCATGAGGATCAATATCAACTTTCAGCTCCTCAAACATCTTCGTTGCTTTATCAAAAAACTCATCTTCTTGGAACTTTCTGTAAAGAGGAGCATTATATAAAGACCCAAGCAGAGCAATATTCTCAAGCACAGTCAAATGCGGAATAAGTGTAAGTTCCTGGTGAACAAGTACAATCCCATACATTCTTGCATCTCGAGGGCTCTTGAAAAGGACCTTATTACCATTAAAATATATGTTCCCTGAATCTGGCTGGTAAATACCATAAATAATTTTTACAAGTGTAGATTTCCCTGCGCCATTCTGTCCCAGCAATCCATGAATCTCTCCGCCTTTAAGCTCTAGCGTAACATCTTTTAGAGCAACAGTTCCTGGAAAATATTTGCTAATATTCTCCAAACGAATGAGCATAATTTTCACTACCTCTCATAACTTTTAATTTTTTTCTTATTAATCAAAATATTACGATAACTTTATTAAGTCGTATTACTAGTTTTTACTTGACCAGCGATGAAAACGAGAACGTTAGCAATTTTAGCTGGCATTATTGTACTTGTATTAATTGTCGTAGCATGGTACTTTACATCAATGAAACCGCCTGAGAAAAAACTAACCATTTACTTTTTTGACCCTGAACCTGGTAATCCTTGGTGGGATCTAGTCCCGCATGGTATACAGATTGCTATTGACGACCTACAAAAAACGACCGGAGTCAAGGTTGAGTACAAAAGATTTGATGCGACCTCGCTTGACCAACAGATTAGCCAATTACAAAGTGCTCTTTCAATCAAGCCAGACATAGCCATTATAGGTGCACGTTCTGATGCTGTACAAGACTTACTGAAACAATTAAGAAATGCTGGAGTAAAGGTTATACTTGTTGACCGGGACGTGCCTGATAAAACCGCGCGAGACCTATATTTAGGTACTGATAATAGATATGCAGGTTTCTTCGTTGCCCAGGCATTCCTGAAATACTTACAGAGTACAGGAGTAAATCCACCTTATAAAGTGATTATATTTAGAGGTTTACCAGGCGTTCCAACAGTTACACTTAGATATCAGGGAATGATGGATGCTTTGCAACCGCTAGTACAAGAAGGTAAAGCCCAAGTAGTCTCAGTAGTAGAAGTTGATTCAGGTAATTATCAAGAATGTTACTCTAAGGCGCAAACACTCGTAGCCACTTATGGAAAAGATGTCAACCTATGGCTAGCCACAAACAATCTGCAAGCCATGGCAATAGTTAAGGCTCTTCAAGACGCTGGATATACGCCTGGAAAAGACAAATACGTTCTCGGTTTCGACGCTCAACCATCAGACTGGCTCCAAATGATACAAAACGGCCTTGTATCAATAAGTGTAACTCAGACACCACATTTAATGGGATACTGGGCCGTTTGGGCCGGCTACTATTTATCTACAGGACAAGTAAGCCTACCGCCAGGAGCCGTAATAAACACACCAGTATACACGGTGCTACCAAATAATGCAACTGTAGTCTCCACCAAGATAGACTACTTGACAGTTAGTCCTGACCAGTTACTCAACCTCATGAAACAACTCACACCTTCACAACCACAGATCCAAGCTCCACCATATAAATCATAAAAATAAAACAATATTTTTTATATTTTTTATTAAATAAATCAAGATGCATCTAATACCTTTTTTCAACTTTTCGAAGGACTGTTAATATATTGTATTATGTAACACAGTGATATCCTAGACTCTTCAAGAACCAATGACAAACGGCTTGCATCATAGATTTAACCAGCCCCCTAACGCTTATAATTATAACTATCTTCTATCTTCTCAGCCAAGTGCCCTTCTCTCTCAGCCTCCCCCTAACCTCTGCTAGTACGCGCATCTCTTCCTCGGACAAATCCTTATTTTTCACGTATTCAAGCACCTCCACGGCCAAGGCACGATTAGCCAGCTCTACAGCCATGCGTATAGCATCCTCAAAAGTGGAACACTTTGCCCTCTGCTTAAACTCACTCAACAAAACATATGTTTCCTCAGACACAGCCACAGTCCTAACCTTCCTGCGCACAACAATATAGCACTACATCAATATATTAATATTGCGTCTCAAACTTGCTTGATCCCCACAAAACAACGAATCCTCGTGGTAAACACTTAGTCAGCGAACTTGCATCGACATTCTGCACTTAAAATCAAAAACTAAGCCAGCAACTATATTCGCGTGAAAAATAAAAAATGATTTAAAGCGCACTTCCTACCTCAAGCTCCTACCTTTCTCCTCCAATACAATTCTTCTTACAGTTTGATCAAAATCCAAATACTCGAGCTGATCCAATACGGCTATAGAGACATGAAGGGAGTCAAAAACGTTAAGCCGTACCTCTCACGAAGCTCAGCAGCAAAAGACACGTGCCTAAGTCCCAGACAAGCGATACGAACAACACCATAACGAGACAAAACATCCTCTAAGGCTAGAAAAACCTCCCGCATCTTCGCCTCCCCTAGTCCTTTACTCTTGAGGAGAAGACGCAACTCTAAAAGCGCAGGAGAAGAAAGATACAGCTCAACCTCACGCCTCCGCGACTTATTAAGCAAGCCCCTCGCATAGCCATGATTAGGATCATCCGGGTTCAGCGCTAACAGAAAAGCTGTTTCCACCAGACCCCTCAACACCAGCTCCCCGGAACCCCCTAGATAATACTTCCTTCAAAGCCTCTTCCTCTGCAATTCTCCTCATATCACGCGAAAAAGTCAAACCCTTAAAGGCCTCCCTCAAAGTCTCGAAGGGATCCTCAAACTTGCTCAAAATCGCAACATCACCCTTCACAACCAGCTTTACCTCTTTCTCAATCCCCAAGACCTCTCGAACAGCCCTCGGAATCGTTATCCTACCCCTCCTATCAACCCTCAACCTTAGCTCCATACCCACCAAATTTTATAAACCCACTCATATCAACCTTTTTGTCTTATGATACACCCGGCTAGAAAGTTCTTTTACAAAAACTACTACAGAAAACAGGAATCACCAATGCCCACACCCCAACCGTCATTAGTTATTTTTACCCACTGTTTCACATCTATCCCTGTAAAGAAAAACGCGCACACCTGAGCACAACAATATAGCACTACATCACCGTGTTAATACTACATCTTAAACCTGCTTGAACTCAAAAACAATGAATCCTCGTGATAAACACTTAGCCATGCCATACTCTTTTACCTACACCTATAGCGGCTCATCTTTAAGCTTGAACGTAGCTAGACTCACAAGGAAAAAGGCTACAGACGCCAAAAGAGCCATAAGCAAGGACGAGTGAAAACCCTGTGCCTTGCCTACAAAAACGGGAAAAACAGACACCAGGAATAAACCGACCACAAGAAGGAGACCAACCATCTGCACCCCCCACATAGCCCTCCCGGAGAGTCTCATTGGTCCACACAGCTGGACTTCTAGGAAGACACCTAGCGGCGAGAAAAGAAAAAGCCAAACTGGACCCGATAGCCCCCAGTAAAAAGATTAAGACACCTACAACAGCCATGCTGGGTCCCCAAAACATATCCAGGGATCGCTATAACAACCATTGTCGGAAGCGATAAAACGAGGCACGCCGCCTTCCGCCTAGCCAGCCCCTAGTCACAGGCAGGACAAATAGTAGAGGCGAGCCCTCCCCCTCAGCCACATAGAAATATCCTGCACCGGCGACCCCGCCATAAACAGGCTAATAGACGATATCATCAGCGCAGTCATGGGTCACTTCATGTATGAGAATACAATCATTAACGGGACCACGTTCATGCAGTATATGACGCCTGAAAAACCATCTAAACATTGAAGTAAGCTCTAGAAAAACATATATGCATGTATTACAAAAAATACATGTATGGCAATCATTACCGTTAGGATCCCCGAAGATCTAAAAAAGAAAATGCGCGAAATAGACATAAACTGGAGCGAATACATCAGATCCGCCATAGAGAAAAGAATAGAAGAAGAAAAAAGAAAAAACATAGCCAAAGCAGTCCTACTAAACGAGAAACTCAGAAAAAAATCCAAGGGCGAACCACCCGCCGAAGAGATAATACGAACATTCAGGGAAAGCCGCTATGGAGACAGCGGTAATTGACGCAAGCGTAGCAGTTAAGTGGTTCATAGAAGAACACGGCACCCAAAAAGCACTAGAACTAAGAGACCGCTACATAGAAGGAGAACTAAAACTTATAGCGCCCCAACTATTCCCATACGAAGTACTAAACGCCCTGCGCTACAAACACCTCTTCACAATAGACGAGCTAAAAACAATAGGCGAAGCCCTCGAGGCCTATTCCATAGACCTATATCCACTAGTCGGGAAACTCCGCGACACAACAATCCAAACAGCACACGAAAACAACATAACAATCTACGACGCCTCATACATAGCACTAGCCATAATCAAAAACACAACACTTTACACCGCAGACAAAAAACTAAAAAACAAACTCACACCCCAACTCAAACAACTAGTCAAAACACTAGACGAAATCTAACACAAACCCCTCTCCCAACTCCAAAAATAGTTTCGAGACAAAGCCTCCCCTTTAAGCCTTCTCCTCAGCGATCTTCCTTAGCCAGCAAAGACCTCAGCCCTCTAAGAACTCCCTAAAAACCTAAAAACATCCCCAATCCTACCGAGCCTGCTCCCCTTGTCTCTGAGACCCTCCACTCTCGCCTCCCCCGATTCCTCCAGAAGGCTTCTCAGAGCCAGGAGACAATTTTTCAAGGTGCTCCAATATACGCCCCAGGGTAGCCGAAATCTTCTCCACCTCAGAAGCTATGTGGATTAGGAGAAGAAGAGAAAAAATCATCCAGAGAAAAAATACAAGCCCCAGAAAATCATTCATACCCAACACTCAGTATATAGCCACAAGGTACCGCTATATAAGAATGGCGGTGAGACACTTCCCATTTTTACAGGGCCTCACTCATTTGCCTAAACGCGGCAGACCAGTCCTAGAACATTGTCGCCCTCTTCCTTTCCAGCGAAAGAGAATACCTCAAAAACACCACACCAACCGGAATCAACACTAGAGCCTCCAGGACAAGAACACCCAGCTCGGCGACTACATCGCTTAGCACCGCACCGCCCAAGAGAACCTTCCTCATGGCACCAACAGCATACGTCTGAGGCAGAATACCCCCCACCATGGCTAGCTCTCTTGGTAGAAGCTCCCGAGGCACATATATCCCAGAGACCAGGGGTACAAACAGCCTCACGAACCACACTATCGGCTCGACGCCCCTATACGCGCCAGCAAGAAAATACATCGAGGCCGACACCAGACCTATACCACTACACGCCGCTACACTCAACAAGACTATTAAAAACACAACTCCCCAGTCCACCCCCGCCGACACGTGGAAACCAAAGAACAGAACCCCCGCCAAGAGATACAAGGCAAACGTCAAGGTCTCCATGAGGTGTCGCCAGCTCACCCTCGCAAATATGAAGACATAAGGCGATATCCCGGCAAGGTGCAAGAAGTCCCTCCTAGACAAGTGCACCCCGCCCACCCCCATCCTCCCATGGTACAGTGCCGCTATAGAGTGGTAGTAGACCTCCATTGAGGCATCCATATACGTGTTAATCAGCAAGCCCGAAATAATATACGCCATGAAGTTCCCACCATAAAGAGGGCTGGAGCCCCCAAAAGCCTCTGCAAAATATTTGAAAAGCAGTAGCGAGAAGAAGATCTGGAGAAACTGGAAGGGAATATTCCAGAGCCACCAGACAGCTATGTTCGACACCTCCTCATAGTAGAAAGTCGCAACATGCCCCAAATTCACCCTGACCCTCTCCAGAACACTCTGAATGCTAACCATACCGCTCACCCCTCGCCGACCCCACATAGTAGAGATAAGCATCCTCGAGGCTAGCCCTCCGCACACTAAGCCTACTAACCCTAGCCCCCCTAGATATCAACTCGTTGAGAAGCCTCGGCAGAACCTCGTCGCTATCCCTAACACCTAGAACTGCCTCATACTCCCCAACCTCCGGCCTCAACGGGCGAACCTCAACATAGCTTGGACCAAACTCCCTGAGCAAACCGCCCAAATCAAAGTAGACCCTGTAAGCCTCCAGCCTTATCGACTCCTCCACACCACTACTCCTAACAAGCTCCCCCACAGACCCGTCAGTAATCACCCTTCCACGATCCATAATGATCACCCTGCTCGCAACCTCCTGTGCCTCCAGTGGGTGATGAGTAGCATAGAGAACAGTCACCCCCAGCCTCCTATTCAAGTCCAGCAGGTAGCCCCGAAGCATCCTGGCAACCTCCGGGCTCAGCCCCATAGTCGGCTCGTCAAGAAGGTAGACCGGGCTCCTCCTCAAGAGACCTATAAGCAGGCCAACCCTAGCCTGCTGACCAGTAGAAAGAGATCCAAAAGGCCTATCCAAAACATCTCCCAGCCCAAACCTACCAGCAAAATCCAGCACATCCTCAAACCGGGCACCAAACAGCCTAGACATTATCCGCAGATTCTGCCTCACCGTCAACTTCGCCTGAGCCCACGCCCCAGCAGCAACCAAAGAAGGAATATAAGTAACCTGCCGAACAGCCATATCCCTCTCCCTAACCACATCATAACCCATAACCTCAGCCCTCCCACCACTCGGCGGTATAATCCCAGCCAGAATCTTGATGAGCGTCGTCTTCCCAGACCCATTAGGACCCAAAACACAAACAAACTCGCCCTCCCCGACCCTCAGAGACACGCCACTCAGCGCGTAGACATCCCTCTTCCTCACCACCGCACGCATAAAAACCTCATAAACAAACCTACTCCCAAAAACATCGTAGAGAGACCCCGGGTCATAAAACCCAGCACCCAGAATCCTATAAACCCTCGTCAAACCCTCCGCAAAAACAGCATCCCCACTCAACACTCGCCACCTGCACCAATCAATCCCTAAAACACAGCAACCCCAAAAAGCTTACCAGCTATTCCAAGCAACAGCCCAGCCAAGACCCCTCAATCCCACCACACCATCAAAAACTGCCGACCCTTAACGACAACCTTCTCGCCGGTCTCCACAGCCCCCTTTGTAAGCTCTACCAAAACATACTCCTTCTCCGCCGGCACAATTATGCCGTCCACCTCCACCCTCTCATCCGGGCGACTCTTGGGCACAATAAAAACCGTATAAAAAGTGTCCCCATGCCTCCTTGCAGTCTCGACAAACTCCCCAAAAGTCGGCGAGTCCTCATGCCTCTCCCTCAGCCAGCCCTCAGGCAACATACCACTAATCTCGACCAGCTCCCCCGCAGAAACAACACCAATATAAATATCAAAGAACGGCTCAATAACACCCCTCGAAGCCAACATCTTTACAACAGGATCCGTAAAACCCTTCGGACCAAAACCCCCATAAGAGCCAGAAATGACCATAGGCTCAGCAATCAAAAAAGCCCCCGGAAACATCCTCTCAAGAAGCTTCCGATGCCTATACCAGCTATTCTCCCAAGACCTAACAGCCTTAAAAACATCCTTACTAGACACACCACCCATACCAGAACAAACTAAATAAACACATTCAAAAATATATATCTTTCCCGAACCACCCCACAACAAAAAACCAAAACATAGACCACACCCAACAAACCCAGCCTCACAAAAATATCCCACACGACCCCCACTGCCGAAGCACTCCAGAATACACCACCCCTTAAAAATAAGCGCGCTCAGCGGCCTCTGGCAAGACTTCGCAGCCTTAACA
>Ga0272449_1004091_pt1 | contig 12071 bp, 11 predicted proteins | sample YNPCB0241_FD_198679 | JGI IMG/M metagenome (GOLD analysis project Ga0272449, IMG submission 198679) | Hot spring sediment microbial communities from Yellowstone National Park, WY, United States - YNP-CB-024-1 | ecosystem: Environmental > Aquatic > Thermal springs > Hot (42-90C) > Sediment...
CTTTCTACTTCGGTTAACTCTCCTACTCCTTCAAAGCCTTCCATGTTGTTTGTTTTTTCTGCCATTTGCTCCTCCTTGTTTTATGTTTTATATATATTATAGAACTTTTTAGTAACCAAAATTTTTTGATTAAGAAATGTATTTTGGGTTTCGTAGAATCGCTCAGAAGAGTTGGTTGTTTTCAAAACAGTATGTCAAAGAGCAAAGATACCACAACAATTATCTCACCCGCATACACTTCGTCATACAAGAGCAATAAAACTCTTACGTAGTGGTGTGCCTGTAACAATAGTTCAAGACCTGCTTGGGCACTCATCTTTAAATACAACGGCTATCTATTTACGCATGAGTTCGCAAGAGGCTAAAATGATACTTAAGGATAGAGGGCTGATATGAACAATTTATAGTATTTTACCCGAATTTGCTAATATAGTTGACTCCTTTATAAAGATTTTTATATATTTTTTTAATATTTTTTATATAAATGAAAAGTATGTGGATACATACTAAAGTGAGGTGATAATTGACAAAAATCGTCAGGAGAGGGTTTTCTGGCAGCTTGGACAGAATCGGGATAAACGAAACAGGTTTGTCTATACCGCCGAATTGGAGGGATATACGCAATAGCTGAGGATACAAACAAGTTAGGCGACATTTTGAAGAAGGCGTGAAAAATGGAAATTACTCTTTATAGTAAAAATGGAGAACCTGTTGCGTACATTGTTGATCACGACGAAACCATTTATCTCTGGGATGGACGGGCTGTTGCATATATCTATGAAGATAAAGTTTATGGGTGGAATGGTAAACATCTTGGATGGTTTGTTGACGGGATTATTTATGATTTACAGGGCCTTAGGGTTGGTTTTACTCGTGATACTTGTCCAGTTGTTACATATGTAGAACCTGTAAAATATGTTAAGCATGTAAAGTATGTTAAATATGTGCGTCATTTACCATATGTAAGACCAGTATTCAGCCTAGGATATTCTGATAAAAATTTAAGAGATTTCTTGGAGGAAGGAAATGTTGATTAAACCTTTGCCTAACAATCGGGTATCTGGCTACGGTGCTTTGCACCTTCGCCCAATTTCCTCGCTTAGCTCGGAACTTCAGATATGCTCAACTGTTGGTCGTTTGAAAAAGGAGAGTTAGAATATGAATGAGGAAGAAAAACTTGAATTTGAGGATCAAGAAGAAGAGCAACCAATTGAAATATTGTCTAAAGAACGACGGGTCTATTCAGATAAAGCTGACAGGAGTATCTTTGAGTTATATCGCCAATATCAAAAAGGGAATTTGGATCTACAGCCAGAATTTCAAAGACTTCAGGTTTGGGATAATTCGAAATCGAGTTGCTTAATAGAGTCTGTCTTATTAGAAGTTCCTATACCTGTTATTTATTTAAGCGAAGAATCGGACTGTAAGTACTCAGTCATAGATGGACAGCAAAGACTTAATGCTTTTTTTAAATTCCTTGAAAATAATCTCAGATTAAGCGGTTTGACAATTTTAGCAGAATTGAATGGTAAAAGATTTAAAGACTTTCCCAAAAACCTTCAGGACAAATTTGAAAACGCCACCATCAGGATTATAGAAATTAGAAAAGAGTCAGATCCTGATGTAAAATTTGAGATATTTGAACGATTAAATACAGGATCTGTTCAACTTAATGCCCAAGAATTACGAAATTGTATTTATCGGGGTAGGTATAATGAGTTGTTAAAAGAGTTATCTGAAACTAAGGACTTCCAATTTTTATTAGGACTTGAAAAACCCCATAATCGTATGCAAGACAGAGAATTAATATTGCGGTTCTTTGCCTTCTACCATAATACCTATCTCAAATATACCCCCCCGATGAAACGGTTTTTAAATAAGGAAATGGAGGAATATAGAAACTTAAACGAGGCAGAAGAAAACGAACTCAGAAATGTTTTTAAAAAAAGTGTTAAATTATCAAAAATGGTTTTTGGAGACGAGGCTTTTCATCGATTTGTGGCTGGTTCTAGGGAAGACCCAAATGGATACTATGAAAAGAAAATGAACAAAGGTCTTTTTGATATTATAATGTTTGGTTTTACAATGTATGATGAGAATCAAATTATTCCAAACAGCGATGCTATTAGAGAAGAATTATTATGGATGATGACACATGAAGTAGACTTTATAAATGCGATTTCGGGCAGTGGAACCGATAGTAAGGAGAAAACCCTAACGCGCTTTGACAAATGGCTTTCTGCACTTAAAGAAATTGTAGGAACACCAAAAACAGAACCTCGAACATTTTCTTTGCAATACAAAAAACAGCTTTGGGAATCTAATCCTACTTGTGCTATCTGCGGACAGAAGATTCACATTATTGATGACGCTGAAGTTGACCATGTAGAACAGTATTGGCGAGGTGGGAAAACAATACCTTTAAATGCCCGATTAACACATCGTTATTGCAATAGAAGTAGACCAAGAGATGATATACAACTTGACACCCCGATAAAAGTAAATATTACTGCTCCCACTATTCACATATCTCAAAGAAGATCAAATGCTCAATATCCCAGAGTAGTATCTAAAGGAGAGAGAACTCAACGTCAAGCATTTCGCATTCCGATACTAGAAGCCCTTGTAGAGCTTGGTGGCAAAGGCAAAACTGATGAAATTTTAGAAAAAGTTGAGCGTAAAATGAAGCACATTCTTAAATCTGTGGACTATGAGAAATTGCCTTCCGGTGTAATGATAAGATGGCAAAATACTGCTCAATGGGAAAGATACATAATGGTTCAGGATGGATTATTACGTTCAGATTCTCCCAAGGGAATATGGGAAATTACAGAAAAAGGAAGAAAATTTTTGGAGGATTCTAAATGACAAGGTGCCACCAACAGAGTATAAAAATCGGGATAAACGAAACAGGTTTGTCTACAACCCCAAATCAGAACAAAAAGCGAAATACTTCAGATATGAACGAGTTATATGTAATGCTGATCATTAAAATGAAAAAGTGAGAGGGTGTAATTGTGGCATCTTGTATCCAATGCGGGAAAACCGCAATTGTTTCAGTGGGCGGTAATCCGCTATGCGTTGACTGTTATTTAAAACTTGTGCAAGCGATACAAATTCAATATGATGTGCATGCACGAGAAGCAAACTATTTGATGGATGAGATGGAAGCGGCAGTAGGCTTGTACGGGCTCTTACCATCACCAAGATTTGAGGTTTATCAACCTATGGTTCATCAGGGACCTTTGACGTTTCACAACATCAAAGTCGATCAGAGCGTTGTTGGCTCAATTAATACAGGCGAGGTGCAACGGATTGATGTCGCAATGGATCGTATAAAGATTTCCGGAAACGAAGAACTTGTAAAAATATTAAAAAAATTTACAGAAGCTGTCATTACCGAAACCAAACTTGATGCAGAATTAAAAAATCATATTATCGAACAAATTTCATTTCTTGCCTCTCAATCTGTTTTGCCAAAAGGAAAACAAAAGTCTGGTATTGTAAAAGCTGTATTATTGGGCGTTAAAGATACGGTTTCTACAATTGTTTCATTGTCGTCCTTAGGGATAAACTAGAGCCTCTTTTAGAACGAGTATTTTTTTAACAAGAATTTAAGGAAATGGTCAGCACAGCATATAACACAGCATAAAAGGTTCGTGCTTGATGGCACTCACTCAAATTCCGCCTTTGACGGAACTTATTTTATGCTGGAAACGTTAAGTGAAATGCCCGATGCACTAAATAGGAGGTGAAGATGAAGGGATTAGAATTTCTTAAGCGGGTAATAGAATTTCTTAAGCGAAATGCACTATTTTTAGGTATAGTAGTTTTTGCAATAGTAGTATGTGTTTCCTCAATGGTACAGGAATTTCTTAACCGAAATAGTGGAGCATTTAATGTAGTATTTTCGGGTATACTAACTTTTGCAACATGGAATTTGGTATCGGAGACCAGAAGAATGAGAGAGGCTCATATAGAACCAAAAGTTTTTGTGAATATTCAACTCACAGAGGGACGGAACGACTTGTTTGATATGGTTGTACAAAACATAGGATTAGGGCCGGCTTATAATATAAAACTTAAAGCTAATCCTGATTTTAAATGTGCACAAGAAGGTAAATTTTTCTCTCAATTGAGTTTTATAAAAGATGGCTTGAAATATCTTGCTCCTAACCAAAAATTACAATTCCTTTTAACGGACATAAAAAACCGAGAAAATTTTGAAATTAACATCACCTATCAAAGCAGCACAGGCAAAATATACAAAGATAAGTATTTAATAGATTTTAACCAAATTGGTTTAATTCAATTCTATGAACCACTTAAACCACTCTTATATAAAATAACAACAGGTATCGAAAATATCGAAAAAAATATTTGTCTTCCTTCAAACAAAGATGTGAAAAAGGAACAAAACAACCGTTAAAACGGGCTAACCAATTGAAAAAAGAGAATAAGGAATAATGGTAAAGTGCATCGGGCACTCCGCCCGCAAATTTCCCTTCGGAGAACTTCAGATATGCTCAACCGTTATACGCCGTGATGTTGGATCTCATACCTTAATCCCCTCTTAAAGTAGCATAAATTAAACTAACAATAAGTGTTAATCTCTCTGTTAGAATACTTCAAAACTAATTGTTCTTTTTTGTGTTTTTTTACTTTGCACAAAAATTAAGCATACTTCAAGAAGTCTTAAATTCTTTATAAAACTTTTATGGAAAGGGCATCTAACATTTGATTGTCCTCTCTCCAATGTTTCCTTAATTGTGTTGGCATATAGATGATTGTCCTATTTTTATGGTCAACAGGGCTTTCTAAAAATATAAGGAAGTAAAGTTAGTAAGCTAATTTATAAGAATTTTCTCATCATCCGTTATTTATTCTTTTTGCTACATACTTCATTAAATAAATCCTCACCTACTGTCCCTGGAATACTCGGCTTCCATGAAGAAAGAAAAGTATTCTCTTTTATAATTTCCCTATCTGAAGAATATGCTGCCCATCTTGATGAATTAATTTCTCTCTGAGTACAATTAATTTCAGATAAATACAAAGCAAAACCCAGTTTTTTATATTCCTCTCCATATTCTCTTACCCATTCCTCCTTTCTTTTCTCTGTAGGTATTATTTTAACCCATACTTTAGCCCATTTCTCTGATTGCTTAGTTGCAGGAATTACATAAGTTATAGGAGTTACACTCTTAGTGTCGTAAAACCAAACTCCTTCGTCTTTAACTCCTTAACCAATTCTTTTTTAAATTCTTGAAAAAGCTGATTTATTAAGTCTGCTAACATGTATACTCCTTGTTTAAGATAATGCTTTTCTTTAGATAAAAGAATAAATATAATGGTTTTTGCAATTCCCTCTTTTATTACTTTTCTCTTAACCCTCCCAGACGGATAAAAACTCCTTTTCTCCATAAAATTATCTTGAATTTTTTAAGATAATGCATATTATCTTAAAAAACATGGTTAGAGTAGCAAATATGAGTAGTCATGGGTGTATGGTTCAAATTACTACACATCGGGGGAGATAAATTGGGATAGTTTAGGAGATGGAAAATTTTACATCAGGGTAAAGATTATTGAGTGAAAAACAGTGGGGAACCAAAATTGACAAGTTTATCAAATTTCAAGGATTTTTCAATGGGTTCTGTTATGACCTTTGATGACATGAGATTTTGTTTGATGTCATTGTTGATGTCACTCCTAAACCATTGATTTTTCTTTGTTTGTGACATGATGACATCAATGACATGTAATTCGTATATCTTTTTAAGAATGATTGTAGTTCAACATGATTACAATTTTTACATTTTATCGCAGCGGTTCGGCTTTTGCTTAATCTTATCCAGCTATCACTTCCACAGACAACACACCTCCTGTCAAGCCTTATCGGTTCTGATTCTGTTGGATCTTCAACTTTGTCTTGCTCTAAGTTGAGGCATTCTTTAACCAAATCTTCTTCAACTTGAACTAAAGCCTCTTTAAAGCCCTGAAAGTCTTCTTGTTTGTAAAACGCTTCAAGATTATTTATTGCTTCAATTATTGCTTCGTAATACTCTGGATATTTTTGTTTGAGTTTTGAAGCATGAAGAGGCTTTTTTTTGAGCCACAAAATATGTTCATTAAAAGCATCTTCAAACTGATTTTTTGAGGCATTCAAGTTATCTCTAAATCTCCAGCTTTGGCAATTCTTACAGAAGAAGGCAATTCTTAAGTCCTCAAGCAGTCTTAGTTCAAGCTGAGGGTCTGAACAACAAGGATTGTTATACTCAGCCTTAAACCAGTCCTTTACATCCTCTGGAGTTATTCCACTATCCTTGAGAAGGGTTCTTGCCCTCTCTTTATCTCCTTCTTGAAAAATAAGCTTTTGATTTTTATAAATAATTTTGCCTACCATAGAAATTCTTCCTCATTTTCATCATCTTCATCATTTTTAAAAGAATTGGTTTTTTTCATGTCATTCATGTCATTTGTCATAAATCCTGATTTTTCAATGGTTTCAAGATGACAAGACGATGACATGAAATTAGTTTTCATGTCATTGTTGATATCATTCGTAACTTGTTGATTTTCTTGGTTTTGTGACATGATGACATCAATGACATGAGAATTCTCCATTTTTTTAAAAACGATTTTTCTTTCTTTAGGTTTTCGGATGAATTGCACTTCAATTGAAAATGCTTCAAAGTCAGTTGCTATCTTTTTTATTTCTTTACCTAAGCTTTTTGCGTTTTTTAAGTTAAATTCGTTCGGATAAAGGTTCTTTAGCTCTTTGAGTAACTCAGTTGTGGTTGTTTCGTAGATGGTTTGTTTTTCGAGCTTACTCTGGATAAATTGCAAAATCAAGTTACCTTCAAGAATATTAATCGTAGTTTCTTTTCTGTTTTCATCTACAAGCTTAAGAAAATCTATCCCGCTAACAAAGAAGATTGGCTCAGCTTTTAAAATCCACTCACAGAAATCAGCAATATCAAGAAGTGGTAAATTTACAATCTTTTCCTTCAATGCCTCCTGAATACAAAGGCATAAATAACCATAGAGCTTAGGCTGTAGCTTTTTAAACTTCTCCTCAAGTCGTTTTTCAGGGAGTATGCTTATGGGTTTTTCCAGTTCTACAATTAGGCTTCTCCGTCTTAGGTCTCTATTTTTCAAAATGTCATAGATAGAGGTAAGAATTACGGGATTTTTTAAATAATACTCAACGGCTTCACTATCGGTGAATAACTGCCTCTTAGCTAAGCTCCCACCTGTAGAAAGAATGCAAAGAGCATCCGAAAGGCTATCGCCGATATGTGTTAGATTGTCAAATGAAAGTAAAAAATTATTTTTAGCAAGCACCAACAAATCATCAATGCTTTTGGGGCATGGCTTAATTGGAGTTATAGTAGGGTCTAACATCTTGATGATATATTTCGCAAGGGTTGTTTTCCCAACTCCCTCACGATTTCCTAAAATGGCAAGTATGGGGTATTCACCAGCAGGATAAAAAGTTTTCAGCATGAATGAGACAATCAAGGCAAGTTGCTCTCTACTATGGAGATTAAATATTTCAAAAAAATCTTTCCATGCTTCTTTAGAGTTAATGTTTACATCAGGTAATGGCATTGGCAAACTTGACTTATTGTTGATGAATTTTAATTTTGGTGTATCAATGCAGATACAGTCTCTTGATATTCTCAATACCTTTCCATCTTCCCTTTTCAGGTCAACTTCTATAAAATTTAAGCCCTCATCAATACCAACCCTTTTAAAGGTTTGATATTTTTCCTTGCTTTGTTTGGCTAACCATTTACAAAACTGAATTATCGCTTGCATTGCTTGCGAATGGATAAGCTTGCCTTCTTTTTTATAAGCCAACTCTTGGAGAAAGTCTTTGAAATCTTCGCTTGCAATCCTTAAATGCTCATGTGGGGATAAAGAGATATAGCCTTCATTAACCTGGTCTTGCCAGAAGCTATAGTTGTTTTGTAATGACCTGATAATTCTTTTTGCGATAGCCTCCTTTTCTGTTTCTTCAGTTTCAGGCTCAGATAATCCTAAAGCTTTTCTTATTTCTTCTTCTTCACATCCAGCCCAACATCTAAACTTTATTTCGCCGTTTTCAAGTCTGACGATGTCCAAAGAGGGAACCTTGTCTTCGTGGCATATGCATTTACCACGCCATGTGGTTCCATTTCTTTGCTGAGGCATATAACCAGTTAATTCATAAACTTTCTGTAGAATATAACCAATGTTTTCAGGCAAGCCTTGTTGAGATATTTTTCTGTTTGCCAACAAGCCTTTAATCTTATCATAAAGTTCTTCAGGAAGCGGCATCAGCTGTTCGCACTTTTCTATTCTGTATGGAAATTCAGGTAAAATGCTAAAGAATGTGCAAAGGGTTTTGTTACTTTTGACTTCAAATCCTGCATTTTTTAAGAAGTTTAAATATCTGTTGAATTCTTTATAATATTTAAAATATGCGTGAAAACATCCATCCGTCTTTGTCTTTATAACAAGCCCTGATTTTTGCTTTAAAAGTTCAACTGAATAGAAGGTATTAAATTTTTCTGGGTAATCCACATCAATCACAACGCAATCGCTTATTTCCCCTAAAACAATGGCTATACCATGAGCAGTCAGAAAGAATTCTTCAACGAAAGCAGAGCTCATCTTTTTGTTCTGATATTCCTTCCATGAAGGTAAGGCTGGGATTAACTCGTTGTCTTTGAACTTCAATGGAATAACTGAAAATCCATTTCTCAGTAGACATCTTGCAACACCAACTATATTTTTCCTTTCAAAACAGTTATCTTCATTTTCTCTTTCTTTTTTTGATAAAATATCACCCTTCATCAATTTCCTCCTTTATTTTGATTTTTTGTATTTTCTGGTTTGTTCTTTTCTGTTGTACCCCAAAGATAGATACAATCTGGATATAGCACTTTTGCTGTGTCTATGGTTTTGGCAAGTTCCTGTTCTATAAAAGGGCTATCTTCAGCATCCGTAACAATATAAGCCCATGATTCTTCGTTTAGTTTTACTGTGATGACTGTCATAATATATATGCAAAGTGTGGTAACCATATTTTTTGGGGGAGAATTTGTCAGTGAAAATAATATGAGCTACCTCACGCTAAAGCATTGAGGCTTAATGCTAAAGCATTTGAGCTTTCTGGATATTTTTTTGTAACATATAAAAACAAAAATTTTACTGTAAAACTTTTAAATATTTTCACATTTAAGGAGGATGATAGATATGTTAAAAATATCAATATCCTGGCAGAAAAAGTTATGCATATTAATATTCTTTTGCATCTTTTCAATTATCTTCCTACACACAAGCTTATCTAAAGCAGAAGATATTACGCTTACAGAAGAACAAAAAAAGCAACTTCAAGAGGGTGTAAAAGAACAAATCAAAAAAATGAAAGAAAGCATGGAAAAAATGAAACAGTTATCTGATCAACAACAAAAAAGCGAAAATCAAGAACAAACACAGTCTCAACAATCTATACAGCAAGCATCTAAAGAACCTGAATGGGATGGAATTTATGTGGTTGATAATTCAGGGAATTATAATGAATTGATTTCTCTTTCTGGAGCAAAGGCTCAAAGACAGAAAGGAAGTCTAACGGGAAGGCAATATGTAACTATCACGATATTGCCTAAAGAAGTTAATAATGTACCATGGAATGATTTTAAAGGTTTTTTCTTTAAAGGGCAACAACTTCTTCAATTAGTAAAAGTTCATAAATTAACAACTTCACCTTTAGGATTAGGGCGTGTTTTTTCTTTTTTATCAGGAGTGCCTGGGGGTGATCAATATAATATTGAAGACTTGCAAAATAATCTTTATGCGTCACAAATGAGATGCAAAACAAAATCTGATTCTGCTTACTGCGAATTCAAAGACAGGGAATATATAAAAAATTATCTTGGAAATGGAAAATCACCATTTTGTCTATTTATGTTAACTGGAGAATCTCCAGAAAAAGGCGGGAAAGCTTATGCAATTTGTTTTGTAGAATAACAGATATTCCTTGAATCAGTTACTATAAAATATTATAGAAAGATAAAAAGAAGAGCAAAGTAAGATGGATTACAAAGAGTGGGCAGAAAAAGAAAAGAAAAAAGTAATAGAGGAAAGAAAAAAACTTGAATCAATTAAAACAGAAAAGGTAAACATGGAGTCAAAAGCTAAAAGACAAAAATCTTCAACTGGCGAAAAAATAGCAAAGATTATAATGATTATTACAATAGTAATTCTTCTTACTGGGGCAGGATTAATGATTGGTTATAGCGGTAATTCTGAATCCACGCCTTTATTTGCTAAAATAATAATTTACGCAGCAGGTATTATTTCGGCCATTGGGTTTATATTTTATGTTGCTTTAAACATGTTTTCAGAATATTCTGATTATGAAGAAATGGATGATGACGTATGTCTTATAAAAGAGGCAGAAAAACACAAATAAAAAACCAGCAAAACAATTACGATTCGCTCACGGTTTCACTCATCATATTTTGTTTTTGCATTTCAAAAAAGGCTATTAATTTCCCTACAGTAATTTTATCTATATCAACATGCCCAACTATTTATACCTTGAAAGCATCATGGGGGCTAACACCAATATAAATATATTCTGCTTTTTGTAGTAGTTTTAAAAATTCATCATCAACATGAATAGCACCATTTTCTAAGGGGTTCAGTATAGTATACCTTAAGAATCCTTGACCCTCAGTTACTGAATTATCCAACCTTGATAAAACTATTGCAAAACGAATCATTAAGAAACTTAAATAGCTGGCAAAAAATTTGAAAATATTTATGCTGAGGTATTGAAGGGTCAATTATCAGGATTTTATAAACTCAGGGTTGGAAATTACAGGATGATTTATGAAGTTTTTCAAAAGGAAAAAGTTATAATAATTCACCTCATTGGACATAGAATAGATATTTAAGAAATAAAATAAATTAATCTTTTGTCATATATGCAAAAGCTTGAGAAGACATTATAGCAAAAAGAGCTTCTTTGGATCGGCAATTTCAGGATACAAAATTTTTTCTTGACAAAGATATTATTTTTTATGGTATAAAAACGAGGTTAGCGGAAAATTTGTAGTTCGGCATCATTACTTGATCTTTGACAAGTTTGGTTATACTTTTTATAGAAATATCAATGTTTTGAGTGTTCTTTTAAGGTAAAAAGCATTGATAAATCTAAGTTTGCAGAAATTTTTAACAGGCAAAAATGGGGGAATTTTGAAAGTGTGCACTAACATTTTGGATAGGTTACGAAAAATGCCCTAAAAAAGTTATTAAAAATCAATAAGTTACAAAGCCTGCCGTTGGAATACTTGACCTCATTTAAAAGGGATTGCGACTTTTAAAACCATCCTGTCTTTGTTTCCCCAGTCCTATGTTAGAATATAAGGCTCAAGAAGTTTGAGCATAGTGGGAGTCTTTGTTTCTCTTGTTTTCAAACTAAACAAACCCACCAAACCAAACTCCTATTAAACCTTTCACCAAACATGCATTTACTAATCAAACTTTCTCAAACTTCTAAAAAAATTAATGTTTAGAAATGTATATAACTTCCCATGATACAATATTTTTACTGACCCTATGTAAAAATTTTCCTATGCTTCCAAACCCAAAAATGTCTTCTGCCTAGTCTTCTGCCTACTCCTATACAAAAATAAATACTATTACAGGGTAGAATTACATTTCTCGCCCGAAGATTTTTTCAATTAAATCCTGTATCCCTTTTTCTCCCTTCTTTATATAAAGATCCCGAAGTTCTAGTAGATCAACCCGTTTTAAAAACTCTCTAAGTAAATTTTCTGTAACAACCTTCCCAAGCCCATGAAGTAGTTTGTATTTTTTAAATAACTCATGGTCTTTTGTTTTAATCGATATGGTTTTATAATTCGCTGAAATAACTTGATTCACATTATTGCTTTGTATTCCAACGACATAGTATCCTCTTGCCTGTGAAAATTCAGGCTCTTCAGGGATTATCACATTATATCCAAAGTGTTTTTTGCCAACATAATAAGCTCCACCGCCAGCTACAACCA
>Ga0272449_1004094_pt1 | contig 12064 bp, 13 predicted proteins | sample YNPCB0241_FD_198679 | JGI IMG/M metagenome (GOLD analysis project Ga0272449, IMG submission 198679) | Hot spring sediment microbial communities from Yellowstone National Park, WY, United States - YNP-CB-024-1 | ecosystem: Environmental > Aquatic > Thermal springs > Hot (42-90C) > Sediment...
TTCTAATTCCATATGGGTATGAACATCAATTGCGCCCGGTAAAACATACCTGCCTTTTGCATCTATAACTTTAAAACAATTTTTTACTTCAATTTTTGGTGAAATTTTTTTAATTTTTTTCTCTTTTATAAGAATATCAGATTTTATAATTTTATCAGGAAATACAACCTCGCCGTCTTTGATTAATAAATATTGACTCATAATAAAATAATTTATAATATTTTTTAACTCTTGACAACAGAATTAAATTTATTTTTTTAAAATTTAAATTTTGCGTAAATTATTTTTTAGTAGGGCAACCTTAAAGATGCCCTACTTATAAAAAGGAGAAAAATTATGGCAAAAATAATAAACGGTGATAAAATTTCAAAAGAGATAATTTCAAAATTAAAAGAAGAAATTGCAGTTTTAAAAGAAAAATATAAAAAGACTCCAGGACTTGCTGTAATTCTCATTGGAAATAACCCGGCATCAGAAGTTTATGTTAATATTAAACGAAAAAGATGCGAAGAAATTGGAATAAATTTCAGTATTTATAAATTTCAGGAAAATATTGAAGAAAAAAAAATAATAAAAGTTATAAAAAAACTTAACAAAAAAAAAGATATCAATGGAATTATAGTTCAACTTCCACTTCCAAAAGGATTTAATGAAAGAGAAATTCTTAACGCAATAGATATAAATAAGGATGTTGATGGTCTAACAACTGAAAATCTTGGTAAATTATTTATTGGTAATCCCAATTACATTCCCTGTACTCCGCAAGGTATAATATATTTATTAAAATATGAAAAAATAAATTTAGAGGGTAAAAAAGCAGTTATAATTGGCAGAAGTAATATAGTTGGCAAACCCTTGGCTTTTCTTTTATTACAGGAAAATTGCACAGTTACTATATGCCACTCTAAAACAAAAAATCTTTTTGAAGAGACAAAGCAAGCAGATATATTAGTGACAGCAATTGGAAAACCAAACTTTGTAAAAGGAAAATTTATAAAAAATAAGGCAGTTGTAATTGATGTTGGAATAAATAGAATACCAGATGAAAAAAGTAAATCAGGTTATAAACTTGTTGGCGATGTAGATTTTAAAACAGCTTCTAAAAAAGCTTCGTTTATAACTCCTGTTCCAGGTGGTGTCGGACCAATGACAGTTGCAATGTTGTTAAAAAATACAGTTGAATCTTTTAAAAGAACATTATTATAAAATTTCTACTCTATTATTTCAAGTGGTCCATCAATTTCAGGATGTCTCGGTTTCACTTTACCTTCAACCGCATCTATCATAAAATCCATTGCTTCTATTATATGATTGCTAATCAGTATTTTATCATTTGAACCTATAACAGAATTAGTAAGAGTGAATCTGCCATTAATTTCTACTTTTACACCCGACATAATAGGTAATTTATCTTTTATGCCATCCGCATATTCAATATTTATTTCGCCTTCTTTTCTTAACCCTAACCGCTCGGAAATACTTTTCGGAATAACAAGCACAGACGAACCTGTGTCAAGTTTTCCTTTAATTGATACGCTCCTTATATCCTACTTTTTAATAAAACCTCTTTCAGCATCTTCAATATCACAATAATTTGTTAATTTTACATCAATAAATATTTCTTTCATAATTCCCATCCATTTAATTGTAATTACATAATTCCTTAATTATTAAAAATTTATTTATTTTTAAGCATAATATCAATTTAAAATTTACTTTCAACTTTTTTATTTTCAATTTCAGAAATTCTATAAAAAATAAAGCCAACTATAATGCCCGCAATTGCATCAGAAAAATAATGATATCTATTATAAACAATTGAGACCGACATAGAAATAGTAAAAGGGAGTATAACAAAAAATATTTTATTTCCGAAAAATTTTCTAATCATTAACAAAGAAAGCCAAGCAACTGCAAGGTGAGATGAAGGCATACACGCACCACGCACAGCACCATTTGCCATTATAAAATCCTGAACCTTTGTAAATATATATCCATCTAATTCCTTTATTCTAAAAAATTCTTTCAATTCATACCAGGGTCCCTGAATAGGAAATAAAACAAAACAAATATAACAAAAGTAAAAAGTTATAGTAATCCAAAATACAAAATGTTCAAGCTCTTTAAATCTCTTTTTAAAAAATAAAATTAATGCAGGAACAGGAACATAAAGATAATATGAAAAATATGAAAATTTTAAAAATTCTGTTAAACCCTTACTAACTATCTCCTCTAAGAAAAAAACAGGATTTTTGCCAAAAATTTTCTCCTCAATTATTAATATAAATTTATCTAAAAAATTATTATGCAAAATTAAAACATAACCCTCTATTGATTTGTAAACAAATGTAAATGTTATAATAGGATAAAAAAATCTTAAAAATTTTATTAAATTATTTTCAGGATATTTAAAATTTAAAAAACTCAAAATTAAAATAAAACTCAAATAAAAAAAATAAGCCAGCAAATAATATTGCCAAAATCTAACTTTTTCTCTAAAAATAAAAATTAAACTTCCTACTATAAAAAAATAGATAAAAGATAAATAATCCACCCGAAAAAATCTTTTCGTCATCTGTAACTTCCCCTCAAAATTGTAAGAAATCTTAATCTATTTTCATCAGTATATTTATTTTTCAATAACTCAATAGCACTCAACTCCTTCTCTCTTATAAATTTTTTTGAAATCGCCTTGTAAACATAACATTCATAATTTGTAATATTATTAGAAACTATTTTTTCACTCCAGATATCGTCAGGTATTAAATTTTTAAATTCCAATCCTTCAATAACTTTTTCACAAAACTCATTTTTAATCTCAAATCCAATTTTCCTATTAGCTCTCTCCATATTTTCAACTCTTTCTATATAATTTCTTTCAACTCTCATTCTAATATTTTCAGTTATCCTCTTAAAAATATTCTCTTTTGCCTTTTTAAATCCTGAAAATTTATCATTATCAAAATATTTTTCAACAAAAAATATATACTCGTTATCCTCTTTTAAATCTAAATTTATCCACAAAGGTCCGTTTAATAAAAATTTTTCACTTTCAAAATTCTTATCAACTTTGCTTGAAGTTGCGCAATTAAAAATTAAAAAAATTATTATGAATTTATACAATTTTGCCATACAAATCTTTTCCATCAAAATCTGTAACTTCAACTTTAACTATCTTCTTTATAAAATTTTTTGCCTCCTCTTTATTTATAAAAACTGGTATGTAATTATCTGTTAATGCTTTTAAAAAATTTGATTTCACTAATTTATTTTCAATTAATGCGGAAAATACTTTGCCAACACAATTTTTAAAAAATTCTTTTTTACTTTTTTCTTTATATTCATTCAATATTTTTGCTCGCATAATTTTAATATTTTCGTCAATCTCGTTACCTAAATTATATGCTAATGTCCCTTCCCTTTTTGAATATCTAAAAATATGTAGATAAAAAATATTAAGCCTTTTCAATAAATTATATGTTGCAAGAAAATCCTCTTCTGTCTCAGAAGGAAACCCAACTATAACATCACTACCTATAATGGAATCCTTTCTAATCTCTCTTATCCTATTCACAATTTTTTCATAATCACTTGCTTTATAGGGTCTATTCATAAGTTTTAATATTCTATCCGAACCTGATTGCAATGGAATATGAAAATAACCACAGATTTTTTCGCTCTTTAAAACTTCAAGCAATTCATCATCAATATAATTAGGCTCAATTGATGTTAACCTTATTCTCTCTAAATTATCAATTTTTATTAAACTTTTTAAAAGATTTGCAAGATTTTTTCCATCATAATTATAATCACCAATATTTATTCCAGTTATAACAATTTCAGGATATCCCTGCTTTGACAAAAACTCTGCTGTTTTTAAAATCTTTTCAAAATTTTCACTAACACTCCTTCCACGCGCAATCCTTACTTTACAATATGAACATAAAAGATTACAACCATCCTGAATCTTAATATAAGGTTTACTTCTATCTGTTGTATAAATAATATCTTCTTTTAAAGAATTATTCTTTAAAATCAATTCTGGAATTCTCATTTTATTTTTATTGTCAACTACTAAATCAACTCCTTTAATACTTTTTATAAACTCAGGGTTCGTTTCAGCAATACAACCTGTCACTACTACAAAAGATTTTGAAAATTTTTTTATAATGCTTTTAATCAATTTTTTAGATTTAACATCCGCATTTTTAGTAACAGTGCAAGTATTTATAACACATATATCAGCATCTTTTTCAATATTAGTTTCACAGCCCAATTGCTTAAATTTTGACTTCAAAATATCAACTTCAAATTGATTTAATCTACATCCAACTGAAGTTATATAAACATTCTTTTTCATATTCATTCACTTTTTTTTGTAATAAATCTTGAAACAAATTTTGCTCTCTTTGCAGCAGTTTCAAAAGAAGGATTCAGCTTTAAACTTTTATTATAGCTATCCAGAGCTTTTTTCCACTCTTTTAATTTTTCGTATGATAATCCTAAATTATAATAAAAAAAATAAACACTGCTATCAAGTCCAATTGCAGTAAGAAAAGCAGTATTAGCTTTATTGTAATCCTTTTTTTCCATATAAAGTAATCCAAGCAAATTGTAATAATAAGCATTTTCAGGTGCAAGTTCAATTGCTTTCTCAAAAGCCCTTTCCGCTTTAACATAATCTTTTTTATTATAGTAAACCTGTCCTAAAATGTAGAAGATTTTATCATTATTTTTTTCATATTGAAGAGCATAAAGACAAAGTTTTTCAGCAAGTCTGGTGTTACCTGTAATTAAATAAATATCTGCCAGCTCTAAATATAAATTTATATTATTCGGCTGAATTTCAAGCGCTCTCTTTAAGGCTAAAATCGCATCTTCATTATCACCTAATATCTTTGATACAATACCAAGATAATAATAAGCCTTAAAATTATTTTGGTCCAATTCTATTGCTTTTAAAAGCAACTCTTTTGATTTTTTATATTCTTTATTTTTAAAATAATTTATTGCGTCAGATAAATTATCAGAATATAAAATTGAATTTATAAAAAGAAAAATTGCAAATATAATATTCATTTTTTATTTTTTAATTCATCAAAAAATTTCAAAAATTCCTCTTCTGACATAATTTTTATACCAAGTTTTTTTGCTTTCTCATATTTACTTCCGGGATTTTCACCTACAATTACAAAACTCGTATTTTTACTTACACTTGATGTTGCCTCGCCACCATTCTCTTCTATAAATTTATTTATACCATCCCTTGTAAAATTTTTTAAAGCGCCTGTTACTACTATTTTATAACCTTTCAAAATATCACTTCCTTTGCTTTTATATAAAATTTTTACCCCAGCCTTCTTTAATTTATCTATAACTTCAAGATTACGCTTCTCTCTAAAAAATTTATAAACACTTTCAGCAGCTTTAGGCCCTATCTCATAAATGCTTTCAAGTTCTTCATAACTCGCTTTCATTAAATCTTCAAGCGTCTTAAAATTTTTCGCTAAAACCATTGCTAAATGTTCTCCAATATATCTTATACCCAATGCATAAATAAATCTCTCAAATGGCACCTCCTTTGATTTCTCAATAGCATTTAACATATTAGTCGCAAGCTTTTCACCCATCCTCTCATATTTCAGTAAATCTTCTTTTTTAATATAATAAAAATCGGCAACATCTTTTAAAAGGCCTGTTTGAGCAAATTTCTCTATCCATTCGTCTCCTATCCCTTCAATATCCATTGCCTTTCTTGAGACAAAATGTTTTAAGGTCTCAACAATTTGTGCAGGACAATAATTATTTGAACAATGTGGAATAACTTCACCTTCAACTTTTATTACATCTGCTGAACATACAGGACATTTATCAGGAAATTTAAAAGGCTTACTATTAGCGGGCCTTTTTTCAAATATAACTTTTGTAACTTTCGGTATAACATCACCTGCTCTGTAAACTACAACTGTATCACCAACTCTAACATCCAATCTTTCAATCTCATCTGGATTATGTAAAGTAACTCTTGAAATAGTAACACCGCCGACCTGAACTGGCTCTAAAATTGCAACAGGAGTCAAAGCACCTGTCCTGCCTACTTGAATAATTATATCTTTTACAATTGTTGTTGCTTCCCTCGGTTTAAATTTATACGCTACTGCCCAACGCGGCTCATGCGTAAGTTCCCCTAATATCCTCTGCTGCTCAAAATTGTTTACCTTCACTACTACACCATCTATGTCATATTCCAACTCGTCTCGCTTGCCCTCCCATAATTTGTGATACTCTATTACCTCTTTTACATCTTCTGTAACTATATAATTAGGATTAACATTAAAACCCCATTCTTTTAAATATTTATAAACATCTGATAATTTATTCGCTTGATATCTATCTTCCAAATTCTCACCCAAACCGTAAACAAACATTCTTAATTTTCTTTCAGCTGTAATATTAGGGTCAAGCTGCCTTAAAGAACCTGCCGCTGCATTTCTTGGATTTGCAAATGTCTTCTTACCTTCTTTTAAATATTTCTGATTTAATTCTAAAAAATCTCTACGATACATTATAACCTCGCCTCTTACTACTAACCTTTTTGGATAATCTTTGCCTTTCAATCTTAATGGCACTGTCCAAATCGTTTTAATATTATTCGTAACATCTTCACCTGTAATTCCATCGCCACGAGTTGAACCAACTTTCAAAATTCCATCTTCATATATTAATTCAACTGCTAATCCATCATATTTATGTTCAACAAGATATTCAACTTTTGAAACTTCAAGTTCTTTTAAAACTCTCTTATGAAATTCATAAAATTCTTCTTCACTATTAACATTACCAAGACTTAACATTGGTGTGGGATGAGTAAAAGATTTAAATTCTTTTAAAGGTGGAGCACCAACCCGCTGAGTCGGTGAATCAGGCGTCCTAAATTCAGGATACCTCTCCTCTAATTCCTTTAAACGCTTGAAAAGCTTGTCATACTCTTCATCTGATATAACAGGTTCATCTAATACATAATAACGATAATTATGATAATTTATCTCCTCTCTTAATTTCTCAATCTCTTTTAAAATTTTTTCTCTATCTTCCATACAATAAAATTATAATAAAAAATCAAATTAATGTCAATTTAAATTGTTAGGGACGGAGCTAAACTTTATAAAAACTTATAATCAGGGGCTTGAAATTTGGATTTTAATTTATATATTCTATTAAAATTTATGAAAGTAAAAGTTAAAAAGTCTGAAGTTTCAGGAAAATTTTTTATACCAACTTCAAAATCGCATACAATTAGAGCTATATTTTTCGCAACATTAGCTTCAGGAGAATCAAAAATATATTTCCCTTTAATTTCAGCTGATACAAATTCAGCAATGGAAGTTTGTAAAGGTTTTGGAGCCTCTATCTCTTATAACGAAAATAAAAAATTTCTCACTATTAAAGGAACAAATGGAAAACCAAATTTGCCTGAAAATGTATTAGATGTCGGTAACTCCGGAACAACTTTAAGAATAGGAGTCTCAACTGCTTCTCTTATAGATGGTTATACAATTTTTACAGGTGACCATCAGATAAGAAATAGACCACTTGAAGGTTTAATATATGCTTTAAATAATCTGGGAGCCTGGGTAGTATCCGCAAAAAATAACGGAAAAGCTCCTGTAATAATAAAAGGTAAAGCAAAAGGTGGTAAAACTGATTTAAAGGCTGTCACTTCTCAATATCTTACTTCTCTCCTTATAAATGCACCACTATTTGAAAATGATACAGAAATAATTGTTACAATATTAAACGAAAAACCTTATGTGGAAATGACTTTAAAATGGCTTGATATGTTAAATATAAAATACGAAAACGAAAATTTTAAAAAATTCTATATTTATGGAAATCAGAATTATAAAAATTTTGAATTTACAATTCCAGGAGACTTTTCCTCCGCTTCATTCATACTTGTTCTCGGTGCTCTTTCAAAAAATAAAATTATTCTTGAAAATATGGATATGGACGATATTCAGGGTGATAAAAGAGTTGTTTATATTTTAAAAGATATGGGAGCAGAAGTTAATATTTTTAAAAACGAAAAAAGAATTGAGATAAGTGGTGGCAAACTTTTTGGAATGAAAATTGATATGAATGATATACCAGATGCCCTTCCTATAATGGCAGTTGCTGGCTGTTTTGCTGAAGGCGAAACCCATCTTTTAAATGTCCCTCAAGCAAGATTGAAAGAAACTGATAGAATTAAAGTTATGCATAATGAATTAAAAAAAATGGGTGCAAATATTGAAGAATTAGAAGACGGATTAATAATAAAAAAATCAAATCTCAAAGGTTGTAATGTTGATTCTCATTTTGACCATAGAGTTGCAATGGCTTTAACTATTGCGGGTCTATTCGCAGATGGTGAAACAATAATTAATAATGCTGAAGCTGTTAATGTCACTTTCCCAAATTTCTTTGATTCACTTAAAAAAGCAAACGCTTTAATAGAAGAAATTTAAATGGAACCTAATATAAATTTTTTGTTAAAAATTGTTACAAAAGCAGGAAATGAATTACTAAAATTTTCAGGCAAAGTTAAAGAATATCAAATCAAAAAAGGAAATCCAAAAGATATTGTTACAGAAGCGGATAAATACATTGAAAAATTTATTATAAACGAAATAAATAAAAAATTTCCTGAGCATACAATAATTGCCGAAGAGAGCGGAAAAAGTTTGATTAATCCTGAAAAAATATGGTATATTGACCCAATTGATGGAACAACAAATTTTTTACATAATTTTCCTATCTATGGAATTTCAATTGGATATCAAGAATTTAATGAAATGAAATTAGCTGCAATTTATTTTCCTGCTTTAAAAGAATTATTCTATGCTGAGAAAGGAAAAGGTGCATACAAAAATAAAAAACGAATATTTGTTTCAAATCAAACTGATATAAACAATGCTCTGCTTGCAACTGGTTTTGCCTGCCTTCGCTCGGGTCTTAAAGAAAATAATTTAAAATATTTTAATAAAATTATAACACAGGTCAGAGATATCAGACGAACAGGCTCAGCAACCTTTGATTTATGCTCAGTTGCAACCGGAAGATTGGATGGCTTCTGGGAAATAAACCTTTCAAGCTGGGATGTAATGGCCGGCTTTTTAATTGTCCAAGAAGCAGGTGGAAAAGTAACCGACTTTAATGATACCCCAAATTTTAATCAAAATAGACAAATCGTCGCTTCAAATGGTAAAATCCATAAAGATTTTTTAAAATTTTTTAAATAAAATCTTGATTTTTATAAAATAAAAATTATATTTAAATATCTATGGGTCACGAAGTAAAAAGTGCAAAAGAAATAGCTGAAGAGAGAGCAAAAAATTTAAAAGAAGAAAATTTATCCGAGCCCCAAGAAAATAAAAAAATTTTTGAAGAAAAATCTCAAATTCCTGAAATCACATTTGCTTCTTATATACTTATGCTTTCAGCTTTAGGCTGGCAATTTTTAGGTAAAGTTCCTAACCCAACAACAGGAAAAATTGAAAAAGATTTAATCTCAGCTAAAGAAATTATTGATATTTTACAAATACTTGTTGAAAAAACTAAAAACAATTTAACTTTTGAAGAAGAAAGAATTTTAAAAGATGCTTTGACTAATTTAAGATTAAATTATATTGATGTTTACACTAAAGAAGGAGGTAAATAAATAATGCCTTGCGGGCGCAAAAGAAAACTTAAAAAAATTAAAAGACACAAACTAAAAAAGAGAAGAAAAAGAGATAGACATAAAAAGAAAAATCGCTAATTAAAATTTCTTTATAAATAAAATTTTCTTGTTAGCTTAAAAGCAATCCAGTAAAGCGAGGTTTTCAACGGATATGTTAAAAAGGTTCTTTTTTAATCAAAAAAACTTTATTTTTTAGCGATTTTTAAAGGTTATAACCTAAAAATTATAGGTTTTGGCACAGGATGTAAAGGTTCGCGCTACATTAATAGATTTTGGTCAATGTGATTTGTTTTAGATTTGATATTTGAAATTTAGAATTTATTTGTGATTTGGTGCTTGGAATTTTGAATTTTAAAAAAGTATCACGAGGCTTTCAGCCTCGCTTAAAAACATAAAATATATAAAATTTAAGCAAGGAGATAAAATTTGAAAAAAGAAGAATTAGTTGAAAAATTTGCCGATGTCTATAAAAAACTCTTAAAAGAAGTTGAGAAAGTAATTATCGGACAAAAAGATATAATTGAACAAATATTTATTGCACTTTTAAGTGGTGGAAATTGTATAATAATCGGGGTGCCAGGACTTGCAAAAACATTACTTGTAAAAGCAATTGCTCAAGCACTTGATTTAAAATTTAACAGAATCCAATTCACGCCAGATTTAATGCCATCCGATATAACAGGAACCGAAATTATTCAAGAAACAAAATCAGGTAAAAGAGAATTTATTTTTGTTGAAGGCCCTATTTTTACAAATGTCCTTTTAGCTGATGAAATAAATAGAACTCCACCAAAAACTCAATCAGCTCTTCTTCAGGCTATGCAGGAAAAAATTGTAACTGTAAACGGTAAAACTTACAACCTTGATTTGCCTTTCTTTGTTCTTGCAACTCAAAATCCTATTGAACAAGAAGGAACTTACCCACTTCCTGAAGCTCAACTTGATAGATTTATGTTATCTATTTATATTGATTACCCTGACGAAAAAGAAGAAAAAGAAATCGCTAAAATTGATACCTCAGAAAAATTAAATAGCATAAAAAAAGTTATACCTAAAAAAGAACTCCTTGAACTCCATAAATTTGTTAATGATGTCCCAATAGCTGATTATGTTTTAGAATACGGCGTAAAACTTGTTAGACTTACAAGACCTTCAAATTCAAATCCATTAAAATTTATTAATCAATATGTAGAATGGGGAGCAGGACCAAGAGCTACGCAACATTTAATACTTGCTTCAAAAGTTAAAACTCTAATTGAAAAAAGATTTGCCGTCGCAAGAGATGATATAAATTTCGTTGCTTATAATGTCCTATCCCATAGAATAATTACAAATTTCAACGCTGATGCCGAAGGTATAAAATCTAAAAATGTAATTGACGAAATTATTAAATACCTTAATAAAAAATAAACTTTGTTCAAATAATGAACTCTAAAAGAACAAGCAAATATCTTTTACCTCAATATATTTCAAAACTTAAAAATTTAGAAATAAAAGCAAAAACAATAGTTGAAGGCTTAATTGCAGGATTACATAAAAGCCCTCATCACGGATTTAATGTTGAATTCAAAGAACATAGACAATATTTCCCAGGAGATGATATAAAATTCATTGATTGGCGAGTATACGCAAAAACTGATAAGTTCTTTATAAAACGATACGAAGAAGAAACCAACCTCGCTATCTATACAGCACTTGACTCAAGTAATTCTATGAGCTTCCAGTTTAACAAAAATATTTCAAAATTTGAATACGCTAAATATCTAACAGCTTCAATTTTATATCTCGCACTAATTCAAAATGATTTGCCAGGTTTAACTATTTTTTCAGATAAAATAATAAAATTTTTTCAACCACGAAATAGCTATTCATATATAAATGATATTCTCAAAATGCTTGAAAATATTCAAACTTCAGGAAAAAGTGATTTCAAATCAAATTTAATAAAATTAGCCGAAAATATTAAAAGACGTTCGCTTGTAATAATAATTTCAGATTTTCTTTTGCCACTTGATAATATTACAGAAGCTTTAAATTATTTAAAAAGTAAAAAGAATGATATAATTTTATTTATTATAAATGACCAAGCAGAAATTGATTTTCCATTTAATGAGAATATAAAATTTATTGATTTAGAAACAGCCCAGTCCCTAAATTTAAATTCATATTACATAAAGGAGACTTATAAAGAATTATTTCAACAACATTATAAAGAACTTAAAAGTTTTGCTTTGAAATCAAAAATAGATATTTGTAATTTAACAACAAATATAGATTTAGGGACTGGGCTTTATCATTATCTCATCAAAAGAGAGAAAATAAGAGGCTGAATCTATCTATTTC
>Ga0272449_1004096_pt1 | contig 12062 bp, 11 predicted proteins | sample YNPCB0241_FD_198679 | JGI IMG/M metagenome (GOLD analysis project Ga0272449, IMG submission 198679) | Hot spring sediment microbial communities from Yellowstone National Park, WY, United States - YNP-CB-024-1 | ecosystem: Environmental > Aquatic > Thermal springs > Hot (42-90C) > Sediment...
CAGGGTCTGCTATGTCGAGTTGCTTGAAAACGGCTTCGCCGACCAGTTCCTCCAAAGACTTGCCTTCGGACTTTGCCTTCTTCTCAAGGTCTTCTAAAGCCTTATCAGGCAAAATAACAGTGATTGCAACCAATCCAGCTCATTAATAATTAGCTTGTTCATGGGTTATTAAAGTTCACCTATAGCCTCTATAATGGTTGCTTCATGTATATGGTTAGCGCAGATTTGTAATCATATTAGTCTTCACTTGGTTTGGCATGACGGATTTATGGATGAGTCTCTCAGGTTTCTTTTTGAGACATTGATCATATTCGCCTCTAGAGTTAAAAAAATAGATTTAACCCTAATATTTTTTTTATGAACAAAATTATTTATCTTTTCTACTTTTAGTTTTTGCTATAAATGGGATAAAATAAGGCTTAACCATTTATTAAAGCTAATCTTAGAGGTAATAGCTATGGCAGATTTTAGAGCTGAACATTTGGCTCAGAAGATTTGATAGCAATAAGCCTATACCAAGCTAGCAGGATGAAGGTGTATGTGAGAGAGATTTTTGAGAGCTACAAGCAATACTCAAAGCCATTGGGAGAGGTTAGGGAGATCATAGCTAAAGAGATTCCTGAAGGAGAGAGTTTAAGTCGATATGTTTTTGAGCTTAGAAAAAAGATATAAACCTTATCACATCATTGTAAAGATTGTGAAAACTATGAATAAGACTGGATGGATTGGGATTGTCCTAGCGATTTACGGCGTCATAGTGCTTATAGGTGCTGCAGCAGCTTGCCCCGCTAAGGACGCTTCGATATCAACGAGCATTTTCATGATATTGACAGGCATAGCCTTCAGCTTTTTAGGCAAAGACGTTGAAAAGGCAAAAGAGGCTAAATAAAGGAGAAATTTTTCATATTCCCTTTTTCTGTTTTAAATTTAAATAATAATACGAACATTGCTATGTCCGTAAAGACCATTATAATGGTATATGTGAAAGAAGGGAAACCTATTCCTTCACTTTTTAAGAAGTATTCATTCTTTTAGTCTGCAGAATCTTTCAAAATCCTCAAAGTTTTTATAAGTTGTGGGAATGCCATCTCTAAATCTTTTAATGAAGTTTCTTTTATAATTTCCTCCAAGTCTTTTCTAATCTCTTTAAGCAATTTTTTAATTTCATCTTTATCTGGATTTACTTTATATCCCATAATTTCTAAAAGTTCTGAAATGTTCTCTTCTAAACATTTATTCTTACCCTGCACTACTGCATAAATATCAATACTCTTTTCACCTATACTCGTTTTAATATAAAGAGCTTTGTCATATATTTTTTCAACACTTTTTATTTCTATACCTATAAGTGCTTTTAATACCTCTTGTTGAATTTCACCTTTTATGTGTTCTTGATCTATTAGGAATAATACCTTTAAGTTTCTTTGACCTATGAGACTTGGATAAACTTTAACGGCTTCTAGAGCTATTAAGCCAGTCTTTCTAAATATTGGAGGTTTTGGCCAGAAAAGTTGTTTTCTTCCATCAAATCTTGGTGCCAATGCCTTAAGGACTCTTTCTTCATTCCCTTCATCTCCAGTTATCACTAAAACCAAGCCTTTGTCTTTTTGTAATTCTCTAGTGAGAATCATAACTTTAACAGATCAACCAATAACCTTGGGTCTTGATTCGCCTCTATAATGTTTTCTAGCTCCTCTAAGCTTAATCTTTTTGTATATAGTACATCGTCTGGACTCTTTGAAAGCAAAAGCACTTGCATATCTTTTGGTTTGACTTCTAATAACTGTGATAAAACATCTATGCTATGAGTTGCCATTACTACTTGCCAGTCTTTATTGGCTAACCATTCTATCGTTGCTTTAGCCAATGTAGGATGCATGCTTGCCTCAAAATCGTCCCAAAGAACCAACTTTGGCTTAATTGCCTCTAACCATAGAAGAGTGGTCAAAGCTCTCTCAACGCCATCCCCCAAGTCACTTACTCTAATATATGCTGAGGTTCCATCTGGATACTGTTTTCTAGCATAGAGTTCATTAAATCTTACAATAACCTCGGTAAATTCTTCATCTACACATTTGTTAATGACCTCGACCATGATTTTGTTATGTGCCTTTGTTTTTTCAACTATGAACCAATTAGAACTTTGAGCAAGAGATCTTTTAAGCTCTGAAAGGAATACGTCCGAGTTTGGTATGAGTATAACCGCATTCATAAAATTATCTTCTAAACCTAACGCTCGCACATATTCACTAAAATTAGATGAAGAGTATTTTCCCTCATTAAGCTTGACTTCCCCTGATCCTGCTTCACCACCTATCCTTATCACAACATTTTTACCTAAAATTTTTAACTGAATTTCAGCTTCGCCATAATACTTATAGGAAAAACATTTCATACTTGTATCGTTATGAATTTTTTCTGCAAAATAGCGTCTCCTTTCTCCACCTATGAGTGGTATATCAGCCCATGGAACTGGTGATAAAGCTAAAGCCTCGAGTAATGAAGTTTTGCCAGAGTTATTTCTACCTATTAAAACATTAAATTTAGTCAGCTTTATTACATCTTTTGTTTGTCGAATTCCTTTGAATTCTTTTATTGTAACTTCTTCTATAAATGAAGGAAAAATCAAATCATGCTCCTTTTATCTGAGTTTAAATAAAAACCTTACTTTATTAAGTCTACTTGATCGGTCTCTTGTGTTCGCATAAAATTTGCGTATGAAAAATTTAAGATGTTAGAAAGATAATTTTTGAAAGCCGAGCTTTATCAAATTCATGAACTTATTGCTGAAGAGATTCATTAGACAGTCATAACCATCAACCTGAGGGAGACTTCAAGAGGCAAGGCTAGAATTATCTATTGATGTGAGGAGACGGTTCTCCTCTTCAAAGCAAGTATTAAAGCATAAAGATGTATTTGGATCTTAAGAAGGTTTCAAGATAACAATAATGGCTTAACAATAAGAAAAAATATATCCCAAGCTTATCTTGACATCATGATAAAGAATTATATTTAACCTCTTTAGCAAGAGGAATAGGATGTTAGAACACACTGGTTTCTATCTGTCAATTGAAATTGGTAAGAAATCTAAAATTCTAAATGCTCTCTTTAAAGCACATGATCTAATAAATGGAGTTATGATAAAAATGCCATTTTGGCTTGCCGAGTCTATCGAGGCAATAAATGAAATTAAAAGCATAGTTAAGGAAAAGCGAGTGCTGGTCGACCTAAGGTTGGGAGGATATTCTGCTGAAGATATTCGATATTTCTCATCCATGATTGGAGATCAAGGCGCTGATGGTTTTACTATAATGGGTTTTTATCCGGAAGGTGTGATTTGCTCTTATGTGAGGTCTACAACCCTAAGTGTATTTTCAATTCTAGATGTTGGCTTACCAAATTATGAGAAGTCGTTTCCAGACGATGTACTTCTTGAAGCTACCAAAGTAGCGAAACTTTGTGGATGTAAAGGAATAGTTATGACATCGATGCGTACTGAAAGGATAGCTAAAGCTCGCCAGATTGTTGGACGTGATCTCGAAATCTTAGCTTCACTTGACGGAAAAGCAAAGCCAGGCGAGGGAGTGAAAAGTGGTGCAGATTTTGAGATCATTCCGCAAAGGCTATGGTTTACTGACAAGCCTAGAGAGGCTGTTCAAGCTATAGCTGAATCGATCTTAAAAAAGAGGAGAGAATAACGGCTCTTTTGCTGAGGAATAAAAAAACGTATTACTGGGGATCACGGGCTAATGCTTTGACTCTATATTGGATAGCCTTTGAACTTTCTTCTAGCTTGATCTTTAGTTGAGAGCATAGTGTAGATGCGACATGTCTTGGATCTTCAGCCGTATAGATAGAACGCCCGATGATTTCAAAGTTTGCTCCCTGTAAGATGGCATCACCTAACTTGCCTCCTTGCACGCCTACACCTGGGCAGATTATGAGCATATCATTGCCAACAATGTTTCTGTAGAGTCTTACCCTATTAGGTCTAGTGGCTGGTGCGACTATGCCACGAGCATTTAGCTCTTTAGCCATCTTGGCTATTTTTATACCTGATTTTTGCATGAAGTCTAGAGCACCTGGATGTGACATTTCGGTAATCACGAATACATAAGCGTCATGCTGATTAGCAACCTTAACGCATTCCTTAACTACGTCACGACCTACAAATCCATGAACAGTAACACCGTCCGCACCAGCATCTATAATTTCCTGTATCATTTCTTTGCTTATCTCAGGAATATCAGCTGTCTTAAAACAAGTCAGAATTGGTACATTAACGGTCTCTCTTAGCTTACTTATTGCTTTAAGACTGTTCCGTAGTACAAAGAGCTGAGAGACTTTTATTGCGTCAACATAGCCTTGCACCATCTTAGCTATCTCTAAAGCTCTGTCTAGATCTTTAATGTCAAGAGCATGAATTATTCTATTATTTTCTATTAATTTCCTCATCTAAGACACCATTAGATGATAAGGCTACCCTTATAACCCTTTGGTATAAAGTCGAATGTGAACTAATTTTGTATTTAAGATACAATTACTTACCACTCCTTTCTAGCCAAAATACATTAGGTACACGGGATGAGTCTTTACGAACTCCCTCAGACTTCAAAGCTTCCAGATCAACGCGTACAGTCGATTCAGATTCATCGATTCCACCCGCAATCTCCTTAATTGTTTTTCCATTTTTAATATCAAAAGCTTGTTCCTTCTCTAGGAATTGAATAATCTTATTTCTTCTTTCTACAACTCTCTTCTGCCTTTTATCCATGGCTAGTCTTCTCCAACGGTTAAGTATTAAAGACAAAACTATTTATGAGTTTAGTTGTGTATTGAGAAACGAACTTAAAAATAAATTTAAAAAATAATTCAAAGTTATTTGTATGCTGTCTTTATACTTGCAGGCTTCATAGGCATTAGGGGCTAAGTCAAAGAAAAGGAGTTATGCATAGAAGTAAAGAGCACAAGTCACTCATTAGATGAAGAAGTAGAACTTAGGAGAGGGCAGATAGATGCCTTAATTAATGACATTAATACAAATCTTTACATAATTACAGAAGTATTACTAAGACCGAAGTTATCTATAGCTGATAAAGGGCTAATTAGTAGTTGCCTTGGGGGTGCTAGCATCAAGATTAAAGCGAGAGAGCTGGTAAGCCCATCAACCCAAATAGAGGATATCCTTCAATGAGAGAAAACTGAATTTTCGCTCTTGACAACGTAATTAAGGGCTAAACCTCCCTTTTTCCTTCTTGAGAATAGCAGTTTTCGACCAGATTCCCGCTATACCAAATAAACTTTATCTTTCTTTAATGGGACTGCATAAACTGCATCTTGTCATTATATATAATTGTTAAATACTGATTTTAAGGGATTATATATACTGATGCTTGATTTATCTTTAATCAAGATATGTGCCCTTCTTCATGATATAGGTAAGCCTAAATGCTGGGCGGAGGGCAAGCATTTCTCAGATCATGTACTTTACACCTATGATATTATATCGAAGACGTTAGGATCAAGTTTGGCTTGGATGGCTGCTAGGCATCATACAACTAGAATTTATCAAAAAAGGTATCAGCAAACGTTTCAGCCCCAAACTGATGAAGAGAAGATAATCCACCTCGCAGACAGCATAGCATCAGGTGCAGATCGACCTGAGATGCCTTACGAGCAAAAGCCTAACCCCGTCCCTCCTATAACACTAACACACCCTTTCTCTAAAGGAGTCGAAGTTGAAAAACATGACAAAGAAAAACTTGAAGACATTCATAATAGGATAGAGGGTATATTAGAGTTAGCAATACCCATCTTCAAAGAGGACCCTATGAAATTTTATTTGAAGATATTTGAAGAACTTTCTAAGAGTCAATTGACTAATATTCCTGCCTATACAGAAGCTCCTACTAATGATAACAGCCTATTTGACCATCTTAAGCTTACATCTGCTATTGCAACATGTATTAGCTTATCAGGAGGCTATGTAGGGGATCGTTATGAGAAATACAAATTCTCTTTGCTTTGCGGGGACGCTGACAAAATAGGGAGATATATAAACGCCTCGAGAAGACTACCTGACCTTATAGGGGGTAGCATGATAGTCAAAGAGGCTACTAGGAGAGCTGTCGAAGCGATTGAAAGAAGGCTTGGTCCAGACTGTATCCTGTTTTATGGAGGAGGGAACTTCTTAGCTATATCCCCTCCAGATCTTGCTAAAGAAATTCTAGAAGAGGCTGAGAAGGATTTTGAAGATTACACAAAAGGTGAACTTACCATTACTACATCATGTATCAATTTTAATGGGTGGGAATTGCATAAAGATTTTGGAAATTGGTGGAAGGAAGCTAAAAATGAATTGAAGTTAAAGAAGGTCAAAAATAAATCTCCACGATCAGTGGATACGATATGTCCTGACAAATCTTTATGTGAAGTTTGTTATCTTAGAGTTGGTGATAAACCAAGCCGTTATATCACACCTTTGGAGGGTAGACTTGTAGTTGATATGCTCTGTGAAGCATGTTATGATAGAAGGAATCATGGGCATAAAGAGAAGAGGATTGAAATAGACTCAATAGCTGAAAAGGATCCCAGGAAGATGATTGGTATTTTAAAAATGAACGGAGATAAAGTCAGTAGAGCTTTTTCTGGCACAATTTTTGAACGTTATAATAAATATACGACACCTGCTAGATTAGCATTCACAAGTCGATTTTTAGATGATTTTTGTAAAAGATCAGAGGAATTCATTGAACAAAACAATGGTAAATGTGTGTATGCTGGTGGGGATGAGATTTTAGCGATAATTCCAGGAGGAAAAGCTCTTCATATCGCACTGGATTTAGCTCGCCAATATTCTGAGACGATGTTACATGAAATGACAATTTCTGCAGGGCTGATTATAATGAAGCCAAAGGATCCATTCAACATAGCCCTGCAAGGAGTTGACCAACTACTCTATAATGCCAAAAGATTCGGTAACACTGAAAGCAAAGGGGGTAGGATAGATTTTGAGATTCTGGCTGGAGAAGTGGGATATTCACCCTCTGATCTGAAACTTGAGAAGAGACTCGAATTAAGGGAAAGAAGGCTTGGTCATAAGCCTTATAAGTGGAGCGAAGTAGCTAAACTTTTGGAGTTATGTGAAAAGGTGAGAAAAGGAGTGATTAAAAAAGCTCAATTGGCTAAGATAGCTCATGTCTTATCTGCAATAGGTTTTAAGGAAGCAGAGGCTTTGATCAAGTATAATATGGGAAGAGATATGTTGGACTGGAGTGATGGTAATTTTATGCTTAACTGCCTGAGTAGTGGTATTCTTTATGATGCACATAGCTTACTATCAACAGTTTGGGGTAACGAATCTTGAGTGTTAATGTGTATGAGAAAGGAGACTATCTGGCTAAACTATCAGTTGAAGAGAAGATGAGCCCACGACAACTGGAGGATCTTCTACATAAGACAAAAAGGATAATTGCTGAGGGTAAAGAATGTTCATATCTCCTGAACCATATCAAGTATCAAATGTCAAGGGATTGGAGCTGGAAATTTGGGGAAGAGCTGATTAAAGCTATTGAAGAAGTTAAATGTGATTTAAACGTGTTCTTAGAGATAATACGTCAGATGATAATGCTTCATAGGTATTATAATGCAAAGAATTTTATGGAAAGCAAAGATGAAATTGAAAAAATAATTCGAGAACAATTTGGGAGGAAGTATGGAATCACAGACATTACAGTTTCAGCGGATAAAAAAATAAAAGTTAGAGTACCTAGATTTATTGAGGGTCCAAAATTCTTGAAGGACAGGATAGAAAAAGCATTAAGGGAACAAATCCCAAATCTTAGGGATGAAGAGTTCAATGTTTGGATTGACTATCGTTAAGAAGGTGTATGTATATGGTATTTGAAGTATTGCAGGAGAGAAGGATTTTTGAAGGTAAAATTATAACTCTAACACCACTTCATATAGGCTCTGGAGCACCAGAGTTTAAAGGCGAAGCGATACCTATTCTTAAAAGTGTTGACGGGAGACCTTACATACCTGGCTCCTCTTTAAAAGGTAAGGTTAGATCTGAGCTTGAGAAATTAGCGAAAAAATTGGCGCTCATTGAACAAGGTAAATGTAAGCCCCCTGATCCAGAAGAAATGTGTGGGGCTAAAGCTAGGTCTGAGGAAGACCTCTGTATAGCGTGCAGGATTTTTGGAGCTATAGCAGGGAAGAAGGGAGGTTACTCAAGGGCTAGTAAGGTAATATTTAGAGACGCATATTCGAAAGAGGAGATTAAAACAATAGAAAGACCTGGAATAGCAATAGATCGAGAAACTGGGACTGTTCATGAGCGTGCACTTTATACTATAGAGTTGGTCCCATCTGGAAAATCCTTCGATCTGGAAATAGTAACAGAGAATTTAACGAGCCAAGAGTTGGGTCTTTTTCTAGCTGCATTGAAATCTGTAGAAGATTTAGGACTCGGAGGGAGTATATCAAGAGGATTAGGTAAGGTAAAAATCCAACTAGATAGGATGATTGTTAGGACTGCTGAATACTATGTCGGGAGAGCTGATCAGCAAATTTTAGAAGGAGACAAGCTAGCTAAGTGGGTTGAAGAAAAGACTAAGCTGTAAAGCTAATGAGAGAAAGATTATGTTGAGATGAAAGAATTGGATTCGTGTTATGTGATCCAAGGCACGATTAGGACTGAAACTCCATTACACATAGGGAGTGGTTATCATTTCGGAATTATAAAGCAGACCAGAGACTATATACCAGGCTCAGTCATTCGTGGGGCTACAGGAACATCTATGATAAAAGTGGTCTGCAACAAACCTGAATGCATAAACAAGCATAAAGAGTGCCCTGTTAAAGATGAATGCCCATACTTCATGTTATATGAAGGAGAGGACAACGAAGCTTCTGATGTATTGTTCAGAAATGCTTATCCAAAGCATAAAGGATGTGTAAATAAAGGAAGATACTTACCTGCTCCTAAGACTCTTTTTACTTGTGAGGAATGTGAGGAAAGATTCAACACTTACGATCCTCCATTTGAACATAAAACAAAAGAAGGGAAGATATGTGGAGGAGATTTGAAGCTATTTGAAGGCTACATATGCACAGGTTGCTCACATATAACAACCATGCCATTCTTTATTCAAAGGCTTACTAGAACTGCTATAGATAGGAGGACTGAATCTGCAGCTCTAATAGAAGTGGCTGAAAAGAAATTCGGAACTCTTCACGGTAGAGATGTAATTCCATCAGGTACAGATTTTGCCCTACAAATAGTCCTTCAGAGGAATTCTGAGCCTTACATTAAGACACTTACTGAGGTTTTAGAGAAAGTATTGCCTGATGAAGGGTTAGGAGGAGGAAAGAGCAGGGGATTAGGAAAGGTTTCAGTTAAAATTGGAGAAATTAAAAAGATTAGCACTAATGATATAGATAAAAGAGCAAAGCAGATAGATGTAGAAGACTTCTCAATAAGATTCTTGTCTAACGCTGTATTAGATAAGATGGCTCTTCCTCCTGAGACTCTTCTAGCATCAGCAAGGAGGGCATACACTTGGATATATCATGAAGATGCCCCGTCCCTTCCAGATCTACAATTAAAGGAACAAAGAATTGGAGCAACGACCTTCAGTGGGTGGAGTTTAAAAGAAGATAAAAGAAGAGCCATTATTCCTTCAATAGCAATGGGAAGCGTATTCAGGTACGCATCTAGGGATAAAAGTTTCCAGCTATCTCAATCTCTAGCATCTCTGGAGTATCTCGCTATAGGACGCTTCAAACCCTTTGGCTTAGGACAGATATTGGTGGAGAACATCCGATGAAGATAGTAGGTTAAGTTGGAGGTGATGCCAGAGTAAGTAAGCGGGGCTACTCATCCTGCACAGTGATTTTCAGACAATCATGATCCTAAAAATTATTGAGACAAATTGTGAACGAGCTTATATACCCCTTGTCGATTTTTTAATGTTCACAAATCAAGTCTAAAATAGGAAAGAGAAATGCTTATTTAGCCGATCAGAGCTCAAAAATGGGTAAGATTCAATGACTCTTTAAAAGAAGAGAATACAGAAACATGACTTCATAATCACCCCAAAGTTCATTTACTTCAGATTCAATGACTCTTTAAAAGAAGAGAATACAGAAACCCATGATTGTATATCTTCCATCTTCCTCTAATCTTAGATTCAATGACTCTTTAAAAGAAGAGAATACAGAAACAAATCTACATCTGTGCATTCTTCCAAGTGATGAATAGTGATTCAATGACTCTTTAAAAGAAGAGAATACAGAAACTTAAACAGTGTCGAGAGATAACACGCAACGCAACTGATTCAATGACTCTTTAAAAGAAGAGAATACAGAAACTTCATGAGATAGATGATAATGATAAGCAAAAGGCTAATGATTCAATGACTCTTTAAAAGAAGAGAATACAGAAACGTTTTAAGTCCTGAACAATTTCATATTTGCCGTCCTTGTGATTCAATGACTCTTTAAAAGAAGAGAATACAGAAACTGAAGTATAGGAATTTCTGATGGGAAGTTTGATAGTGCGGATTCAATGACTCTTTAAAAGAAGAGAATACAGAAACTTAGCCCTCCATAAATTATCAACCCCATCAGTATATGATTCAATGACTCTTTAAAAGAAGAGAATACAGAAACTTACCACTTCCTTCAATACTTCACTACCTTCTTTTTCAGATTCAATGACTCTTTAAAAGAAGAGAATACAGAAACAAAAGAGAAGAAAGAAAGCCATGGTTCTAAAAATGAAACGGATTCAATGACTCTTTAAAAGAAGAGAATACAGAAACTTCTTCTTGTCTTATAACATATCCTTTCCTCATCATAGATTCAATGACTCTTTAAAAGAAGAGAATACAGAAACTTTCAATCTCCTCTCAACTGCGTTTCTTATCGCCTTGATTCAATGACTCTTTAAAAGAAGAGAATACAGAAACATTTTCATATTTTTCTCACCAATACCACTTTTTGAGCGATTCAATGACTCTTTAAAAGAAGAGAATACAGAAACAACGCTATGTGAGATTTTCCAGTTCTATCTGTTCCGTGATTCAATGACTCTTTAAAAGAAGAGAATACAGAAACCCTGTTACGTTATCGTATTGGATTGCCTCGAACTCCTGATTCAATGACTCTTTAAAAGAAGAGAATACAGAAACTCGTTGCAAAAAGAACACTTTGCAATGTATACTAACCAGATTCAATGACTCTTTAAAAGAAGAGAATACAGAAACTATAATAAAGGATCATGGTGTCGAGTTTTAAAATAGGATTCAATGACTCTTTAAAAGAAGAGAATACAGAAACAATATATCCAAATCCTCTAACTTTGCAACCATTCTGATTCAATGACTCTTTAAAAGAAGAGAATACAGAAACTCTTGTAGAATGTCTACTCCAGACTGAGTTATTACGATTCAATGACTCTTTAAAAGAAGAGAATACAGAAACCAATTATTTTGAAAGCTTCAACAATAGAAGCCCAGATTCAATGACTCTTTAAAAGAAGAGAATACAGAAACATTTCAATCTCTTTTACCATCATTGCTATTATCACGCAGATTCAATGACTCTTTAAAAGAAGAGAATACAGAAACAAGTTCGGGTTGAAGTCGCCGCTCCATTTGTCATCGGTGATTCAATGACTCTTTAAAAGAAGAGAATACAGAAACACACCGTCCCTTTGCCAGAATAGTCTTGACCCACATGATTCAATGACTCTTTAAAAGAAGAGAAAATGAAAAAATTGGAACAAATTGAGTCAAGCCACACCAGAAAATCTATTATGTAGCAATATACTAGTTTGCAAAATAATGAAGAAAGTTTTGATCATCAGCGTTAGAATGGGCAATGGTATTGGAAGTGCCTTATAAGGATGAAGGTTATAGACTATATTATAAAATATGGAATTAATAGACGAACTATCATCCTAAATAATTTGACTTAATTACGCTTCTTGAATTATAACCGAAAATTCTCTATGATTCGTTGCCATCATGCTAGGAGAATAGCTCAAAGATAAACCT
>Ga0272449_1004100_pt1 | contig 12054 bp, 8 predicted proteins | sample YNPCB0241_FD_198679 | JGI IMG/M metagenome (GOLD analysis project Ga0272449, IMG submission 198679) | Hot spring sediment microbial communities from Yellowstone National Park, WY, United States - YNP-CB-024-1 | ecosystem: Environmental > Aquatic > Thermal springs > Hot (42-90C) > Sediment...
CTTGCAGATATGGCAATTCAGATTGAGGCAGCAAGAGCTATTGTATATTCTGTAGCAAGATATATTGACAGTGGTGCAAAGGATATTACAAAAGCTTCTGCAATGGCAAAAACCTTTGCTACAGATGTTGCTATGAAAGTTACAGTTGACGCTGTTCAAGTAATGGGAGGTTCTGGATACATGAAAGATTATCCTGTTGAAAAGATGATGAGAGATGCTAAGATTTTACAAATATATGAAGGGACAAATCAGATACAAAGAAATGTTATAGGACAGGCTATTATAAAAGAGCTTACAAAAGCTGGTTTTTAATTGAAAAATTTAACATTTTTTAATTTTTTCTTGATTTTAAATTTACTGTATTTATTAGGATGCGCCTATTATCCAAATTATAGAGTTTATTCTTTTGAGCTTACTGAGAAAGAAAAGACAGAAATAATTAATGCGCACAACCAATGGCGGAAACAAGTGGGAGTTCCAAATTTAGTATGGTCAAAGGAACTGGAAAAAATTGCTCAAAATTGGGCTAATAAATTAGCTAAAAATTACAGTTGCAGAATGATTCATAGCAGTAACAGATTAGGGGAAAATATCTTTTGGTCAAACTCTCCAGTAAGGCCAAAATATGTAGTTGATTACTGGGCACAGGAAAGATTCAATTATGATTATTACTCAAATAGTTGCAGACAGGATAAAATTTGCAGTCATTATACTCAAATAATATGGAGAGACACTAAAGAATTAGGTTGTGCAAGAGCTTTATGCAGTAAAAGAGAAGAAATCTGGGTTTGTAACTATAATCCTGCAGGAAACATTGTTGGTAAAAAACCCTATTAATTAAATAATGCGAGAGGAGGGATTTGAACCCTCACGGGTTTGACCCCACTGGATTCTAAGTCCAGCGCGTCTGCCATTCCGCCACTCTCGCATTATTTAATTTTAAAAATTTTTTAAAATTTTAATCCAATGTCTTTTCTGTATTGCATTCCTTCAAAATTAATTAATCCTGCTGCTGAATATGCTTTCTGTCTTGCTTCCTGTAAATCATTGCCCAATGCTGTTACTCCTAAAACTCTTCCACCATTTGTAACAATAATACCTTCTTCGTTAAACTTGGTTCCTCCATGAAAAACGATCACATCTTTAAGTCCTTTAACAATGTCAAGACCAGTAATTGGCAGTCCCTTTTTATATTTCCCAGGATACCCCTCTGAAGCCAAAATCACACATAAAGATGCTTTATCGCTCCATTTTACATTAACTTTAGACAGTCTTTGCTCTGATATTGCCATAAAAATATCGATTATATCTGTTTCAAGTCTTGGTAGAATAACCTGTGTTTCAGGATCTCCAAATCTGCAATTAAATTCAAGAACATAGGGTTTTCCATTAACAATCATTAGTCCTGCATAAAGAATACCTTTATATATAATCCCTTCTGATTTTAAACCTTTGATAGTTGGCTTTATCACTGTTTCAAGTATTTCTTGTTCAAGCTCAGGTGTAACTGCAGGATTTGGACTAAATGTCCCCATCCCTCCTGTGTTTGGTCCTTCATCATTATCAAGGAGCCTTTTATGATCCTTTGATGTAACCATTGGAACAACACTTTTACCATCTGTAAAGACCAAATAAGATACCTCTTGACCTTTGAGACATTCTTCAATGACTACTTTATCTCCTGCTGAACCAAAAACCTTTTCTTTCATAATAATTCTTAAGGCATCTACTGCTTCGTCATAGTTCTGACATACAAAAACTCCTTTACCTGCTGCAAGTCCGTCTGCTTTTATAACAATCGGTGTTCCTTTGAGTCTAATGTATTCTTCAGCATGAGTATAGGATGTAAAAACCTTATATTCAGCTGTGGGGATTTTATGTCTTTTCATGAAATCCTTTGCAAATACCTTACTGCTTTCAATCTGCGCACCAGCCCGAGTAGGACCTATTATTCTTCTTCCTTCCTTCTGAAAAACATCAACAATTCCTTTTGCAAGGGGATCTTCAGGACCAACTACAGTTAAATCAATCCATTCATATTTCACAAAATCTACCAATGCTGATATATCTTTACTTTCAATTTCCAGACATTCAGCCTGTTCTGAGATGCCTGCATTTCCAGGGATACAATATATTTTATCAACAACTTTTGATTGGGAAAGCTTCCAAACAATAGCGTGTTCTCTTCCTCCACCTCCTATTACAAGAATTTTCATTTTCTTTCCTCCTCGGTTTTTTTAACCAACCAATAAATAACTCCAATAACAAGAACAGATACAACTAATGCTCCAATAAATTCAAGAGTATCATGTTTTAAAGTTGCAATCATAACCTCTCTTATTGTTGTAACAAGAGCTACTCCAACAAAAACACTAATTTTAAATTTACCACCCTTTTGTCGAGTTATTTCTGTATTTATAAGTTCGAGCATTACCCATAAAATTAAAATAGAACCGAGAGCAGTTATAATTGTTTGTTCTAATTTCCCTGTAAAAATTGCGTATAGATCTCTTCCACAAAGATAAATTACCGCTCCTGTAAGCATGATTAATCCAAAGATAAGTGAAAAACTTGTCAATTGAGCAAAAAACTCTCCAAATCTAACTACTTTGCTTTTTGCTTTATATGCAACTGAATACCCCTTTACTTCTTCTTCTATGTATGCAGAGATTATTATATCAAGATTCATATCGAGAATTTTATTAATTGAGATAATATATTGATCTCTCTCAATGTAATCTAATTCATCACAGAGTATGTCAACACAGGCATTTCTTATTATATTGATTGCCCTATTCATAAAATGAGGCTCTACTCCAACTTTTTCATGTCTTTGTCCAATTCTAATAAGGCTATCGTAGTAAGCATTGTCATATTTACCTGAAAATAGACTAATAAACCAGATTCGAACTAATTTCATCACATGTTTAATTAAAGATTCGTCTTTAAATAATCTTTTTGCAGCATCCGTGGCGTTTATCCATTGATACAGAGCTTCAACAACTCGGTCTACTCTCTTTTCCATGAAAGGTTTTAATCTTAAGAGTCTGTCTTCGTCTTCCTTTGTAAAATAATAATTAGCTTTTATTTCTTTAAAGGGTCTCATTTTAGTGTCTGAAGTGTCTTATTCCTGTAAAAACCATTGCAATACCATACTGTTCTGCTGCTTCTATGACTTCTTGGTCACGGACAGAGCCACCTGGCTGAATTATTGCTGTTACACCATTCTGAGCAAGTACATCGATATTATCTCTAAAGGGGAAAAATCCATCTGATGCAACCACTGTACCTTTGAGGGAACTTAATGCATGCATTGCTCCAACTTTAGATGAAAAAACTCTGCTTGTCTGTCCAATTCCAAGTCCCACTGTTCGGTCTTCTTTTGCATAGACAATAGCGTTAGATTTTACATGTTTGCATACTTTCCATGCAAATTTTAAAGCTCTCCATTCTTCCTGAGAAGGTTTTCTTTTTGTTACCACCTTTGCCTGGGAAAATTCATCTTCAAGGGCATCCCAATTTTGAACAATAAATCCACCAAGAATTCTCTTTAAATCAAAGCCCGAAGGCTTAATTTCATGGAAAAGAGCAGGAAATTTCAACAATCTCAAATTTTTCTTTGTTGAAAAAACTTGTAATGCCTCTTCATCAAATTCAGGAGCAATAATAACTTCATAAAAAGTATGAACAATCTCTTCAGCTACTGCTTTGTCAACAGTCCTATTAAAAGCAATTATGCCTCCGAAAGCACTCACTGGATCGCATTCAAAAGCCTTTTTATAGGCAAGTTTAAGATTTTCAGCAATGGCAACTCCGCAAGGATTATTATGTTTTACTATTACACATACAGGTTCTTTAAATTCTGAGGCGATGAGAACTGCTGAATGTGTATCAAGATAATTATTAAAAGACATTTCTTTACCTTGAAGGACCTCTGCATCTATCAATGAAGGAGCTTCATTAATACTGTAAAGTGCTGCCTTCTGATGAGGATTTTCTCCATATCTAAGAGTTTTTATTAATCTAAGAGGTAGTGTCCATTCAGCTTGAAAATTTTTTTGTTGAGATATTTTATCAAAATATTCTGCTATTAAGGCATCATATCTTGCAGTATGTGAGAAAACTTTCTTTGCAAGTTTAAATCTTTTTTCCTGAGAAATATCACCTTTTTTAATATCATCAATGACTGAAGAGTAATCCTCGGGATCCACGATTACTATTACATCTTTATAATTTTTAGCAGATGCTCTTAAAAGTGTAGGACCTCCGATGTCAATGTTTTCTATTGCCTCTTCAAGTTTTACATCCTCTTTTTTTATTGTTGTTTCAAAGGGATAAAGATTAACCACAACCATGTCAATTGGTTTTATTCCAAGTGAGGCAATAGCCTCTAAATCTTTTGGGTTATCTCTTCTTGCAAGAATTCCTCCATGAATAAGGGGATGAAGAGTTTTTACCCTTCCATCCATAATCTCAGGAAATCCTGTATACTGGGAGATATCAATTACATTTATTCCAGATTCTTTAAGAACTTTTGCAGTTCCACCTGTTGAAAGGATCTCTACTCCTAAATTGTCAAGTTCTCTTGCAAAATCAACTAATCCCCTTTTGTCAGATACACTTATTAATGCTCTTTTTATCACCCCGTCACCTCTCTGTGATATTCCTGTATTGATTTTACTTTAATTTCGCTTTCTTTAAGTCTTTTTATAGCCTTAACAATCGCACTCGCCCCCGATATTGTTGTAGTATAGGGAATTTTGTAATTTAAAGCACCTCTTCTTATGTACATTGAATCCCTCTGAGCCTGTTTACCGAATACTGTGTTTATTATAAAACTAATCTGTCTGTTTTTTATTAAATCAAGAACATGGGGACGCCCTTCCTGAAGTTTATTTATTGTTTCAACATTCAGTCCCTTTTCCCTTAAAAATTTAGCAGTTCCATAAGTAGCAATCACCGTAAAACCAAGATCTATAAAATCTTTAGCAATTGAAACTACAGCAGGTTTATCCTTATCTTTAACACTTATAAAAACTCGACCATTTAAGGGAATTTTACCCATTGCACTCATCTGAGATTTAGCATAGGCAAGACCAAAATCTTCATCAATTCCCATAACCTCACCTGTTGATTTCATCTCAGGACCAAGAATAACGTCAACCTCTGGGAATTTATCAAAGGGAAAGATTGCTTCCTTTACTGTTACATAGGGGATTTTGATTTTTTCAGTTAATCCAAGTTCTTTTAAAGTTTTTCCTACCATAACTTTTGCGGCAATGGCTGCAAGAGGCACCCCTATGGTTTTACTGACATAAGGAATAGTTCTTGATGCACGGGGATTTACTTCTAAAACATAGACTTCATTGTTTTTTATAGCATACTGGACATTCATCAATCCTTTAACTTCGAGTTCTTTTGCTATAGCAATTGTTTCTTCCTTAATTTTTTCAATTATTTCTTCTGAAAGAGAGAAAGGAGGAAGTGAACAGGCAGAATCTCCTGAATGAATTCCTGCTTCTTCAATATGTTGCATGATTCCTGCCACTATAACTGTTTCTCCATCACTTATTGCATCAACATCAACCTCTATAGCATCTTCCAAGTATCTGTCAATTAAAACAGGATGATCCTCTGCAACCTTCACAGCTTCTTTCATATATCTAAGTAAGGATTCTTCATCATATACTATCTCCATTGCTCTTCCACCAAGAACATAGGAAGGTCTCACAAGAATGGGATAGCCAAGCTTTTGGGCTATCTTAAGAGCTTCATCTAACGAAGTAGCTGTACCACTTGGAGGCTGTTTAAGAGCTAATTTGTCTACTAATTCTTTGAAACGTTTTCTGTCCTCAGCTCTGTCAATGGCATCAGCCTTTGTTCCGAGAATATTAACACCATTAGCCTCAAGAGCTTTGGCAAGTTTTAACGGTGTCTGACCTCCGAATTGTAAAATAACTCCAAGAGGTTTCTCTCTCTCAATAATATGTAAAACATCTTCGAGGGTTAAAGGTTCAAAATAGAGTCTATCTGATGTATCATAGTCTGTACTTACTGTTTCTGGATTACAGTTTACCATTATTGTTTCATAACCGAGTTCTCTTAAACCAAATACAGAATGAACACAACAGTAATCGAATTCTATTCCCTGTCCTATCCTGTTTGGTCCTGAACCTAAAATTATTACTTTTTTAAGATTATCTGTAGGAGGAGCATCAGAATCATGAAGGCTTGATGAAGAATCAAGTTTAAAGTAAGGTTTTTCATAGCAAGAATACATGTATGGTGTATATGCAACAAACTCAGCTGCACATGTATCAACAAGTTTATAAATGGGAGTTATATTTAGCTGACTTCTTAACTGCCTTATTTCTTTCTCTTTTTTTCCTATAAGAAAAGCTATTCTTCTGTCTGATAGCCCACTCTGTTTTGCTTCAAAAAGAAGATTTTTGAATTCATGCTCATTTAGTTTTAAGTTCTTAGCGAATCTTATATTTTCTTCAATCTCAACTATTTCTTTTATATTATTCAAAAACCATGGATCAATTCCACTTAATTCATATATTTCATCTATACTAAAACCTTTACGAATAGCTTCAGCAATGTACCAAAGTCTTTCTGCATTTGGATTTTTCAACCTCCATATTATTTCCTCTTTAGAAGCTTCAATTTCTTCAAAGCCATAGGAGCCTACTTCAAGTGAACGAATTGCCTTACTAAGAGCCTCTTTAAAAGTTCTTCCAATTGCCATTACTTCACCAACAGATTTCATCTGGGTTGTAAGTATCGGATTTGCCTCTGGAAATTTTTCAAAAGTAAATCTTGGAATTTTAACAACAACATAATCAAGGACTGGTTCAAAACTTGCAGGTGTTACCTTTGTAATATCATTTGGAATCTCTTCAAGAGTATATCCTACAGCCAAACGAGCAGCTATTTTTGCTATTGGAAAACCTGTTGCCTTAGAAGCAAGGGCTGAACTACGGGATACTCTTGGATTCATCTCTATGATAACCATTCTTCCATTTTTAGGATTTACAGCAAATTGAATATTACTTCCACCTGTATCAACCCCAATTTCCCTAATTGCTTTTATAGCGCTATCCCTCATTAACTGATATTCTCTATCTGTAAGAGTCTGTACTGGTGCTACTGTAATTGAGTCTCCAGTGTGTACTCCCATAGGATCAAAATTTTCAATAGAACAGACAATTACAACATTGTCTGCTTTATCGCGCATAACTTCAAGTTCGAATTCTTTCCATCCAAGAAGGCTTTCTTCAATAAGAACCTGACTTATTGGACTAAGTTTAAGCCCTCTTTCAAGAAGCTCTTTAAACTCTTCAATATTGTAAGCAATTCCACCTCCTGTTCCACCAAGGGTAAAGGCAGGTCTCAGAATTGCAGGAAAACCAATCCATTCAATTACTTCTAAACCTTCCTTTAAACTGTGAACAGTTGCTGAACGTGGTACATCAAGTCCAATCTTTTTCATTGCCTGTTTGAAAAGCTCTCTGTCCTCAGCTTTTTTTATAGCTTGAAGATTTGCACCAATTAGTTCAACAGAGTATTTATCCAAAACACCAGATTCACCAAGCTCTACTGCAAGGTTTAAAGCAGTCTGTCCGCCAAGAGTAGGAAGCAAAGCATCAGGTCTTTCTTTCTTTATGATAAGTTCGAGAATTTCTGCAGTTAAGGGTTCAATATAAGTGCTATCAGCCATCCTTGGATCAGTCATAATTGTTGCTGGATTAGAATTCACAAGTATAACTTCATATCCTTCCTGTTTAAGTGCTTTACAGGCCTGTGCACCTGAATAGTCAAACTCACAGGCTTGACCAATCACTATAGGACCTGAACCAATTATTAATATTTTTTTAATATCTGTCCTCTTTGGCATAATTGATAATCTCTCCTTTTTAACTAGTCAAAGATTTTTTTAAAAAGTTTTTTTATCACTTTCTTTAGAAATTTCTTAAGAGTCTTTTTTAATATTTTTTTCAGCACAATTAGATTCCTCTGATTACCCTAAAAACGAATTTTTACTTTCATAAATTCTTTCGAGTAATTTCCATAAATCTGTCAAAAACATCCAATGCATCGTTGGGACCTGGTCCTGCTTCTGGATGATGTTGAACTGAAAAAATTGGATACTCCACATGCTCCATTCCTTCTTCTGTACCATCATAAAGATTTTTATGAGTTAACCTTACCTGTCCTTTAAGGCTTGAAATATCAACACAGTAATTATGATTCTGTGCTGTAATTGCAATCCTACCTGTTTTTAAATCTTTAACTGGATGATTTCCTCCATGATGCCCAAACTTAAGCTTATATGTTTTTCCTCCCAAAGCTAATCCTAAAAGTTGATGCCCAAGGCATATGCCAAAAAGAGGCTTTTTACCAATCAATTTTTTAATATTTTCAACTGCGTAAGTAAGAATCTGCGGGTCTCCTGGACCATTACTAAGCATAATACATGAAGGATTTATTTCAAGGACAGCTTCAGCTGGCATTTTACCTGGAACAACATAAACTGAAAAACCAACTCTTTTTAAATTTTTAAGAATGTTTAATTTTACTCCGTAATCGTAAACAACACAGATAGGCGCATCTTTTTCCTCATGATAAATATAAGGTTCTTTACACATAACAGCACTTACATGGTCAATCTCTGAAATATCTGGATGGGCAAGAACTTTTTTATGTAAGCTAAATGGATCAAGATCTTCCGTTGATATAATTCCCATCTGAGCACCTTTATCCCTCAGATGTTTAGTTAGCGCTCGTGTATCAATTCCCTGTATTCCTACAACCCCGTATTTCTTGAGATATTCACCAAGACTTTCCTCTGAACGCCAGTTACTTGGATAATCTTTATACTCTTTTACAACAAAACCTTCAACTTTTGGTCCTCCATTAGATTCTATATCTTCTCTGTTCACACCGTAGTTTCCTATTTGAGTATAGGTCATTACAACAATCTGTCCCTTATAGGAGGGATCTGTAAGTATTTCTTGATATCCTGTTATTGAGGTATTAAAAACAACTTCTCCTATGGACTCTCCATGAGCTCCAAAGGAATATCCTTCAAATACTGTTCCATCTTTTAAAACCAAGATTGCTTTTTTCATTTTTCCGTCCTCATATCAAAAACTTTTTTACCTTTTAAAGTCATTAAAACCTTGCCTTTAAGATTCCAACCATCAAAGGGAGTATTTTTACCAAGAGAAACAAAATCTTCTTTTTTAACAATCCATTCTTTATTGATATCAACAAGTATTAAATCTGCCTCTGCACCTTCTTTAATTCCAGCTTTATAAATTTTTAATATCTTTGCAGGATTTACAGTAAATTTTTCAATAAGTTTATTAAGTGGCAAAACTCCATCGTGAACAAGTCTTAGGCTTAATGCCAGTGCTGTCTCAAGTCCTGAAATTCCATTTGCTGCTTCTTGGAAAGGGGTATTCTTATCATCAATGCTATGTGGTGCATGATCTGTTGCTATTACATCAATCACTTCTTCTCGTAAAGCGGATTTTATTGCTTCTTTGTCTTCATCTGTTTTAAGTGGAGGATTTACTTTAGCATTTGTATTATAATCGGATACCACATCTTCTGTAAGAGTGAAATAATGAGGACATGTTTCTGCTGTAACAGAAATTCCATCTTCTTTTGCTCTTTTTATTAACTCAACAGAGCCTTTACTTGATACATGAGCAATGTGTAAAGGTGAACGGAAATGTTTACACAAGATTATATCTCTTGCAACCATTACCTCTTCAGAAGCTCGTGGAATACCTTTTAAACCAAGATAAAAGGAGAGTTTTCCTTCATTCATTGCTCCTTTTTCACTTAAAAAAAGGTCTTCACAGTGAGATATTATAGGAGCTCCAACTGCCTTAGAATATTCAAGGGCTCTTCTCATAATTAAAGAATTCATAACAGGCATTCCATCATCTGAAAAAGCCACACATCCTGCTTCTTTAAGCAAAGCCATCTCAGAGAGTTCCTCACCTTTAAGTCCCTTTGTTATTGCTCCCACAGGGTATACATCACAACTTCCCTCTTCCTTTGCTTTTGCAAGGATATAGTAGGTTACTTCAGGATTATCATTTACAGGATTGGTATTAGCCATACAACAAACAGAAGTAAAACCACCTCTTACCGCAGCAAGAGTACCTATTTTGATTGTTTCTTTATATTCAAAACCCGGTTCTCTTAAATGAGTGTGCATATCTAAAAGACCTGGAAAAACATAAAGCCCTGAAGCATCTATTTCAATTAGTTCAGGTTTAGATTTTTGATTTTTTATTTTTTTAGGCTTTGTAAATTTTACCTCTGAAATAATTCCGTCTTCGATTACAATGTGAGCAATTCCTTCCTTATGTGTAAAAGGGTCAATTATGTATGCATTGTAAAATTTTATAATCATTTTTTACCTCTTGTTTGTCCCTTTTTATTTTTTCCTATGTTACATTTACTGTAATTCTTCCACACTTTTTGTCATTCTAAGGGCTTTAACCCAAAGAAATCTTATCCTTCTCACTGTCATTCCGAACCTCCTTTCCTTGTCATTCTGAGCGATAGCGAAGAATCCCCCATCCTTTTTTATGAAGTCAACAAATAAATAACAGCCATTCTTGTAGCTATTCCATTTGTCACCTGTCTTAGAATTATTGATCGAGAGCTATCAGCAACTTCTGTTGCAATTTCGACTCCTCTATTCATTGGACCAGGATGCATTATGATTGTATCATCCTTTAAATGGGAAAAAACCTCTTTTTTCATTCCCCATATATAAAAATACTCTTTTAAAGAAGGAATAAATGCTGCACTTTGTCTTTCAAGCTGAATTCTTAATAACATAACCACATCCACATCTTTTAACCCTTCTTTGAGGTCATAAAAAATTTTTACATTTTCTGGAGTTTCCACAGGAAGAAGAGTTGGTGGACCTACAAATCTTATTTCTGTGTCAAATTTGCTTAAGAGATACAAATTAGAACGGGCTACTCTACTGTGGATTATGTCGCCCACAATTGCGATTTTAAGTCCATCAAGTCTACCTTTAACCTCAAGAATACTAAAGGCATCAAGCAATGCCTGTGTAGGATGTTCATTTGTTCCATCTCCTGCATTTATTACTGATGCTGGAGTATGTTTTGCAACAAACTTTGCCGATCCCGAAGAGGAATGCCTGATAACAATATAGTCAACATTGTAAGCTTCTATGGTTTTTAGGGTATCATAAAGTGTTTCTCCCTTTACTACACTGCTTGTGCTTACAGAAAAATTCAAAACATCAAGACTTAGTCTTTTTTCAGCAAGTTCAAAGGATGTTCTTGTTCTTGTTGAAGGCTCAAAAAAAAGATTTATAGCTGTCTTACCTCTCAAAGTAGGTACTTTTTTAATATCTCTTCCAAGAACTTCTTTAAAGGCTTTGGCTGTATTAAGGATTTCCTCAATATCCTGCCTTGAGAGTTCTTTTATTCCAATAAGGTCTTTCATTTTTTAATTAATAACACTGAATCTTTACCTGCAATTTCTTTAAAATTAACTTTGATTTTTTCATCCCTTGAAGTGGGAATATATTTACCTGTATAATTAGCCATAATTGGCAGTTCTCTGTGACCTCTATCAATCAATACAGCGAGTTGAATTTCTGCAGGTCTTCCAAAATCCATTAATGCATCCATTGCCGCTCTTGTTGATCTCCCAGTATATAAAACATCATCTACCAGAATAACCTTTTTGTCATCTATACTAAATGGAATGTTTGTAGGTTTTATTGCTTTTCGATTTTTTGTAATATTTATATCATCTCTGTAAAAGGATATATCAAGCATACCTAATGGGACATCAATTCCTTCGGTTTCTTTTATTTTATTTTTTATCCTTTCTGCAAGATATACACCTCCAGTAACAATTCCTATTAGGCAAATATTCTCTGCTCCCTTATTCTTTTCCAATATCTCGTGGGTAATCCTTGTAAGGATTCTTTCTATTTCCTGTTCGTTAAGAAGTTCCTTTTCCATGCTCTCTTTTATTGTT
>Ga0272449_1004104_pt1 | contig 12042 bp, 10 predicted proteins | sample YNPCB0241_FD_198679 | JGI IMG/M metagenome (GOLD analysis project Ga0272449, IMG submission 198679) | Hot spring sediment microbial communities from Yellowstone National Park, WY, United States - YNP-CB-024-1 | ecosystem: Environmental > Aquatic > Thermal springs > Hot (42-90C) > Sediment...
CCTCTTCATTGACGACCTTGACCTCGCAAGCGCACAACTTGCAGAATTTATACTTGACCTCGCCCAAGCTTCTACAATCATTGCAACCACCTCAGAACTTAAAAACGACAAACGCCTTAAACACATATACGCAATGTTTGAAAAAATCAACCTTGAAGAACTACCAAAAGAAACATCCATCAAGTTGATTAACTACCTAATTGATAAACACCTCTCACACCTGAAAGGGAATAAAAGGGAATTCCTCAAAAACGAAGTCCTGCACATCTCAAAGGGAAACCCCAACCTGATAAAAGCAACACTCTCGCAAGTGATCGCTAAAAAACACATCCAAGACGACGACATCAGAGAACTCAGAAAACAAGAAGAACTTGAATATATCAACCTCGGTCCTTTCTTTGCATTCCTTATCGGCTCAATCACAATTGTGAAGATCCTTCAAATCGGACTTGAAAACAGAGAAACATATATCTTGCTTTCAATCTTTTCCTTCCTTGCATATCTAACCATCAGGATCTTTCGCTACTTCTTTTTATTCAGACCCCAGCGGAAAAAATAACCCCACCACCCGCCCCCGACCAAGTTCCGCGACTTCAGTTCTCCTTATCGTCCGCTTCCTCGTCGCTCCTTTTGCCCGCCCCGAATTGTCAAGAAAACAAATTCAAAAATTTTTTACATTTAAACTGAAAAGGAATTTCAAAAACAAAAGCAACCCAACCCTATGAGTGAAATCACCGGCTTTGAAATCACGGACGCTGACCTTGAAAAAATCAAAAAATGGGATGTTGTAGATGATCCTTTCGGCTTCGTTGACTTCGTCGTCAGCAAATGGAATAAACACTACGGAAAAGTCAAAGTCAGAAAGACAAAAGAGAAAATGATCGTTGAGTTAATCACGGGGGGATACAGCGATAACGAGACAATTATTAGTTCCTTCCCATCTATGTTTTGGACCCTCTACTGGGAGCTCTCCCAAAGAGGCGGAAGATTCGTCTTTGAAGTGAGAAAAATCAAGGAAAACGAAACCGAGAAAAAATCACATTGAGAATTGAAGAGATTTTAAAAACAAATCAAAAGAGGTTTAACCATGAACGAATTAAAACCAAAATGCGACCATCCGCATATCATAGGGGACAACTACGGCGAAACTTGCGCCGTGTGTGGTGAAATCCTTTCGGGATTCGGCTATAATGCGGAATCAAACTATTGCTCCCATCAATGGACCAAGTGTGAATATGGAGAAATTTGTATTTATTGCGGAGCGCTTAAAGAGTTTTTAAATAACGAAACAAACGAAGATGCTTAAATCTTTTTTAAAAACTAAACAGAGAGGTTTAAAATGTCTTATCAACTTAAAGTTTGTCATCACTACGATATTAAATACAGAGAAGCAACTTGTATAAGATGCGGAGCGAAATTTCTTTATTGTCCCATCTGTGCTGTTTATGTTTCTTTCTGTGAAGATTGCGAAAGAAAAATCCGCAAAGAAAGAATTGAGAAAATGAAAAAACTTGACAACTCAACGAAAATTTCTTAAATTATCAACGCTCTGTGTTGACCCAAATTGTTAAGCCAGCTCTACGATCCCCGGAGCTGGCTTCTTTTACTTCCCTACCACTCCCCTAAATGATACGGAAGAGACCTTATGTAAACTTTAATTTCCCCAATCTCCCTTTTGATCTTTTGTTTTAATTGCAAATAAATTCTTCAATTATTTTTTAACAAATATTGTGAATATTTATTACTTGTGTCTTATAATGGCTTATAAGCATTTTGTATTTTAATCTTAATCAAACATCCTTAAATAAAAGTTGTAATTATCCGTATCTATTCATCAGCGCATTTGAACTTTTTTTATTATTTTTAGTATTTTGGAATATAATTAATCTTTCCCCTGTAAAATTGGTATTGACAAAATCTGCCCTTGGTAGATTTTATCTGGGTCCTTAATCTTACTTTTATTCGCTTCATAAATTTTTATCCACATACTTTTATCCCCGTAAAATTTATAAGCTATTGAGCTTAAATTATCACCTTTCTTAACGGTATATAAAAATTCGAACGATCTTTTTTCAGTTAAAGTTATTTGACTTTTATTTAATAAATCCAAATATTTCTTGTGTTGGTTTTCTAATCTTTTCAATAAAACAACAATTACAATCAACATTAAAAATAAAATTGCAGTCCCAGTAATTGCTAATTTTTTTAATAATGTTACTTGTAAATATTGTTTTGACTGCGAGCTTGCTTTGTAAGATTTAAATTTTTCAGCTTCTTCTTTTTTTCTTGCTATTTTTTCATCATTAGGATTTATTTCCAACGCTCTTTCATAATGTTTTATAGCCTCATCATATAATTCCCTCTGTTTAAAAATATCTCCCAATGCTACAAATGGTGCGGGAGAACTATAATTTAAAGTTATGCATGTCATCAACATTTTAGTTGCCTCATCAATTTGACCTTTCTCAAGTAATATCATGCCCTTTTTGTAATAAAACTCCGGTAGTTTATTCAAAAGATGTAAAGGCGTTAGATCTGTTCCGCATGCAGGACAGTTTTTCTGGTCATCACCCAAATTTTCCCCAAATCCGCACGGACAATTAATCATATCTATTCTCCTTTCACTTTCTTACTTATTTCTACCAAAAATATCTGTGTGAGAATCCTTCAGACCGCGCTCGTTTAATTAAAGGAAAATCTTTCCAATCTGATTTAGCCCTTACACCCGTTCCAAATATAATGTATCCAATCTGCAAACCAACCTTATAAGATATATATCCAATAAGCGCTGACATTACAAAAATACTTCTTAGAACATCAGCTTTATCCAAAAAAATAAAATAAAAAACTGCAAATCCGATAAGCCCACATGTAATGGCGAATTTCTTGATTTTATCATGTACCTCTTTACATCGCGCACACCGTGGAATTTTTATTGAAATAACTTGCATTAGTGTTTTCCCGTCCGGAGTATATACTTCTCTATGCATTTTTACTTCTACCGATAGAGATTCGTTCGGTTGCCTTTTTTTATCTTCGCAGAACCAACACAGATTAATGTTGCAAATTTCTAAAAGTTCTTTTGCCTTCTCATTTTTAGGATCTTTTGAAAGGATTGTCTCTAGCTGCTTAATTGCTTTATCCCACTCCCCTCGATTCATTAATACATATATGCTGATAAAGTCAATTTCGGAAAGAATTTGCTCTGCCGCTTTTAACTGCTCTTTGGCTCGTGAATTAAATGGATCCAATTCTACTGCTTCTCTTAACTCAGATACACCACTTTGTATTTCTTTTTTAGCTGCTGAATTATTTGGATTTTTCTCAAGGTCTTTTTGTGCCTTGAGTATCCTATCAATACCCATCTCACACAATACAGCTGAAAGAATTTTCTTTAACTCGATATCTTTGGTAAGCTCAATTCCTTTTTTTATAATTAAAATAGCCAGGCTTGGATCGGTTTTTTGAAGTATCGCAAATTCATTCTTACAATTAAAAACTATTGTTCTTATTATCTCCTCTCTAAGCTCCCCAGTTTTTAGCGCCTTTATCCAGGAATTAAAAGCATTATCATACTCTTTCAAACTAAAATATTGCTTACCCTTTTCAAAGTATGCTACTGTTAACAAATATAAAACATGCTTATTTTTTCTCTCCTTCGGAGACAATGCATTTATAACCTGAATTACCTCATCAAATTTTTTATTTTCCAACAAAGTGTTCAACATAGCATAGGGTGAAAGGTACAATGGCAATTTCTTTAAGTTTTCATTTTGAACGCCACTCTTTATAGCCCTTTCAACCTCCTCCTGGACGAAATTTAACAGACCAACCTGTTCCAGCATAATCCGTCCGCAACATAAAATAAAATAATTCCCATCTTTAGACGATATTTTAATTTGCCCTTCCTTAATTAGTTTTGCTGTTTGATTTTCAGTATAGAATAGAAATTCGTAATTTTGACATCTTTGGCTATTTGAGAGATCACCAATATTTCGGTATCTTTCTCTATAACTACGGAATAAGTTAACAAAATGATTTTCCAACTTTTGGCATAGCTCCAAGGTAAAACTATGATCAAATTTTTTTAATTCAATCCATTTTAACCAGAAATCTTTAAAATTGATTAAAAAAACCCAGTTTGAGATGGTATTTGTCCAAAGTTTATTTAATACAAACTCCGTTATCTTGTTATAAGCTATATTTGGATCCTCAATATCCAACAGTAAAGTTGATAACTCTGGCTCCCCTAACGAATTTGCTAACCATTCCTGAATGTGACCTTGTTTAAGGTGATATGCTACAATATCAGGATTTTCCCTTTTTAATCTGTCAATAGCCCATATCAATTCATCTACATTATTAGATGCAACCAAAATTTTATTATCTTTTTTAAAATAAAACGGATTTTCACTTGAAGCTGACAATGATTGAACTTGTTTTCTATTAAAGGGTGTTTGCATTACAGAAGCCAATAGCTCTTCTTCACGATATAAAGACCACCAGTACCAAAGAACAGCTAAACTGTGTGTTGATGGAATATGCGGAAATAACTTTTTTTGAATTATACTCCAACTTTCAGCAATTTGTTTCCTTTTCTGTAGTAGCATATCTACAGTTAAACGAGGTCGTAGCTGGCTTAAAAAATTTTCATCATAACGAAAAAGATCATAAAAAGATCTCTCAACAGGATTGTTTAAAATGTTTCGTGCCCAAGTGGCTTCTTTGACACTGTGACCTGATGCAATACAACGCTTAAAAGCTGTTTCTACCTCTTTCTTGTCAGCTCCTTCAGAAATTCCTAATATCTCGTAAGGGTCTTTTTCCTGTAAGGGATCCTTCACTTTGCCTTTCCCTTATCTTTCATTAATTAAAACCTAATAGATCTTACCAACCACAAATCTGCTTTGCACTTCTCACAATGTCGTATACCTAAGGGATTTGTATGCCCACACATATGACAAACTGTGCTTTCTGGTCTTATTAATTGCGCTCTTTTTACAGATTCCGTTAATTTTTCCAAAAAAGCATCAAGCATTTTTGTAGCATAATACTGCTTATTCTTAAAAGCCAATTCTATATCTAAAAGTTCTTCCCTTAGATTTATAGCCTCGGCGGGATCAACAGGGTGAATAATAAACATAATTGCTGCGTGCATACTTAAAAAAATTCCAAGTGGAGTTGGCACGCTCTCACCAAATTGATTCTTCATCTCTAATAATTTAAATATTTCATTTTCCAAAGCATCGGCTTTGACCCTTATAAGGCGTTTATCACCTTTCTTAATAGCATTCTTTAGATCCCCTATGAGACTATTTAAGCGATAAATATCCAAAGGATCAATTAACCAACCGTAATTACTTATTATATACTCTGCAAATCCCAAAATTTTCTCTTCAGCTCCCTCATCAGCTTTAGATTCTTCCCCTGCTTCCTCAACAAATAGCTTCAACTCTTCAACCTTTTCAATCGCTTTCTCAAACTCCCTCCTCTGTAAATGGTTCAGGAGTTCCTCCCTTAATCTATCAATATTATTTTTTTCATCCAGTGAGAAGTTTTCTTTTTTGATAGCTATCTGTTTTTCAATTTCTTGTAGTTGTTCAATCACCTTTTGGTCTATATCACCTCTCATTATCCAAGGTTTAAGATCCATACCATTGTCCAAATAAGCTTTTAACTCAAAATGTCCATGCCGATTTAGCCATAGTTTTACATGTATAGGAGTACCTTCAGGATAATTAGGAGGAAGAATAGCAAATGCTTCACCCTGTTTTGTGTTTTTACTTGCATAATCTAAATTTTCACCCCCATAGATAGGAAGTGCAATTATTCGTTGATTTGGATATCTAGTACAGAATATCTGTACTATTTGCTCTTCTTCAGGAGTTGGATATTGTGCACCTTTCCTTATAAAAATATTAAATTTATCACCTTCTGTTTGTATTCCATAGTGAAATGGAGCAATCCCACCAATTATACTTTCAGCCACAAAGAAAGTTCTACCACAAACTTCACACCTATCCACATCCTTAATATTTTCCGACCCACAGGAAGGACATATTTTCTTATCTACAACAAGCAATTCCCCGCATTTTCCACACTTCTTTGCTTCAAAATCGTTATCATGACCACATTTTGGACAATTTATGGCCTTAAACAGAACCGCAGCTATAGCTGCACCAATTGCAACACATTCTTTAGGATGAATCTTCCTTAAAACTTTCTCGGCACCAAAAAACTGTTCAACAGCCTCTTGAACTTTGGGAATCCTCGTTGCACTACCGACCATTAACACATAATCAATGTCGTTGGGGGATAAAGCAGCATTCTCTAATGCTTTTTTAGTTATAAAAATAGTTCTTTCAACCAAGGATTTTATATTTTCCTCAAACCACTCTCTTGTAATCTCAATTTCAATATCTATGATGTTACCAGAATTATCCTGAAGTGAGCCTGGAATAATTATATCTGCTATTCTTCTTGAGCTCAAAGTTTCTTTAGCTTTTCTAGCTTCCATTTTAAGCGTTGCCATAAAACGATGATTCTCTAAAGGGTCAACATTATATTCTCTCTTTACCTTCCTAACCACATAGTCAACAATCACTTGATCAAAATCATCACCCCCAAGCCACATATCTCCCTCCAAATTTAACACAGAAAACGCACCAGCTGACATAACTAATATAGAAACATCAAAAGTTCCACCGCCCAAATCGTATACAAGGATGTACCTCGCCTCATTATCCTTTGATTGTACGCCATATGCTATTGCCGCCGCAGTCGGCTCATCAAGGATTTTCATCACAGTTAACCCTGCCTTTAATCCTGCTTCTCTTGTAGCCTGCCTCTGCTTGTCACTGAAATAAGCTGGAACCGTAATTACCGCATGTGTAATCTTTTCACCAAGAATATACTCTGCGTCTTTCTTAAGCTTAGTCAATATCATTGCTGATATGTCAACGGGTGAATATTCTCTCCCACCGATCTTAACCCTAACGCTATCTTTTGTTCCGTCAGAAGGTTCCACAATCTCATATAAATACTTACTTTTAACCCTTTGCACTTCAGGATCTGATATCGCCCTGCCCATTAATCTTTTGATAGAAATAATAGTATTTCTTGGTTCAAGCAAATAAACTCTCAATGCAGGAGAACCAACCACAAATTCTCCTTTATGAAAACTAACAACTGATGGAGTTAAACGCTCGTTCTCTCTGTTTTCCAATATTTTAACCCCTCCTGCATCAACTATTGCTATAACAGAATTTGTTGTTCCTAAATCAATGCCAACTATTCTCCCCATAACTCGCCCCTTGATTTATTTTTTTTAGCTACTTTTACATCCACAGGACGAAGTAACTTTCTTTTCCAAAAATACCCTTTTCTGATTACCTCAACTATTGTTCCATCCTCAAAGTCAGTCCGCTCATCTATCTCTACAATATTATGTATATAAGGATTTACTTTCTCACCAATAATTGTTTCAATTTGTGTAACTTCAAACATTTTTAAAGTTCGTATTAGCATTTTATAAATAGTTTGAAAATTTCCTACCAATGTTTTAGTTTGTTGATCTAAAAATTCCTCTTTTGTTTTTATTCTCTGAAATAGATTTTCAAAAGCATCCATAACCTCAATCAAATCCAGAAGCATCTTCTCTATATCTGATTCAAACTCTTTTCTCAATTGATCCAATTCATATCTTAATGAGCTATTCTCTTTAATTAAATTATAAATCCATTTCCCTATTTCAGAAAGCGGATCATTTGAAGAAAATATCGTATTCAATTGCTCGTTATCTGCACCATTATCCTCATGAATATTCATAAATTATTACGTAATTTTGTTTGTTTATAATTTAGTTAACCTTCTGTTAAATTTCCAGCAATAGCTAAAAATATTTAAAGCACATCGCCTTTAAATTTCTTCCAATCATATAATTACAAAAAAATTCTAAATAGTAAAGTTTTCATCACCATTTCGATTTCCCTCTTTTAAACTTGTTAAATACCCTTTATCTCTCGCATATAAATTTAAGTTCATCGGTACTGAAAGTGATTTTGACTTTCATGCCCTCCCTAACTTTTCCTTCAAGAATCATCCTTGAAATTGGCTCAGTAATAAATCTATCCACAGTCCTTTCAAGTTCTCTGGCACCATAGGTTTCGCTGTAACCTCTTTTAATAATAAAATCCTCAGCAAGACTATCAAGAAAAATTTCTATTCCTCTTAAAGAAAGTCTTTTATTGAGATTTTTTATTACCTTATAAAGTATTTGGCGTACCACCTCTTCTGTAAGAGGATTAAAAATTAATATCTTTTGAATACGATTTAAAAATTCTGGTTTAAAAAATTCCTTCACCGCTTCCATCACTTCCTCTTGATAGGGTTCTTTCTTTTCCTCATAATTTTTTACAAATCCGATCGGTTTTTTAGAGGGAGTAGAAATAAAAGCTCTGCCTCCAAGATTAGAGGTAAAAACTATGATAGCTTCAGAGAAGTTTATTCCTTTTCCGTGATTGTCAGTAATTCTACCCTCATCAAGTATCTGGAGAAATAGATCAAATATATCTGGATGAGCCTTCTCAATTTCGTCAAAAAGAACAACCGAGTATGGATTTGTTCTTATTCTTTTGGAAAAAAGACCCTCCTCTTCATATCCTATATATCCAGGTGGAGAACCAAGAAGCTTTGCTACTTCATGTTTTTGTTGGTATTCTGACATATCAAAAGTAATTAATTTATTTTCGTCAAAGAAAAGAAATTCAGCCAGTGCCTTTGCAAACTCTGTTTTTCCTGTCCCCGTTGGTCCAAAAAAGGCAAAAGACAGGGGTTTCTTTGGATCTTTAAAACCAACTTTTGCCATTCTAATACTTTCTGCTACTTCCTTTACTACATGATCCTGTCCTTTTATTCTTTCAAAAAGAAAACTTTCAAGCATCAATAGTCTTTGTGATTCTTCTTGTGTAAGATATTGAACCGGAATTTTAGCCCTTTCAGATATCACAATTGCTATATCTTCTATTGTAAGTTTTTCTTCTACACTTATTGACCCTTTAGAAAAAGATAAGCTTTTTAGAAGCTTCTTTGAACATGCTTGATCAATAATATCTATTGCCTTATCAGGAAGCCTAAAATCTGTAAGATAGCGAACAGAAAATTCTACTGCTTTTTCAAGCACTTTATCGGGGATTTTTACCTTATAATATTTTTCAAATCCCTCTCTTAAACCTTTTAAAATTTCCAAAGCCTCTTCCGGAGTCGGTTCTTCTACCCATACTACTTGAAAACGCCTTTCTAAGGCAGGGTCCTTTTCAATGTACTTTCTATACTCATTTGTAGTAGTTGCCCCTATACATTTTATATCTCCCCGAGCCAAGGCAGGCTTAAGTATGTTCGCAGCATCAAGGGCAGAACCTGCTGAACCTGCTCCAATGATAGTATGAATTTCGTCAATAAAAAGAACGATATTTGAATTTGAAGAAGCTTCTTTTATGACATTTTCAAGTCTCTCTTCAAATTGTCCTCTGTACATAGCACCTGCAACAAGGCTACTTATATTAATTTCTATTATTCTTAAATCTTTTAAATTGTCGGGTACCTCTCTTTGAACAATTTTTTGGGCTAGTCCCTCTACGATACAAGTTTTACCAACACCGGCATCTCCCACCAGAAGTGGATTGTTTTTTCTTTTTTGTAGCAATATCTGAGCAACTTTTTTAATCTCCTCTCTTCTACCAATACAAGGGGAGAGTTTTCTTTCCCTTGCTAATTTGGTAAGGTCTCTGCCAAACTTATCAAGATAAGGTGTCTTCGTGTCAGTTTTTACTTCTTCTTTTCCCTTTTCAGATACAATGACTGAGAAATCTCTTTTGGAAGAAGATTCACCTTTATTTTCAACTATGTGTATTCCTTCGTATAATTTTTCTTTTTCAATAGATAAATCTGAAAAAAGTCTATCAAGCAAATTGGATCCTTGAACTAAAATAGCTAAAAAGAAATGCCTAAGACCAATCTCTTCTTTCTGCTCTTCTATACATATATCTTCCGCAATCTTAAATACTTCTCGACATCTTTGGGTTCTGTATCCTGAAAACTCTCCTTTCTCCATATCTGACTCGTATATAATTTTCCTTAACCGCTGCCTTGTTTTTTGAGGCATAATTCCCTTACCCAGTAAGAAATCTTTAAATTCCACTACTTCATTGTGAATCCCTTCCCATTCCTCTTCTGTAATATTTTGAAAAGCTTCTTTACCAATTGCAATTATATCCTCAATTTTGCAGAGACCAAGAAAAAGATGTTCAGTATCAATAAATTTGTTCTCTAAAAGCTGGGCTTCATAGGCGGCTATTGTGTAAACAATCTGAGAAGCTCTAGATAATTCCATCGCTAATTACTTTTAATTTTTTTTATCCTTTATATAGAACCCCAAGATAAATCTCTCAGAGTAAATCCTCAACTTTCTTCCTTAAATTTTCAATGTTAATAATAAATTTTGTGACAACGTTTATGGTATTTTCACTTGAAATTCAAAGGGCTTATTGTAAGTTGATTCTTTCCTCAAAAAACTATTTTTCAAAACATCAATCTATTTCTTAAAGTATTTTAAAATCATTTTTTATCTCCCCTTAAGTTTTCTTCGCTCTTGTTGATATATTTTTTATCAAAATCCACGAAATGATTAAAATTTATCTTCATGCTCATTTATTAACAACGAAATTCGTAAAGGTTCTATAGATAATTCAAATTATCCCCAGCTAACCTGCACCACTAATTTTTTACTTATTATTTCTACAACAAAAATATCAAAAGTTAGATTACGAGGCAAGATTAATTTTAAAATATTCTGCTTACTACTATTCAACATTTTTCGCTCGCATTCCCCGTTTTATACAACAAATTACAGCACAAAGATTTTTTAAATATTTATCCGTTAATCAAACTTACCAAATACTCCCTCAACGCAACCGCTTGATTATGCTCAACATCACGAGCTGAAAAAAGCAATGTCAATGTCCCCTCCCTTGCAATCTCAACCAACCTTTTAATCACTTCCCTTTTCCCATCCAACTCTACAAAATAACGACGTTTGAACTCCTCCCATTTTGACGGATCGTGAGAAAACCATTTCCTTAAAGCCGTGCTCGGCGCTACATCAGGTAACCATAAATCAACTCTAACATCCTCCCTCTTCATCCCACGGGGCCAAAGGCGATCAACAAGAACACGAAAACCATCATCACCACCACTGGGCTCATCATATACCTTCTTAACACGTATCCTCACCTCTATAAAAATCTCCCTCTTTAGTTTAAATTCAATCTAATTTAATAAAATTTTCATTAAATTCAAGAAAAAAACCCCAAGGAAAATTTATGCCTTTTCAATGCCAACGCTGTAAACGAATTCAACCAAACTTCACAACAAGATGTCTTTTCTGTGCTGGATTCTTAACACTTGAAAAAGTAAAAGACCCGCTTTTAATCCTCTCACTTGACGAAATTGAAACACCCGAACTCAAATTCTTCAAAACACCAATTGACGAAAACCTTTCCTCTGGACTACCTGAAAAAACCATAACCGTAATCGCTGGACTCCCTGGAGCTGGAAAATCAACCCTTGCACTACAAATTGCAAACGAAATCCTCAAACGAGAAGAAATAAAAATACTCTACATCTCTTCAGAAGAACCCCCAGAACTAATCAAACAAAGAGCCCAAAGATTTACCCCAGAACTGATTTATAACGACGACTTCAAGATCCTCTGTGAAACAATCACGGAAAAAATAAAAGACGGAATCACATCCTTTCTTGAAATAAACCCCGAAGCGCTGATTATACTTGATTCAATAAACGCTGTCAGATCAGGTAGCTCCCTCTCTCCACCCGGAAGCCCCTCAAACATAACAAAGACCCTCAATATGCTTCACCACCTACGACTTAAAAACGAATTCACAATCACTCAAATAATCATCGCACACGCAAACAAACAAAGAACCGTCGCCGGACCTCTCACGCTTCAACACATGGTTGACATCG
>Ga0272449_1004105_pt1 | contig 12041 bp, 15 predicted proteins | sample YNPCB0241_FD_198679 | JGI IMG/M metagenome (GOLD analysis project Ga0272449, IMG submission 198679) | Hot spring sediment microbial communities from Yellowstone National Park, WY, United States - YNP-CB-024-1 | ecosystem: Environmental > Aquatic > Thermal springs > Hot (42-90C) > Sediment...
GAATTAATCTTCCACTACCACGCATAATATCTTTTTCTTCCTCAGGTGTAATTCCAATTCGTGGAGGCGTAATAGATAAAGAAGCAATGTATTGCTGAAGTGTAGACATGCTTAAATTAAAGAAACTACTTGCTCCTTGATAATTACCATCATCAAGACAAATTAAACCGCAAGTATAAAAAATTAAAGGCTCAATCAGATTTATTGAAAAATTAAAATCATCATTAGGATTAGGCGAAAGTGAAAGATTATTAGCAATATATCTTAAAATATAAGAGTAACCATAACGATATTTAGGAGCAACTAATAATGAATTTCCAAATTTTGTAAAGATTGGAGTAGTATCAGAAGGAAATAAATTTACTTTATGAAGAAATTCATTTAAATCATAATAAGTCGCCATCTTGTAATTACCACCAGTATAATATTCAAAAGATAAAAGACGAACAAATTGTGTTGGAAGAGAAATTTCAGAATAAGGAGGTGTAGAATTATCATTTGTTTCAAAAGTATAAGTTAATTTAAAAATATTAAAGTTATCCATCAATTCTAATGGGGCGGAAATCAAAATGAATCTAGCCGCTGAATGAGCGTTTTTTACAATTTGAGTATCTTGATAAGCTCCTTGTCCTCCGCCTTCTATCAGTTTTAATCTTACAAGATTAAAAAAATCATTCCATTTCATTGTAAAAGGGGCGGAGGATTACTCCGCCCCCCTCGTTTATTATGTTAAGCTGATATCAATATTGATTAAAGCACCGTGTTTGTTAGGAGCAGGAGAATAAATCGCAAGCATCATCATACCAGTAGCAACCATAACATCTTGGTTCTTGGAATTCACAAGATATTCAAAGATATTTTTAGATTTGTCATCAGCAGGTATCCATTCAAATTCAGTATTATAAGAAATTTTCAAGTCTTCTGTATCAATCATGAATAAAGTTCCTTCTGGAAGTTGAGGATCAACAACAATCGGAACTTCATAACCATCTGGATGTGTCCAAACATAACCAGAAATTCCTAAATCAGCTTTCGGTATTCTTTGTTCAAAGACCCTTCTTAAAATATCAATAGTTTGAAGACAATATTTAATGATAACCTTAGGTGTAGTAAGAATATGGGTAACTTTTGTTGCTCCGCGTTTATTCATTTCGCCCCATAAATCTAATAGAAGTCCCCTTGATAAAGTTAATGGATTTTCAGCAGTTCCTCTAAAAATTGTAGATTTTAAAAGTGGATAATCATTTCTATTTTTTCCGCCATAAACAGGTGCGATTGTTCCATCATCAACAATCGCCGAAATTCCCATTGGCTCATTGAATAAAGAATTGTAAATAACAATTAAATCATCTTCCGCAACATCGTTAAGAGCAGTATCAACATTAACATACCAACCTGTTTCATCTTTTTTCGGGTCAGAAGTAATTTGAACAGCAGACTTTTTCTTAGTATATGGACTTTCAGGAGCATGAATATCAATAATTAAATTTTTATAAATCCATCTTTTACAATCATCAGGATAAAGTGTATCATCACTAATATAATTTTTGAGATATAATTTTGTATTCCCCTCTCCACCAACTGCTTTTACTTTTGCTAAAATCGCACTACCATCACTTGTTGCTATCCTTCCACAATTATGTAAAAAAGATTTTTCAAAAATTGTTAAAACATCATTGATAGTCTTTAATTGAAGTTGGTCAGCATTAGGAGCTTTTGACATTTTCAACCATTCTTTTCTGTTAATTTCAATTCTTCCGTAAATAGTCTTCCAATCGAAAGTCAAACCTTTCCATTCGGGAAATACGGTTTTTGTCGGAACATCAGCTGAAAAACCAAAGAAATGCTCCATTACCGAAGGAACAAGAATTCCTTTACCACCTTCATCTCGCATAATATCAGCACTTTCCTTAAAAAGGTTCCAGGTCTTAGAAAAAACTGGGACTGCTTGAACCAGTCCCTTTGCTCTCATTAATAATACTTCTTGAACTTTTGATAAGTCTAACATGGTATTTTAATTATGTTTGTTTCTTTTTTAATACTCTAAAATGTTCCGGTAAATCACCCTCCTTGAGATTAAGCCCCAACTCTCTATACAAGTTGAGTAATTTCTGAAGGTCAAAGCCTTCAGTCTCCTCAGGAGGAGGAACTGCCCCAGAATGAGCACTGCCCTTACCTCCTTGCTTTTCTTGTATTTTTTGTATTGCTTCAGCAGTGCTTTTAGCAATTTCTTCTGGGGAAGCTTTACTACCTTCCTGAGGAGCAAACTTTTTTAATGTTGGGGCTATGTCCTGCTCGAACACCTCCAGCATCGAACGACCTTTTTCGTCATTGAGCCAAGTTTGAACCACTGCTACTTTAAGAGCTTCTGGTAAATCACCATATTTATTTTGAATTTCCGCATATTCGGTTTCCGCTTCTTTGGCAATGGAATTGAGTTTTTCTTCTTGAATTTGATTTAAAACTTTATCTAATTCTTGTTTATAAAAATTTTTTAAATCAGTAAATCTTGCTTCTAAATAATCGTTTAATTTTCTTACTCCTTCTTCACCTAAAGCTTCTTTTAATTCCTCTGGAATTTGTCCCATCTCAATTTTTTGTTGAGCTTGTTGTGTTACCTCTCCAAACACTTTTTTATAAGCCTCTTCAATAAATTGTTTTCCTGCTTCTGTAGTATAAATTTTTTCTTCAATTTTTACTAAAATGTTTTTAAATAGCTCTTCCGGGTCGTCAACTTTTGTAATATCCACTCCTAAAGTTTGACCAATATTTTTTAAATTTTTCATTTTCTTTTCATAATCTTCCGCCTTTAAAAGATAATTTTTTAATTCTTCAGGTGTAAATTCTTTAATTTGACCTTCAATTTCAATTTTAATTTTGTTTTCTTCTGCCATAAATACCTCCGTTTATGGTTTTCTTCCTAAAACTTTTTCTGCTAAAGCTTTTTTTTCTGCTTCTGAAAGTTTTCTTTTCCTTCCCTCAGCCGAAAGTTTAGCAAAACCTTTCTTTCCGTATTTTTTCCTTCCAATCCAAGCTGCTAAAGCTCTTGGATTTTTTACTCCTCTAGCTGCTAATTTTTTCACTAATTTATCAAAACCAATGTAAGCCATTCTTCCCTCCTGACGCCCCCAAACCTATTCCCTTCCCATCCCACCCTCTTTAATTATTTTAATTATTTTTAAAAATAAATCAAGCCCACCCCATCCACCCTTGTTTTTATTATCTACGACCTCTCTTTTTCCTCTTGCGTGCCATGTTCACCTCCACCCGCTTTAGTGCGGGATTTTGCTTCTTCAATTTGAGGTTGTAAATATTGTAAATGTTCAAGATAATGTTGAATACCTTTCTTTAAAGCAAATTCAGACAGTTGGCTAGCATATTTATTTAAAAATTTACGATGGACTTTAGCATGAATTAAATGATTATGTATAGGCTCTACTATACCCATTTTTAAAATAGATAATAATTCTTGTAATTCTATGTCAGTAAGATTTCTTTTTTCCGCTTCAAGCAGTTGGGCTTTTAAATTAAATGCTTTCATAAATTCTTCATTAGAAACCAATAATCTAAAATTCTCTTCACCTGCTACTTTCATATGTATAAATGTTTCCGCATCTTGTATTGGACTTCCATATAAAACTTCTAATAATTCCAATGGATCAAATAATCCAAGTTGAACACCTTGTATAAAGAATTGATATTTAGCTGTTTGGGTTAAATAGAATGGAGTTCCGATTTCAACTTGAATATCATAATCTTCTGGCAAGAAGAGGTCTGGATGGAAAAATAATGTTTCTGACATATAAAAATCATTCATCACTCTTACCATTCTGCCAATATGGTAATTTTCTCTTAACATTTGTAAAGCATATCTGCCTAATAAAGAAATTTTATCAGTAATATAATACTTTATGATTGATAATTTCTGCTCATCCATAAGAGATGTTAAATTTAATTCAGTTGCTGTTCGTGAACTTGAAAGCGGAAAACGAGGATCATGAATTGTAATCAATTGAATATCTCTTAAAATTAGTTCTAAATATTGTAAAGCATATTGAGGCAAATCATTCATAACTACTTGAACTGGAGGTTGATTTCCACCATATTCTACAACTTCTTCAATAATATCATCTTCAACTTCATGGAATATCAAATCACCTGCTCCTCTATTTAAGAATACTCTTACTCTTCCGATTTTTCGGCATACTTCATTTAATAACGCTTCTAATTCCGCGTATTTCTTTTGTAATGGAGTAATACGAGAAATAATTGAACGATTATACCAAGTAAATGGTGAAGGATCATCAGCAAAATCAATAAAAGGTAATACACCTTTTTCTTGACAGAATTTTGGTAATGGCTCAACAGAAATAATTTTATCGTTAAGCATTTTTACAAATCTACCTTCATAGTTATTTTTCCTTTCAGGTCTTTCATAATATTCTTGATAAATAGCACCTCTAATAGTCATATTCCGTAATTCAGGATAAAAATCACGAAGATTATATTTCTGTAATTCTCCGCCTTCAAATTTAATATTATTTTCTTCACACCATTCTTCATCAACTAAAAAGAAATGAATTATCCATCTAGCTGGATTAGAACTATCAGGGTTTAAAGCATCAGCACTTCCTAGAGCAAATGGGTCAATCAAATAATTTGTTGGTGGAACTACCGCAAAATTTATATCTCCCAATCGTGTTTTCACTAAAATTGGATTGCCAGAAGAATCTACTTTTTGGAATAATTGTTTTCCGCCTATTTGGGCTGGATATTCTTGTCCATTTACTACAATTGTGTAAGGAATATCATTAGGCGATGGATTATCTGTTAAAAGCGGAAATTCAACTAATTCACCAATATTTTTATCCCAATATATTTTTACTAAAGTCCTTGATGTCAAAAGTAATGAAGTCATTAAATCTAATTTAATTTTAGCAAATTTAGGAGCAATAAGAGAATTTAATACTTGTTCCGCCCGATAGGATGCTTGAATTACTAAAGTATCTGTTTTTTTAGGAGTTACTAAAAAATTATGTGGAATAGACAATAAAGACGATAAAAAAATATGATAAGCATTTATTCCAATATTGGCTGGTATTGCTTCAACAAATCTAACATCTTCAATATTTTTTTCTTTTGTAAAAACCGCATTAAAATCTTTCCATTGAACAAAAAATCTGTCACAAAAAACATTTATCGTTTCTAACCAAATCGGTAATTGGTCTTTTCTTGTTTGTAAGGCAATATTTCTTTTTCTAATTATTTCATCTCTTATTTTATCTTCCGCCTTCATTTCTTTTTATATTTAATTTTTAAAGTTTTATCCTGTTCTTTTTGTAAATTATAATAATATTGAAACTGCCTAACTTCAATTGCTTTTCCGCTTTTTATGGCTTTTATTAACTGCCAAATTAAATAATTCAAAACACATAAATTCAAAAAAATCAAAACCACAAATACTATCATCGCACTGGTTGATATTCAACAATAATTGTTTTTTCCCCTTCTGCCATATTTTTAATTCGCAAAGTATAAGGATGAACCTCAATATCTTTATGTAAATTGCCATTAACATATACTTTAATTGAACTGATATTCACTGAATGAGGAAGTGAAATAACTTCTTCTTGTTTATCAGTGCTAAAAGCAAAAGTTATTGTTTTGCCTTGTAAATATGCTAATAATTCATCAATTTTTAGTTCTCTCATTTTTCTAATCTAATCGTTATAAATGGTTTAAAATCTTTATGATATTTTATTCCGCCTTCAAGTTTTAAAGATTTGAAATTTAGTTTTGTATATAAACCACCAGATAAATCTTTTTTCGGAAAATCATTTTGGATATAAGCACCTAAATTCACTAATTTTTCTGGTTGTCTTATGAATTCTTTTATTTTTTCTGTTTTAATATTCACAAGCGTATCTCTTCTTATTTTTTCTTGATAGACATAAGTTGTTTCATAATAAGTTTTTGTTTGTCTTAAATAGACTGTGTCACGAAGATATTGATTGATATAAAGAGTATCTGTTTTATAAACATAGATTTCTTTGTATTCTGATTTTGAAGAAACAAAAAGCCCAAAAAATAAACCTAATAAAAACGAAGCAATTCCTGAAATCACCCAATTAGGAACTTTAATAGGCGGAAAAGTAAAAAAGAAATCAGAAGAATTTTCTTTCTCCTTTAAAGGCTTTGCTTTTGATATAATGTCTTTTTCTTTTAAGATTTTTTTATTTAAAAGTATTGTTATTAGACAATTAAAATTCTTTTTCAATTTTTCAATTTCAGTATACAAAATACCAATAGGTTCAAATTTTTCCGCCTTTTCCTTTGCCTTTTGGATAAAAGTCGAAATAATATCTTCACAATTTTCTTCGTTTGTTAAACTTCTTAAATCAAAAAGAGCTGCTTGTTCATTGTATTCTTTTGTAATAGTAAAAAATTTCTCTAATTGTAATTCCGCAATTAGGGTTTCTAACTCTTTTTTAAAGATATCCATGCCTTTTAAATCGGAAATATGAATTTGATAACTTACTCTTCTTATGTTTTCCCCTTCAAAGATATGTTTTACTTTTTCAACTCTCATACAAATATTTTAACTTCTTTTTTAAAAAAGTCAATATGCTTATATTTCATCGTCATTTTTTTCTTCATCAAATTTTTCAAAATCAATATCTTGATAAGAAGGGTAATTTTCCTTTAAATCCCATTTATCATCAATCTTCACAAAGAATTCTTTATGGCGATTGATAGTTTTTCTTACTGTATCAATTGAGACATCCAAATCTTTGGCAATATCTTTTGTCTTCATTGCTCCGTTCTGTTTTAAAAGCAAGATGATTTGAGTTATTAAATCTAATCCATAGCGAAGTTCATTTGGTAAAGAAGTTAATTTAGATATTTCAATCTTATTATCGGCAAAGTTAATAGCATAAAATTGTGGTGAAGCAAGTTTAGAATAATTATTTTTTGTATTATAAAAAGTTAAATAAAGCGTATCTTTGGTTATATCGGTAAATTTATCTACTTCAAAAATATTTCTTGCGAAATTGTAAAAGAAAATTGAACCATAAGGTGTTCCTTCGTTTCCTTTTGCGATATGAGAAATGATTAGAGAGGTTATTTTTAATTCGTCTAGAGCATTAAAGAATATAGAAGCACTTTCAGCCTCAATAAGATTTAAGCCCTGGCAAGCTTTTCCAAGACTATCTACAATTATGAATTTTATTTCTTTTTGTTCAATCTCTTCTTTCAAGATATCAACAATTTCATACAAAGGAACATAAGCACGACGATAGAAAAGTTTATTAGGTGTTTTAATGTTATTGGAAAATCTTATTCTTTTTACCCTTTGAAGCCAAATTTCTTTTTCCGCTTCATAGTCTAAATATAAGCCATTACAAATTTCAGTTAATTTAATTCCAATGTATAACGCAAAAGTTGATTTTCCAACTCCACCTTTCCCATAAATTAAATTAGGAACTCTTTCTATTACGAATGGATAATAGAGATATTGAAATGTATTATTAAAATCAATTTCTTCATTTTCATCAACCAAAGCGTCTAACTCACGATAAGTGATAATAACTTTTGAAAAAATTTCTTCCGCAGTAGTAGTTAAATGTTCTTTTTTAATTCCCGTTTTAGGAATACATAAATCAGCAATTTCTTTGATAAAATTTGTTTTAAAGGATTGGGAATAAAGAGAACCACGCATAAATCGTTTTTGGAGTGTGATATTATTTGTCCTTGCTTCTATTGTGATAAAGGCATTTAACTCCATTCTGGAAATTTTGAAATTTGAAAAAGTGAAGAAAAGACCTAATTCTTCAACACTAACGAAAATTTTGTTATTTTCTTTAAAAATTTTTATTGGGAACATTCAAACCTCCTAAGTTTAATTTTTGCTTCGTTTTTAAATATAATGTCTGATATATAATTTAAAATTTCATTAACAACACTTTTTGAAAGATAGTGATTTGAATATTCGCTTATTAAATCACTAATTTTATAATATTTCTTTTCAGGGGAAAAAAAGATAACAAAAGAAAATGTTTTATAAGGTTCAAGATATTTTTTTATAAGATTTTTAAGCTCAAGCTTAATAAAATCCCTTTTTACTTCTAAACTGCCATAGTCTTCCTTGATTTCTGATAACCAATCAGGCGGAACAATTTCATTAGACAAATAACAAGAATAAATAAAAAACTTTTTGCTTTCTAAAAATGTTAAATGATTAGGGAAAGTGAAATATACTTTGGCAACAATATCTTTAAACCGAAAGGTAAAATCTTCTACCAAGATTGATACCTCACTTTTAAGGTCTACAAATAAAAAAGCATTGTTTTTGGGATAATAAAGAATTTTCATGTTTATTTTTTCCTCCTTTTTGGTTTCATATATCTATTAATATAGTCCCAAAATGGCTTATTGTCAAATTTTTTAAATTAGCGAGACAGGCGAGACAAGGCGAGACAATGCTGTCTCGCTCTAACTTCTTGATTTTAAAGCACTTATAAAAGGGGCGAGACAATTTCAAAAGAAAAAAAGAAAAAAAAGAAAAAGGCTTATAAAAAGAAAAAAAAGAAAAAAAGAAAATATTTTTATATATTTTTATTTTATTTATAAGAATATAATATTTAAAAACAAGGCTTACGCCTTGTTTTTTTTTCCGGGAATACCATGGTAATATTATTACCCGGGTAATAATACCCGGGTAATGTTACCCGGGTAATAATACCCGGTAATATAATATACTAGGTAATATCTAATAATAATATAATAAGACTGTCTCGCTTGTTTAAAAGTGCTTGATTTTCAAGGACTTACAGCGAGACAGTGTTGTCTCGTTTTGTCTCGCTTGTCTCGCTTTATAAGAAGGTCTTTTGGACTGCTTTAATTCTTTTTTGAGCAATTTCGAAGTATTTAGGTTCAATTTCTATTCCAATAATATTTCTATTAAGTTCAATACAGGCTATAGCTGTTGTTCCAGAGCCTAAAAATGGGTCTAATACAAAATCACCTGGATTACTATGGATTTCTAATAAATATTTAATTAGTTTTAATGGTTTTTGGGTAGGATGTATAGTTCTTTCCTTTCCTCCGCAGATAGGCATAGATATAAAATTAAGCATTTCTTTTTGAGTTTTAAAATTAAAAGTAAATTTACTTTTTCCGCTTCTAGCCTGCCAAATAATAGTTTCAACAGCTGAAAGATAGTTTTTCTTTCTCACTTGAGGAGGTGGATTTGTTTTATGCCAATAAATAACACATTTTAAATCAAAATTATTTTTTTGCCCTTCTTCTACCGCATAAGTAATAAATTCATTCCTAACAAATATTAATATTGAACCTGTTTCTTTTAAAAGTCTATCAAATTCTGGATAAATTTTTTTATAAAGCTCTTTAACATCAACACTATTTAATTTCATAAATTCTTCATAATTGTGATATAAAGCCTTTCTTCTAGGAAATTTAATTTGGCTTTTTACTTTAATCTGGTAAGGCGGATCAGTAAATATTAAATCAAATGATTTATCAGGTAATTGTTTCATGATTTCTAAACAATCACCACAATAAAGCTCACAAATGGCTCTAGAGGGATTTGAACCCTCACTTTCAGGTTGAAAACCTGATGTCCTTTCCTGATTAGACGATAGAGCCATTACAAATTACATTTTCCATCTTTACAATCAGGAGTTTTGATAATAATTTCTTCTTGGCAATCCTTATGAATAAAACCTTTAAAATCTATACATTTAATGTATTCTTTTCTATCTTCCAAATGAATAGGCTTACCACAAATAGGGCAAATTGCTATTATCATTTACCCAATAAATAATAAAATTTTTTAATTCTTTCTTGGAAATTATGAACTGATTGGGAATTATACCATTCTTTTCCTGCCCATCTTAAAAGATAAGTGCGATAATCAATAATACCTCTGTCGTATACAATCACACACATAATTTTAAAGCAATCAGCTAAAAAGCGGAAAGAAAAATAAGGACATTTTTTTCCTGTTTTTCCTTCTTTAAGCATAGTATAGCCTTCTGGTAAGACAATCCAATATCTTTTTGCCCAGCCCCAAGAAAACTTTTTCTTCCAGGGATGAAAGCCGGAAGAATTATTATTCCAAAAGATTATTTTAGTTCCTTTACCTTGCTCTTCAAAAAAGATAGATAAAGCAATTGCTTTTATATAAGGCTCATAATTAAAATTTTTAGCCATTTTGATTAAATCGTCTTCATAAAGAATACGCTTAAAAGGCGGAATAAAAGATAAATCCTCAGGTATTATTCCTCTTCCAAAAAGGAAGGGGGACAGGAAAAGGAGGATAAAATGGAGAGACCTATAAGGACTGGGCAAACCTGTCCCCCCTTTAGAATAATAAAGCAAAAGATATCAAACAAGCCAAATACCAAAGTCCTAAAAAAATAGCAACTGGTAAAGGATTAGCCTTTTGGAGCTCCCAGCTAAAATCAATATACCAAAATAAAGATTTTCGTAAAATAGTAGCCATAAGCGTGGCCAATCCTAATAAAGCCAGTTTTTTAAACACAAGAAAAAGATAAAAAAAATCATTATTTAAAACCAAAAACGCGGAAAAAATTATAAATAACATCAAACTAAATAAATACTTCCTCATTCTTCCTCCTCTTCTTCTAACTCAGTTGTTTTTTCGGTTTCATAGTAGATTTCGTAATAATCGGGTTCTTCTTCAATACAGTTTTCGCAAAAAATACCTTCATTTATAACAATGATTTTTTCTACTTCTTTTCCACAATTTATACACTTCATATTCACCTCCATTCAAGTTTACTGGGCCAGCAAAAGCCAGCCCAGGGTCGCCAGGGAAGCATTTTTTCACGGGGGCGTCTCTCCCTGGCTAACCTTTTAACTTTAAATACCTTAAAACAATGTCCAACCCAGCAGAAAAACATTTATCACAACCACAATTTGCTAAATGCTTTGCCAATAACTGAAATACCTCTTCCAAATCTTCCCTTGAAACCTGATATCCAGTAGTATGATAAACTAAACTCATTATGTCCTCTTTTGTAAAAGAAAAAGTTATACTAACCCCATTTCTCGTTATTGTTATTTTTCGCATACTATATAATATAGTCCTAAAAAGCCCTTTTGTCAAATCCCCTTTATTTGCCTTTATAAAAGGCGTTTTTTGTAAGGGTAATTTTTCTACCCTTACCTTAAAAAATCTCTTTTCTATAAGCCTTTTAAAAGAAAATAAAGGCATTTTATGGACTTTTTTAGCAAATCTGTGCCTTCTTACCCCTAAAACGCGGAAAAAACATCAACTATGAATTGTTTTAGATAATCTGGCTAGGATTGGCTTTTAATAGGTCTGGCTGGGTTAAGTTGGTTAACTGGGATTGGTCTGGCTGGATTGGTCTGGCTGGGGACTATAAAGCACCCCCCACCCCCCATCAAAAAAAAATAATGGTTAGAATTCTTTAAAAATTCTTTATAATGCTTTAAAAGAATTCTTAAAAGCATCATAAAGATTTAAAAAGAAAGCCGGGACAATCTGGCGATTGTCCCGGCGTTATAAGATTAAGTTATTATCTCCCAGGCTCTGATTTTTGAATAATTTAAATAATTGTCGATAAAATAACGCAATTGGTAATAAGATTGAAAATAATAAACAAAAGTTTGGTTATCAATAGATACTAAATAAAGCCACATCATTCCTCCTTTTTAGTTCTTTAAGTTAAATCTCTAAAACGCGGAATAATAATTTAAATCAAAGATATCTCTTTAAATATAATAAAATAATAAAAACATAAAAAATTACCATCATTTGCTCCTTTTTATTTTTTAAAAATTCTTTATTAATTAAAAAAACCCTAAAGATTTAAAACTCACCCCGCCCCCTTTTTTTTCCCTTGTTAGAATTTGGTAAAAAGATAACATTTAAGATTTTTTAGATTTTTCAAGATTTTTTTTAGTTTCCTTTGCTGTTTTTCCGCGTTTTAAGATTTCTTATTTTGATGAATTTGTCTGTTTTCTTGTTTTTT
>Ga0272449_1004106_pt1 | contig 12037 bp, 6 predicted proteins | sample YNPCB0241_FD_198679 | JGI IMG/M metagenome (GOLD analysis project Ga0272449, IMG submission 198679) | Hot spring sediment microbial communities from Yellowstone National Park, WY, United States - YNP-CB-024-1 | ecosystem: Environmental > Aquatic > Thermal springs > Hot (42-90C) > Sediment...
GGGAAGTCTGAAATGTTGCGATTTTTCTGAATGAGCAACGTTGCTATTTGGAAACTTCCGAGGCTGCCCACGAACCAGGCTGTCTCCGGGCAATTTTCCCGGAAAAGCCGCGGTAGGAACCTGCTTGAAAGCTGTGCGAACTAACTTGGGGCTGGAAGTCTTTCCCACTGGCCCTTGTCCATCGGAAGCTAACATGAACCGGAATTTCGACCGATCGAAACAGCGTAGGGTAAGCATGGGTTCATCCACGTGGTCAAAAATGTTCGTTCTACAAAGGGCACGTAAGGGAGCGAATTTCCCGATGCCATCAGTCCGGCGCTACAGCCTTCGCGGTCGATCATTGCGGATTGAGCAGCTGGAAGAGCGGACGGTGCTTGCTGCCCCCGAGTTACTCCCGATTGGCGATCAAATTCTTTTCGCCGGGGCTCCGCTCTACGTGGCCTTGAATGCTTTTGATGCTGACGGGGATCCATTAAGTTTTTCCGCCGCCGTTATAGACAGCCAGCTTTCCCACCCGGAAATCGAGACTCCCACTTTGCTTCCGGTAATCGATCACGACAACAGAAATCTTCGGCTGAGGGTTACCGGATTTGGGGACATGGTTTTTGAGCTGTTTGAGAAATGGGCTCCTCGGACCACCGCCCGAATTATCGATCTTGCCGCAAGGGGCTTTTACGACGGTACAACTTTTCACCGCGTGATCCAACATTTTGTCATCCAAGGCGGAGATCCTACAGGTACGGGAGCTGGTGGCTCGGGTGTCCGGTTCGATGATGAATTTCATCCCTATCTGATGCACACCGGAAAAGGTGTGCTATCGATGGCAAAAAGCACCGATGATACTAACGACTCGCAATTTTTCGTTACTGCTTCCGATACCCGGCACTTGGATTTCAATCATAATGTCTTTGGTTTTCTGGTTCGGGGAGAATCCGTACGCCAACAAATCGCGGCGGTACCGGTCGACACAAACTCAAGGCCATTAGAACCCGTGGTTATCGAAAAAGCAGAAATCTTTTACGACACTCAGAATCGAGTCCTAACCCTCTTGGCTCCCCGCGGTACCACAGGATGGGCAGACGTCAAGGTGACCGTGACGGATCCCCAAGGGAATCAGGTGGAGCAAATCTTTCGTGTCACGGTACAGCAGGATCCGTATAACAGCAATGCCTACCTCTTACCCATTGCCCCAATCTGGACCCGAGCCGGTCTCCCAATAACGGTTGCTATCGGAGCCTACGACCGGGAGGGAAACTCGCTGGTCTTTGCCGCATCACCGGGAACCGGGGTCACGGATCTGAGCGTGCAAATCGACAGGACTACCGGACTATTGACAGTCACCCCGCACCCCGAGGCGGTGGGAGTTCGCAGCGTGATCGTGGGGGTATCTGACCCCCAAGCTTGGACCTCCGATCCCTGGGATACTCAGGTCGTGCCCGTGTACATCCGTCCTGGGACACCAGCCCTCACCCTTTTGCCAGAGTCAGATACCGGGTTCAGCGATTCCGACGGAATCACTCGGCTCAATAATACTCCGGGAAATACCCTCCGGTTCCAAATTTCTGGGCTAGTGGTGGGAAGTGAATTCTATGTGATGATCGACGATGTTGTAGTGGCTACCGGCCGGGCCACCGCAACTGTGGTGATCGCAGAAAGTACTGGAGAGTTCCGTCTTTCCGACGGGCGTCATAAGATTACGGCTGGCCAGGTGTTACGCGACCAAGCTGTGCAGGTAGGTAATTATCGGGATACTGTCACGCTATGGAGTGATGATTCTTCGCCGGTATGGATCACCGTAGATACCGTCCCCCCGATGATCACCAGTCAGCCGCCTACCCGGGGAGCAGAAGGCCGCTTGTATGAGTATATAGTACAAGTGATCGAGGAGATCACCGGGCCTATTCGCTTCGAGCTTGTACAAGGCCCCGAGGGTATGAGCATCGATCCAGTCTCAGGAAGGGTTTCTTGGATTCCCCAACATGGGCAAGGTGGCCTTCACCAGGTTTTGATTCGAGCTGTAGACACAGCCGGAAACTTTAGCGACCAGGCTTTCGCGGTTCAAGTCGCCCGGGCCCCGAGATTTGACATTGCTTCATCGCACGTTCTTACTGAGCTCCAACCGTGGCAACTCGTGATAGCGATCAGCACGGAAAATCCACCGGCAGTTGTCCAGGCCCTGGACCCGTTACCTTGGGGGATGGTTTTCGATTCGGCCGAGCCTGCTCTCCGTTGGATTCCAAACGAAGAGCAGGGGCCTGGAGAGTACACGGTAAGGCTACAGGCTATTGATTCCTTAGGGCTGACAACGACGTTCTCTCTCACACTCACGGTTTTGGAAGATAATCAACCGCCGCAATTGGCAGCCATTGATGAGATCTTTGCTCGGGAAGGTGAGGTCATCCGAATGCAACTTTCTGCGACCGATCCCGACCTTCCCGTCCAGCCCCTTTTGTTCTCTCTACACGGAGAGATCCCTCCGGGAATGAGTCTCGATCCGCACACCGGGATTCTGGAGTGGCAGCCTCAGGAAGAGCACGGTCCTAGAGTTTATCGGCTGGAAGTACGCGTCACCGACTCCTACGGTGCTTTCAGCTCTAAACCGCTAGTAATTACGGTGTTGGAGGACTACCAGCCACCCCGGTTTGAGGCACCGCCCAGCCTTCAGGCTGTGGTGGGAAGTGTATTGGAGTTTCGGGTTCAGGCCATCGATCCCGATATCCCGGCTCGCCCGATCCGTTATCGCTTGGTTGAAGGACCGGAAGGGACCAGCGTGAACCAAGAAAGTGGGGAGATTCACCTGGAACTCACCCGAGAGCGGTGGGCGGGTTTGGGAAGTCCAGGCGAACTCACCTTTGTCGTAGAGGCTTACAAATACGTCGAGGAGGTCGCTCGGGAATTTTCTTCTTGCCAAACCATAAAGGTTCCAGTGGTGGATCCCTGGGCGTTGGCGGCCGCGGCTCTCGCAGACGAGCTGGTGTTGCCGGGGAACGTCCCGAGCCCCGAGCTGCCACCAGTCCCAGGTTTCGACGATTTTCTCACAGCGGTTTCCTCCCCTGTTAAGCGTCTCTTCTCGGAGGTTGGATTCGAGGCACCTGAGGACTCCAGGTCTCTCTTCGCTGGCATCACCGGTTGGCTCTCCCGACCTTTAGGAGCCCTCGGGGTTTCGGATAAAGTGCTCGAGATTTTGGACCTCATCGAAGAGGAATTCTTACGGGGCCGTTTGCTGCAAGAACTATTGGATCTCCTCGGGGCAGACTCCTCCGAAATGGAAGAAGCTGAAGATTTCGAGGGGCAACAAAGCTTGGGCACCAAAGTAGGAAGCCTCTCGCCATCGACTCCGCAATCTTCAGAAGAAGAGGCCGCTCCGGAATCCCCTGCAACCACGGCGGAAGGTGCCGAAGCTGACTACTCGTAAACCAGTGATGCCTGGAATTAGGAAACGATGATAACCCTCGGCTGGGAAGAAGGGACTAACCAGGGTAGCAAGACCACTTTCAGCCTTTTAGGAGCGGGAAAATCCACCACAGCCTGGCACGAGGCGGAGGCTCCGAGGGGCTGGCCTTAAGGGGTGGGTTCACTGGAATAGTTCCCCCTCAACGTCTACAACCCGTTCAGCCCGTACCCTAAGATTGGTTTGAGAGGAACTTTCCTACTTTTCTTAAATCTTGTATTTTGCTAAAAACTTCCTAAATCGGCCCTAATCAAGAGGTGATCAAGAGCTGCTGCTGCTAGTTCCCTACAGAGGGTTTTTTGTTATCGGGCGGTGAAAAAACCTGCGAATCCATTTTTGCTACTACGGCACCTTTTTGACAACTGACTGGGAATGGGGGATCTTGGGAAGGTTTGAAAACTGCGATGAGGTTTGATTTGGGAATATTCCGGAGCACTGGAAGCTCGGTCCCCGAGGGGCAAGGCAAAACCTCTGGCTGGAAGCCGCCAAAGAGTCTAGCATCCTGAGGAAGCCTTAACACGAGGAGAGGATGGCGGTACGGTGAGTAATGTCCCAAAAACCCCCTGGGGCGGGAATCATCTCGAGCAGAGGAAGGGGCTATGGTCCGTGTTAGATCCCCGGACCCGATTAGTCTCTTTAGGGGTATTCTGCCTTGTGGTCGGGCTTTTCCGGCAAGAAGTTTCCTTGGCGAGCGCGCTTGTTCTAGCAATCACTGCTACGGTGGCCGCAGGTTGGACCCAGCGGGAATTTCTCTCTCGAATGATCTCGATCAATCTGGCAATTCTTCCCATTCTCATCAGTGTAGCTTTCACCAGCTCCCAAGCCCCCTTACGGGATTTCGGGCCTTTTCAGGTTAGCGAGGAAAGTCTGCGGTTCTGCACTCAACTTTTCTTTAAAATCAATGCCCTCGTTCTTTTTACCACGGCATGTTTATGGGGGCTGGACGAGATTCGAATGGGCCATGCTCTAGCCCACCTGAAAATACCTCGAAAGCTTGCCTTGATCTTGATTCTCGCCTATCGCTATCTCGGGGTAATTTACGGGGAATACCACACCCTCCGGGGAGCAATGAAAGTTCGATGTTTCCGGCCGCAGTTAAACTTTCACACTCTGCGGAGCTTCGGCTATTTAGTTGCAATGCTTTTAATCCGCAGTTTTCACCGCTCCGAACGAGTACTTGCCGCCATGAAATGCCGGGGGTTCGAGGGAGAGTTTCCGCTTCTTTGGCACTTCCACTTTGGCTGGTATGACTTGGCTTTTGCTGTGTTTTTTTGCCTTGCGATCGTGTTCCTTGCGGGACTAGAATGGGGACCTCGGCTCCTGGAGGTTTTACCCCTCCCCCATATTCCCCTTACGTGAACTGGCCAACGGAAGTACACGGAACCACAGCCTCGCTTCTTTCGGGATAGTCGAAAAGCAAGTTTAACAGCCACCGACCCCGAATAAACGATTGTTTGCCAAAGCAAGGTTAATAATCGCTTTCCCTCTGTACGCTGTGCGGCAAACCAGCCCGTTAATGTTGGCATTTTGTCCGCGGATTCGGGAGGACTACCGCGGCCCTCGCGGAAATCTGAAACTGGAGTCGATCTGCCGACACCAAAAGAGTAAAGAGAGACCTAGGGGAGAATTATAAGCAGGAGAAGTTCGTTCAAAAGCCCTTTGAATTCGCAGCAACTATTAGCAACCTCGGGAAAAAACGCTAACGGTCCGTCGTGTCGGCTCGAGACCGCGTTCTTGCAAGACATGCATCGATAACGTTCCATCAACAAGGCAGGAGATTTCTGCTATTCCGTTTTGTCAAGCTGCTTATGCCAAAAGATGAGAAAAACAAGTTGGAGCAAGTACTGGCCCACGAAGAAAATCACCCGTTCGCTGAAAGTGGCCCTCCTCTTCTGGCCCTCTGCGAGGTGTCCTTTGCATACCAAACCAACATGCCGGTTTTGAATGGATGTTCCCTCTCGGTTTACGCCGGCGATCGGATTGGAATCACCGGACCGAACGGTAGTGGCAAGACTACCCTTTTGTGGCTGCTGGTTGGGCTGCTTCGTCCAACCCAGGGAACAATTTTTGCTTTTGGCCGGCCCCGCTCCCGGGAGCACGAGTTTCACGAAGTGCGAAGGCGAGTTGGACTCCTTTTCCAAGATTCCGATGATCAACTCTTTTGCCCAACTGTACTAGAGGACGTTGCCTTCGGCCCGTTAAACCTTGGCAAATCCCGGGCAGAGGCCCTTGCCATTAGCCGCAAGGTCCTCGAGCAACTTCAGCTCAGGGGATATGAAAATAGAACCACCTACCACCTCTCCGGCGGAGAAAAGCGGCTGGTGGCACTAGCCACCATTCTGGCGATGGAACCAGAGGTCCTCCTCCTGGATGAACCCACCACCGGTTTAGATGAAACCTCCCGGGAACGGGTTATCGAACTTGTAAAGAGCCTCCCCCAGGCCCTCGTGGTGGTCTCCCACGATCGGGAACTTCTGGATCGGGTCACGACTCGGCGATTAGTCCTCCGAGATGGTAAACTTCATCCTGCCTGAGCGTCAAGTGATCCCAGTCAATCCTGATCCCTACACACCCGCTGAGTGCGGATAACCCCAGGGCGGACAGGATTTCCGAAATCTCCTAAGGCGATCGTTGAAACTGACATCCTGATGAATGCACCCAAACGCCAATGCCGGACCCCCCCGCATTATGCAGGGAACCTTCGTTCTAGTTTCAGTTTTTTGGACCGGCCCGTGGATACGGTTTCGGATGACCACTGAACCTATCAGCAACTCATTCCCCCGCACTCGTCCAGGGCTTCCTCTTTGACCTCGAGGCCTCCAGGACCTCCTTCTCCGCACTATCCACAAGGAAATTCAACACAAGGCCTATCCCTCTGGCTTACCCTCTCGGACTCCGCCAGGAGAACCGGCAATTCCCTCTCCGTAGCAGAATGCACCCCTTGGTGGGGCATCACACGGGGGCAATGCTTCAGCAGAAAGTTGAGAATCCTCGAACTCCATGTTCGCAACTAGATCGGGCCCACCAAGAGCTTTACGGAAGTACCTGCTCCGCTTTCCCCTTTCCCGCCACTGATAATCGCAAAGGTCCGATTAGCATCTGCTCCTCGAAACCGGTTTCGAAAGATCCCGGACATACTGTCCCCCATTCCTGACACTGGTTGTCCCACCGCTATCGGCGAAAGTTTACTTGTCTCGTGGTCTTTCCAACCCTAAAGCTGTTTCTCCAAAGCTATCTCTCCTTCATATGCTGAGCCTGCGGGCGGAAACTCCCCATGTGCCTCAACACCCCTTGGCACATATGATTACCAAAAAGCCTGATTGCTAGCGGAACCTTAACCATTTTTGAAACCCTCTGTGGTGGAACGGCAAACGGTCATTCATAGGAACAAGTAGGGAGAAGTCCGCGAATGCCCCCTTCCAAAATTCCGGCTCACCAAGCCCCACCTGCACCGGATCGCACAGTCTGCCTACAGATCGAAGGAATGCATTGTACCGGGTGTGCAGATCGAATCCGCCAGGCGATTCAGGATCTGCCGGGCGTGGTGGAAGCACAAGTTGATCTTCTGACCCGGCGTGCCTACGTCCGCGTCACCCCCCAGGAGGGCCCTTCGCTAGAGGCGTTATCTCGGACCGTAAGCCTAGCCGGTTATTCTGCGAAGGTATTGCCGGGGCCACAAACGACTTTGCTTCAAGAATTCTTGGAAGAGTCCAAAACTGAGAGGCGGTTTTGGTTCCTGCGTTTTGGTGTTGCGGTGGGGGCCCTTGTGCCGGTACTAATTCTCGGTCATGTTCCGGAGGCTTTCGGGCATTTTTCACTCCTTCTTCAATTCCTCCTCGGGTCACCGGCCATCCTTTATTCGGCTTGGCCCTATTTTAAAGGGGCATGGCGAAGGTTTCTTGCCCGCTCGGCCGACATGGATTCTTTGATTTCCCTCGGCACCGGAGCAGCAACCATAGGGGGGATTCTTCAAGTTTTCAATCCGTCCCTCCTCGGCCATTCGGGAGCCCTTGTCGAATGGCTCGGTGCTCACCACTCTTACTTTGGAGAGGCACTCATAATCCTGAGCTTCGTAAACCTCGGAAAGTACTTGGAGGCTTCTGCCCGCAGTCGGGCAGGAAATGCCATCATCAGTTTACTAAGCCTGGCTCCCAAAAGTGTTCCCCTAGTGCGTGGAGAAACCATCGAAGAAGTTCCTGTGGAAACGGTTGTGCCGGGGCAAGAGATCCTGATTCGACCGGGGACCACGGTTCCCCTGGATGGCCAAGTCCTCTCCGGCACAACGGCAATCGATCAAAGCTGGCTCACCGGAGAATCGATGCCTGTAGAAGTTGGCCCCGGAGACATCGTCTATGCCGGCACCCGCAATGTAGGCAGTGGTGCCCTGCGGGTGACTGTCCTCCGCGATGCAGATTCTACCACTCTGGCACAGATAATTCAGCTGGCCCAAGAAGCTCAACGCCAGAAGCCACGCTTGGCACGCACTGCCGACAAACTCGTGGGGTACCTTGTGCCAGTAGTGCTCGTGGTTGCCGCCACCAGTTTTATCACATGGGCCTTGCTGGATAATCCGACCACGGCCCTTGCGACCTTCATTGCTGTCCTGGTAGTTGCCTGCCCGTGTGCCATCGGTATTGCCACCCCGATGGCTGTGATGGTCGGAATCGGCCGAGGAACCCAATTGGGCATACTTTTCAAAAGGGGAGAAATCATCGAGACAGCTGCCAAGGTAACCGCCGTGGTCCTCGACAAAACAGGGACGGTTACTTTGGGAAAGCCGCGGGTTACGGAGGTCGTTCCAGCCCCGGGCATTTCTGAGGAGCAACTACTTCAGGTGGCTGCAGCAGCCGAACGCCTCAGCGGTCACCCCTTTGCCGAAGCCATTGTCTCGGCCGCCGAGGACCGGGGGATTTCCGTTCCCCTTGTCGACGATCTGGAAGTTCTGCCGGGAAAAGGAATTCGAGCCACCTTGGAAGGTCGAGCAATTTTGGTGGGGAACGAACGGCTATTTGCCGGCACGTATATCGATCTCGACCCTCAGCGGGAATTGGTCCGACAACTTCGTCGGCAAGGGAAGACGCCCCTGTGGGTCGCCTACGATGGACGGCGGCTCGGGGTGATTGCCCTTTCTGACCCGATCGGCCCAGGGAGCAAACAGGCGGTCGAGGAACTCAAAAAACTCGGCCTTCGCATCTGCTTAGTCTCCGGCGACCATCAGCTTGCTGTCGCAGCCATCGCCAAAGAATTGGGAATTGAGGAGGTACGGGCCGAAGTCTTTCCCGATCAAAAGGTTCAGATAGTCCAGGAACTCCAGGCTGCCGGGCATGTTGTCGCCATGATTGGCGATGGAATCAACGATGCCCCCGCCATGATGGCAGCCAATGTGGGAATTGCCATCGGCTCTGCTGCCGACATTGCCATCGAAGCCGCCGGTGTGGTCCTCCTGCGGCAGAATCTGCTCTCGGCAGTTTATGCCCTCCGGCTTGCCCGAGTGACCCTACGAACCATTCGCGAGAACTTATTTTGGGCCTTCATCTACAACCTCTGTCTAATCCCCCTAGCCGCAGGAATCCTCAGGCCGTGGTGGGGGATCACCGTTCCGCCCGCTTTGGCGGCAGCGGCCATGGCTGCAAGTGACGTTTGTGTAGTTGGAAACAGCTTACGCCTAAGGTGGCGAAAAGCATAACTTTAGTTTACCAAGCCGGAAAAAAGCCAGAACTCCTAAAGAAGTCCGACTTCACACCTCGAAACCACCGGCAACTACAAAGTTGTTCGGCGACCACCGCCAGTGTGCATTCGACCTTGGCGAGTAGCCTTCGGGTTAATTTCGGTTGACTCAGACCAGCTGGGGTGTCCAGATAAAGCACGCAAAATTTATACAGCGAAAAAAATTATGGGAAATCCAACCACCCGGGCTGATTACACACCGGTTGGCTACAACGATAAGGAAAATCCTTTGCCAAAAATCAGGCGGCCAAAAATTCTCCACGCAAAATACCTCATCTCCGCCCAACGACACACCTCAATCATAAGCTCACTTCGCAACTCCTGTCGGCCGGAAGATTTTTCAGCCCTCAACAAGCGGACGAAGGAACTCCAAGCTCCGCCGGATGTTTTCCTCTGTGCCGTAACATTCGATAGAGACCACTCCCGACCAACCGGTCTCTTTTAAATAAGCCAAGCACTCCCGAATGTTCTCCGCGTTTACTCCGCCTCCGACCGGTACCTCACTGCACGCAATTCCCGTCTCCTCTCCCCTTACCGCAGCTGCAAGTTGGGGACTTACATCCTTGATGTGGGCATGGGTCAAATACTTCCGAAATCGTTTGAGATATTCCACAGGATCAAGGCCTGCGATGTACGTATTCCCCGTATCCATGTTAAATCGTAGATATTCCGACTCAAAATATTTGAAAAGCCGTTCCAAGAAGTCCCCATCGGTCGTATAAGGCCCATGAGGTTCCACGTTAATTATAATTCGGTAGTCTTCCGCCCACTCCAAACACTGCCGGTAGTTCAAGCAAGTGATTTGAAACACTTCCTCGCGGCTAAATCCTTCTATTTCAAATCCCCCGTCTACCGTATCTACCATAGGACAACCAAGCTCGGCAGCAAACCGAATTGCCTGTTGAACATACTGCACCCCGTACACGGCACCATCTGGCCCCATCATCGGGTAGGATGCGTCGATCTGGGATACCTCTAGCCCCAGCTGGTCCAAAAACCGACGAAGCCGACGGGGATTACTTTGAAGCGAGATGCTCGGCTCATAACCCATGGCCTGGATGAAATACTGCCCGTGAATTACCGCAAATTCGATATGTCGGAGTTGAAATCGGGCGGCCGTCTCTGCCGCTTGACGAAAACTGCCGCTCAGCGTCCGCCAATTGTCCGTGTGCAGTCCCAGCTCGATCATGTGCTTTACCTCCTACTTTCATATTCTTCCCCAACAACTCCCTTGCAGACAGCAATTCCCCGGAACCGATCATTCCCCGGTCACCTCTGCAATCCCCCGCGTTACCGCTTCCACAATACGATCAATTTGTTCCAGGGAAACAGCAAGCGGGGGCATTATGACAATAACATTTCCCAGCGGCCGAAGCCATACCCCATACCGGCGAGCCACCTGACACACGCGGAATCCTCGTTTCTCCTCCCAAGGATAAGGTTCCCGAGTAGCCTTATCACGCACAAGTTCCACAGCCGCGATAAGACCAAGTTGACGCACATCCCCCACGTGAGGATACTCTCGCAAAGGCTCCAATTTCTTGGCCAAATACTCCGCCTTGGCTGGTAATTTCGCCAAAGTTTGCTCCTTCTCGAATACTTCTAAGGTTGCCAGGGCTGCCGCGGCTCCCAACGGGTTCCCAGTATACGTGTGTCCATGGTAAAATTGTTTAGATTCCTCATACCGCCCCAAAAAAGCTTCCCAAACCCGGTCCGTGGTCAAAGTGGCCGCAAGAGGCAGATATCCTCCAGTCAGTCCCTTCGCCAAGCAAAGGAAATCCGGACTAACGTCTTCATGCTCGCAAGCAAACATTCGCCCGGTCCGCCCCATTCCTACCGCCACCTCGTCCGCAATTAGGAATACATCGTACTTTCGTGTTAGACGACGAACTCCCGCCAGATACCCCGGCGGATGAAAAATCATCCCGGCAGCAGCTTGAATCCGCGGCTCTAATACTACCGCGACGATCCGCTCGTGATCTCTTGCGAGCACTTCTTCAAGCAATCCCAGGTGGTATTCCGCCAACTGTTCCCGAGGTATTTCTGGGGGTATTCGATAAGTATCCGGTGCAGGCAGACGAATACAAGGGAAAAGGAGGGGTCGAAACATCGCATGAAATCGCTCTACTCCGCCTACACTCACCGCCCCGAGGGTATCTCCGTGGTAAGCTCCCTCTAACGCAACATAAAGGGTCTTCTCCGGACGCGGAGGTCTGCACTGCCTCCAGTACTGAAAAGCCATCTTTAGAGCAACCTCCACTGCCGTCGCCCCGTTGTCCGAGAAAAACACATGGTTAAGACCAGGAGGAGCAAGTTCCACAAGTTTTTTCGCCAAAATAATCGTAGTTGGATTGGAACACCCCAAAGCCGTCACATGAGCTACCCGCTCCAGTTGCTCGCGAACTGCCTGGTCAATCACCGGGTGACGATGACCGTGAATATTACACCAAAGACTACTTACCCCATCAATGTACCGATTCCCATCAATGTCAACCAACTCACATCCTTCTGCGCGCTCAAAAATAAGCGGCTCATACTCAGCCATCTGGGTAAAAGGATGCCAATATATTTCCCGATCCCAAGCTATTAGCTCCTCTCGGATTGCAAGCCGAAACTCCATCAAAATCCCTCCTCCACGCTCAATCCTCTAACCGGACCCAACTTGCGAACCTTCGAACATTCCGGGGAATTTCTAACTGATAGGAAGGAGTTGTCGCCCGAACCATTGGTCATGGCGACTTAATTCCGTTCAAGACCCGCCAATACTGTATCCAATTTTAAAAGACCGTTCCACGCTTTGGTGGTGTTAACGGACCCAAAGAAAGCATTCGTAAACCACCGCCAAACAGCCGCGTTTTT
>Ga0272449_1004109_pt1 | contig 12035 bp, 11 predicted proteins | sample YNPCB0241_FD_198679 | JGI IMG/M metagenome (GOLD analysis project Ga0272449, IMG submission 198679) | Hot spring sediment microbial communities from Yellowstone National Park, WY, United States - YNP-CB-024-1 | ecosystem: Environmental > Aquatic > Thermal springs > Hot (42-90C) > Sediment...
GAGGCGGAGACCAGCTGCTTCCGAGCCGACCTCACCGGGCCTCTGGCAGTGGTGATGGGTTCGGAGGGGGAGGGGTTGCACCGATTGGTGAGGGAGAGCTGTGATGCCCTGGTGAGCATACCCATGTTCGGCAAGGTGGAATCCTTGAACGTATCCGTGGCCACCGCGATCATCCTGTATGAGGTGATCCGGCAGAGGGGAAAGCTTTGAAGCGGGGAAAGGGTGAAGATGGCGGGTTCCTCGGGGAGGTAGGGCCCTCCCGGCAGGTACTTTCCCCACCCGCCGGGAAAGGGCCTTACGGGGCCAACCCAAGCTTCCGGGCGATGGAAAGGTGATGCCCGGCAAAGGAAGCGAGGCAGGTTTGAAGGTACTCCTGGTGGATGGCTACAACCTGATCCATTCCCATCCCTCCCTCTCCCGCGCGGTCCGGCGCAGCCTGGAGGAGGCCAGGGAGGAGCTCCTGCACCTCATCGCCCCCATCTGCTCGCCGCTCTTCTACGAGGCGGTGGTGGTGGTGTTCGATGCTCCCTCGGCCCCTCTCCCCTCCGGTTTCGGCGCTGGTGGCAACCTCCAGGTGGTCTACACCGGCAGCGGGCAGTCGGCGGACGCCTTCCTCAGGAAGGCGGCGCTGGCCCTGTCCGGGAGGGCTCAGGTGGAGATAGTGAGCGGCGACCGGGCAGTCTCCCAGATGGCCGATACCCTGGGCGTGGGGAGGTTGTCGGGGGAGCAATTCTGGAAGAGGCTGGAAGAGGCCCGCCGAATGTTGCGGGAGGAGCTGGAGAGGAGGCAGCCGCCCTCCTGGTCCCCGCTGGAGGAGAGGATCCCGGAGGAGGTGCGCCGGGCCCTGGATCGGATAAGGAAGGGCGAGGACTTCTGAGTTTCGCCAGCGCCGGCTTCCGCCGGGGAAGCGTGGGTGGCCCGGCTGGCGAGCCGTCTTCATCCCCCGGCGGGAACTTCCCCCGACGGGGGGGTCGCCGGAAGGATTCCACCTGGAACACGGGAAGCGGAGTACCCCACTTACGCCGAGTTGGCCGGTTCTGAGGCATGTTTTCCTGGCGAAGCCATACCAGTCAGGCGAGGCGGGCAGGGTTTTTCGGCCTTCCTTACGAGCTGGGGGCGGTGTCCCGACCGGCGTGATGGCTTCCCCGTTCCCCGGGGATCTCTCCCGCTCTGCGGGAAGGTGGGATGGAGAGGCGATGGTTCCCGGGTGGGCTGGGCGCGCGAGCCTTGCCTTCTATGGGTTTGCGAACGGGGTAAAGCAAATGGAGCCGGTGAGAGGAATCGAACCTCCAACCGACCGCTTACAAGGCGGTTGCTCTGCCATTGAGCTACACCGGCCCCTTTCATAAGTATAGTGCAAGGCACGGGAACCTCCACTCCTTAAGCGGGGAAAGGCCCCTCAGGCTATGCGCGTCGCGGTGACCGCTATCTCCCCCTCGTCTCTGCGCAGGGAAAGGATCATGGAGCCACCGATGATGGCGACGAAGGAGGCCAAGCGCAAGAGCAGCATACCAGCGCTCTTGGGAAGGGGTTCGTGCATGGCCACTATTCCGATGATTATGGGGATGAGGTTGGACATGCCGGTGGTGATGGGCACCACCACTACCGCCTTCCCCCTTTGCATGGCGATCTGGTCGAAGACCAGGGTGACGAAGGGGAGGAAGAATACCAGCCAGATGAAGGGGGAGGAGATGGCATGGCGAAAGCCCCTCGTCCAGAAACGGCTGCCGAAGTCGTTCCAGGCCAGCTTCACCAGCACCGCGGTGAGGCCTATGAGCACCCCGTTGGCCAGGGCGATCAAATTGGCCGCCCTCTGATGCCGCTGGGTCAGGCCGCGGTAAAGGGCCAGGGTGGCGGCGGCAAAGAAGAAGATCACGAAGAACCAGAGCACCACTTGGTTGTAACTGAATCGACGGGTGGGAGCTCCCACCAAGCTCCTTCCCAGCATGAACAGGCCCACCACGATGGTCCCGATCCCGAGCCAGTCGTAGAGGGTGGGCTTCTCCTTCAGCCTGGTGATGGCCAGCACCGCCAGCAGGGCTATGCCGGAGGTGTTGATGGGCTGGACTATGGAGAGGGGTGCGAGGCCCACGGCGATGCCCTTGATAAAAGTGCCCGCCAGCTGGAGCCCTTGGGCTTCCAGCCAGGGCTTGCAGCTAAGGAAGGTGCGCAACGTCTCCAGCGGCCTCTGGGAGCCGATGAGGGGCAGCTTGTCCAGCTCCCTTTTTTGCATGTAGCCGCTGTAGTTGATCATGGCCGTGGCCACGAAGGCCATGATGATGGCCAGTATTAGGATGCCCATCACCTCCTTTTCCGATATTTTAGAGGCGAGCGGGGAGATAATGAAGTTTCAACCTAGGGGGACATCCCCTGAGACCGACCTTTCGCGGAAAGGAGGGCCCGCCGTGGACAGCGTCCTGGTGGCCATGAGCGGGGGGGTGGATTCCACCCACGCCGCCCTGGTCCTACTGGAGCGGGGTTACCGGGTGAGGGGGGTGACTTTCGTCTTTTGGGGGGATGGCGGAGAGGCTGGTTCCCTCCCCCACGTGGCCAGGGCCAGGGAGGTCGCTGCCAAGCTGGGCATAGAGCATGAGGTGCTCGACTTGCGGGAGACCTTCTTCCGTGAGGTGATCTCCTATTTCGCCGCCGAGTACATGGCGGGTAGGACTCCCAACCCCTGTATTATCTGCAACCGCAGGGTGAAGTTCGAGGCACTCTGGAAGCTAGCCTCCGGGAGGGGTTGCTCGTGGGTGGCTACCGGGCACTATGCCCGGCTAGCCGGGAGGGGTGGGGAGGTGCGGCTGCTCAGAGCCAGGGACAGGGCCAAGGACCAATCTTACGTGCTTTACCGGCTCGGCAGGCTTATCCTATCGCACTGCTTATTCCCCAACGGAGAGCTCACCAAGGATGAAGCAAGGGAGGCGGTGGCGGAAAAGCTTGGGATGGACTTTCCGGGGGAAAGCCAGGATATCTGTTTCCTTTCCGGGGAGGACTACCGCGATTTCCTGATTTCCCGTTTCCCGGTGAGCGAAAGACCGGGCCCCCTGCTGGACACGAGGGGGAGGGAACTGGGTCGACACCGGGGCATCGCCTTCTATACCGTGGGTCAACGCAGGGGACTGGGGGTGGGAGGCCCTGAGGCCCTCTATGTGGTGGCTCTGGACCCGGCCCGGAACGCCGTGGTGCTGGGCCGGAAGGATGAGGTGCCGGGATGGTGGCTGGAGGCGGAGGAGTCAGTTTGGCTGGAAGGCGCGCCCCCCTCCCCGGAGTTCGAGGCGGAGGCCATGATCCGTTACAACGCGGAACCCGTCCCCGGCCGGGTGGCAGCTTCTGCGGACCGGATGAGGGTGGAGTTCCGAAAGAAGGTCTGGGCCATAACCCCCGGCCAGCACGTGGTGATCTACCGGGGCGAAGAGGTGCTGGGAGGAGGCGTCATCGTCAGGGCGGGTTGAGCCGTGGGCGGAAGGGTCCCGTCCGGTGATGGGGAGCCAGCGCTGCCCGGTCGGCCGGTGGAGCACGGCCGGCGCCGCGGATCTCGATGAAGAGTAGGGGAACGGGGAGAAAGGCTACCGATAGATGCCGTTAGATGATCTTAGATGATCTGGAAAAGGCCATGAGGATACTCCTCATCAGCGAGAACCGTTGCCGGGACAACCTGGTTCCTTACCCGCTGGGGATATCCCTGGTGGCAGGCGCGGCGGCTCGAGCCGGCCATGAGGTGAGGGGCCTTGACCTCATGTTCGAGGAGGATCCCCTGGGGGCTGCCATCTCCGCAGTGGAGGGGTTTGACCCCCACCTAGTGGGTTTGTCCGTGCGCAACATTGACAACCAGGACATGACCCGGAGCCAGTTCTACCTGGGGCAAGTCCGAGAGCTGGTGGATGGCCTGAGGGCGGTCACCCACGCGCCCCTGGTGGTCGGCGGGGCGGGGTTTTCCATATTCCCTCTGGAGGTCTTGGAGTTCCTGGATCTGGAACTGGGGGTGGTGGGCGAGGGAGAGGAAGCCTTCCTGAGCTTGGCGGAGTGCATCGAGCGGGGAGGCGATCCCACCCGCCTGCCCGCCATCGCCTGGAGGAGGGAGGGGAAGGCCCACGTCAATCCCCCCGCTTCTTTTGTTCTCCCCGAGGTTTATCCCCACCCCTTCCGGGACGCCTTTCCGGTGGAGCCCTACCGCTGGAGGCCCGGCATGTCCGAGAGCACGCCCTTCGTGGCCAACCTTCAGGCTCGCAGGGGTTGCCCGATGCGTTGCATCTATTGCACCAATCCTGGCATCGAGGGCAGGACCGTGCGGCTACGGCCGGTCCCGGAAGTGGTTAGCGAGTTGGAGGGCTTGAGGGAGAGGGGCGTGGGATTCGTGGTCTTCACCGATTCCCTCTTCAACCATCCACTGGACTATGCGAAAGAGCTATGTCGGGAGATGGCCAGGAGGGATATGGGTATCCAGTGGTGGTGCACCGTCAACCCACGCTTCGGAGACGAGGATCTCCTGGAGGAAATGGCGGCGGCGGGGTGCGTGGGCATTAGCCTGGGAAATGAGAGCGGTAGCGACGAGATGCTGGAAAGACTGGGAAAGGGTTTCACGGTGGCCATGGTGGAGAAGATGGTGACAGCGGCCCATCGGGCGGGACTGCGCACCAACTGCTTCCTGCTGCTGGGAGGGCCCGGTGAGAATCGCCTCACGGTGGAGGAGAGCCTGGAGTTGATGGACCGCCTGCGCCCCCACCAGGTCACGGTGACGGTGGGCCTGCGCATATACCCCGGATGTCTCCTGGCGGAGCTCGCCTTGGAGAGGGGTTTCATCCGGCGGGAGCAGAACCTCCTTTACCCTGTTTTCTACCTGGAGAGAGGCCTGGAGGACTGGCTTCAACCTTACATGGAGGAAGTTTGTCGGGGGAGGGAGGGTTGGGTTCTGTGAATCGATGCCATCGGGTAGAAAAGCACTTGGGAAATGCGGATCAACCCTTGATAGGGATCGTGTTCTCTCTGCGCCCTGTGGCCCACGGGCGTGCGAGGTGGCCTTATCGGGGTCACCCGGTGAGTAAGAGGACTTTTTCCCTCAGCTGAGACCGGGGAGGACTTTTCCTCACGGCTTGATCGGTAGCAGGTCGCCAACGATGGCCTGTTGCCCTTCAGCGTTGTCAGGGTTAGATGAATTGGGCGATTTTCAGGCTTCCTCCACCAGCAGCCGCCCGGCGGGGATGTGTCCTGTGAGGCGGTGGAGGGAGTCGATAAGCTCCACCTGGAAGGTGCCCGGCCTTTCTCCCGCCATGCGGGCCGCCTCCTCTCCTGCGAGGCCGAAAAGGGCCAGGGCGCCCGCGGTGAGCTCCAGGACGGGGCCGCCGGAGCAGAGGAGCACCGCCACAGTGGTAGTGGCCATGCACCCGGTGCCGGTGATCCTACCCAGCATGGGATGTCCGTTGGTCACCAGGTAAGCTCTATCTCCATCGCTCACCACGTCTTTCTCCCCGGTGACCGCCACCACGCAACCCAGCTCTTTCGCGGCGTTCCGGGCCAGCCGGACCGGGTCATCCGGGCATGAGAGGGATTCCACTCCCCTTATCTTGCCCTCCAGTCCCAACAGGGAGGAGATCTCGGCTGCGTTTCCTCGGATGACGGTGGGACGAATCTCCTCCGCCAGGCGGAGGGCGAGGCGGGTGCGGTATGAGGTGGCGCCGGCTCCCACCGGATCCAGGACCACGGGCCTGCCCAGACGCCTTGCCGTCTTTCCGGCCAGGAGGAGACTCTCCTCCCAGGCTGGCGAGGGGGTTCCCATATTGATGACCACCGCCTGGGCATGGGCTGTCATCTCCTCCACCTCCTCGCGGGCGTGAGCCATAACGGGAAGGGCTCCCAGGCAGAGGGTGAGGTTGGCGGTCACGTTCATGACCACGAAGTTGGTGACGTGGTGGACCAGGGGCCTGGTCTCCGCCACCTTCTCCAGGTTCTCCCTGACGAGACTCCGTATCTCCTCCGCTTTCATGATAGCCTCTCTCTTCTAGCTGTCGCCTTGCAGGTTCCTGCGCCTTCGCTCCGGGAGGCCTTCCTTGGGCGCCGTCCTCAGGGCCGGATTTCCCATGATTCCTAAGATGGTAGGTCGCCTTAACGTTTAAATATTATTATTACGATAGGATAAATGATCTATATCATCCCCCAACTTCACCCTCTGCTACGGAACCTGGCTTACCCACGAGCTTTTCAATGAGGGAGAGTAATTCTTCGGGGTCAGCAGGTTTCTCCACATAGGCGGCGTAATCCATCTTTCGCCCCGTTTCCAGCTCATAGCGGCGGTTGCTTACCTCCTCCCGCACGGAGGTCAGAATGACCACGGGTATGCGAGACCACCTTTCGTAGCGAGGATCTCGCAGCATATCGAACACGGCGAAGCCATCCACGTGGGGCATGAGCAGGTCGAGGATGATGAGGTCGGGATTCTCCAGCTTGATCTTTTCCAGGGCCTCCGCCCCGTCCCGGGCCACCACAACCTCGTAACCCTCGTCCTCCAGGAGCATGGTCATGTCGGACACCACGTCGGGGTCATCGTCGGCGAGCAATATCTTCTTGGCCATATTCCCTCCTTGCTCAGTTTGCTTTCACCACGGTTCCCTTCCGCGACGCGATTCTCTTCCCGCTACCCCTGGGAGAAAGCCCAGGTCAATGCGGGTTCCTCCCCCACTCCAAGGCCCCCCATTCTCCCCCCTTATGATATCCCCGGCGCCTCCGGTTCCCCTCTTCCCGGCCTTAACTTCCCCGACTAACTTCGGGGGAACGCCCCTCGTCCCCCTGCTGCGTGGTTTCCCACCTCCCGGTTATCGCCAGCATGTCTTCATGGGGTAGGTCCACCGGTACATGGGGTAGGTCCACCGCTACCGCTGGACCGGGCTCGGTAGACGGTTCGCCTTCCTCCTTCCGGAGGGGACAGGAAAGTCCCACCGGGAGCACGAAGGTGACCCTGGTCCCCTTACCCGTTTCCGGTACCGGGCTCTCAGCCCATATCCTCCCCCCGTGGATGGCCACTATGCGCTTGCATATGGAAAGCCCTAGCCCCGTCCCCTCCGGGGAATCGGGGTCCCCCTTGAAGAACTCATCGAAGATGCGGGGTAGTATCTCAGGGGGGATACCGGTCCCCTCATCCTCCACGCTCACCATCACCTGGTCCCCCAGCCGCTGGGCCGTGATGGTTATCCTCCCCTTCCTGGGGGTGTGGCGCACCGAGTTGGAAACCAGGTTCAGGATGAGCTGTTGCAGGCGCACGTCGGAGGCAAAGACCTCCGGCAGCGGCCTCTTGATCTCCGCCGAGACCTGTATTCCCTTGGGCGCCGCCAGCTCGTGCGCGGTCTCCAGCGCCGCTCCCAGTACTTCCTCCCAAGAGACGGGCTTGAACTCCTCCAGCGCCTGGCCGCTCTCCAGCCGGGAGAGGTCCAGCAGGGAAGAGATCATGTCCATCATCATGTCCAGCCGCCGGATACTCCTTTTTATACCTTCCACCAACCTGGGCTCCAATCGGTCGGAGGCCTTGCGCAACAGCAGCTTGAGGAAGAACTGCTCCGCTGCCAGCGGGGACTTGAGGTCATGGGCCACGGTGGATAGGAAATCCAAGAACTGCCCTCTCTCCTTCTTTATCCTGTCCAGGTCCCTCCTGGCCTCCATGGCCTCTCTGGCCAGCTGGGCTTCCTGGGCTGCCCTCTCCAGGATGTTCCCTCCCAGCTCCGCCAGAGCGTCCAGGAAATCCAGGTCCTCGGGGCTGAAGTTCTTCTTCCCTTCGAAGGCCAAAAGCAAAAGCCCCCGCGTCCCGCGATGGGCCTTCAAGGGAAGGAACAGGAGGGAGGAGGGGAGCCTCACCTTGCCTTCCCATATCACCCGGGAGTCGCTTTCAGCTTCCCATACGAAAACCGGTTCTCCCTGGAGCACTTGTTCTAAGACCTGTGGGTGGAGGATCTTTCCGGGGTCCAACAGGTCCAGCGGGACCCCGGTGGAGAAGGTGGGCTGGAGTTCACCACTGGCCTTTCGGCTGTAGAGGATACCCCCCGTGGCATCGGTGCCCCGCACCATGGAGCGGAACAATCCCTCCAGGATGCTACGTTCGCCCCCCGCGGTGACCACCGAGGAGGCGATCTCCCGGATGAGCCGTTGCCTCATCGCCCGGAGTTAACCCCCATGGATCCCCTACCGCGCTTGCCCCAGCAATCCCCTACCGCACTTGCCCCAGCGGATGCGCGTTGCCTAACAAGACGATTCAGGCCCAGAAAGCCCGCTTTGATTTAGATTTAATCATTAATATACAACATCCCCTATCTTTTAACCCCGCCTTCGCCCTTTCTGGGTTTTTCCTCAAGTTCACCTGCCAGGGACGTTGGCAGGATGGAACGAGGACCGAGACTAAGGCATTACGGCGGGTTTTGCTGGCAGGGACCTTCGAACAGGCCAAACGCGGGCTTGAGCGTCCTTCCCTCGCGTGGGGCGCATGAGGTTATCCCCAGGGGTCATCCCCAGGCCTCAGTCCTCCAGCCCCTCGGGGTTGCAGGAACAGGCCCTTCCCAGGATGCGCGCCTCCACCAGGTTACCTGCCACCACCGGGAGGTCCAGGGGATGGCTGAAGGGAGGCGCATAGGCCAGGTCCAGGGAAGAGAGGTCGGAGGCGGTGAGCCCTGCCCTGACCGCGGTGGCCATGATGTCCAGGCGCTTATCCACCTGGGCCTCGTAATCCCCTACCACCTGGGCTCCCAGTACCCTTCCTCTGCCCTTGTCCACCACGACCTTTAAGTACATCCTCCCGCCGCCCCTATAGTAGCCAGGCAGGGAGGAGTCCTCCAAGGCCATCTCCTCGGCCTCCAGGCCGGCTTGCCTTGCCTCCTGGAGTGAAAGACCGGTCTTTCCCACCGCGAGGTCCATCACCTTGAGGATGAACGTGCCCTGCACCCCCGGGAAGGATGCCCGGTTTCCCGCCGCCGTCTCCGCGGCCACCCTACCCTGCTTGCGGGCAGTGGAGCCCAAAGGTATCCAGGTCTCTTCGCCGGTGACGAGATGGCGGGTGGTGGCGCAGTCCCCGCAGGCCAGGATGTCCGGGTGGCTGGTGCGCATGCCCTCGTCAACCCTGATGGCATCCCTGGCCCCCAGCTCCAGCCCGGCCCTGCGGGCCAGGTCGCTGGCGGGCCTGATCCCCACGCTCACCAGCACCAACTCCGCGGCGATGTCACCGACGGAGGTGGAGACGGCGGAGACGTGACCCCGAGTCCCCAGGAATCCCTCCACCTTGGTGCCCAGGTGCAGCTTCACACCGTGCCCCTCCAGGTGTGAGGCTATGCGGGATGATATGTCCGGGTCCACGGGGGGTAGAACCCTCTCCGCCACGTCCACCAGGTGCACCTCCATGCCCAGCTTTTGGAAGGCCTCGCACATCTCCAGGCCGATGGCGCCGGCCCCCATCACCACCACCCTCTGGGGCGCGTGGCGGTCGATAAAGGCCTTTATCTCTAGGGCATGGGTGAGGGTGCGCAGAGGGAATATTCCCTGGAGGTCCAGACCCTCCAGCGGGGGGATGACCGGGGAGGCGCCGGTGGCGATTATGAGAACATCGTATTCCCGCTGGAACTCGCTGACCCCCTCCAGGTCCGCCACCAGGACCGTTTTGTTCTTGGGGTCTACGGAGTTAACCCGGTGCCGGAGGAAAACGCGGATGTTCTGCCTTCTCTCGAACTCGTCCGGCACCCTAGCCAGTAGCTTTCTCCAGTTGGGGCTGTGACCCCCTATGAAGTAAGGAAGGCCGCAACCGGCATAGGATATGAACTCGTCCTGGTCATAGATCTCTATCTCCGCCTCCGGGCAGCACCTGCGCAGGCGGGAGGCCGCCGTGGCGCCGCCCGCCACTCCTCCTATGACCACTACCCTTCTCGGACTGCTCATCTCCCGCCTCCTTCCCTCCATCAGGACCTGGGCATGCCCTTCAGAAAGACCCCCGGAAGTTAGCCGTTTCTTATCTCCGTCCCGGGTTTGATCATCCTCTGTCTCTCCAGCTCCATTTTAGCGGACCCGGACGGATCGTTATTTGCGACGTGGCAGGCTTTATCGAGCGGTGAGGTGCTGGCCTGCCCGGATGGGACTGGTGAAGCGAACAAGGATGCGGTTATATCGGAAAGGTAAGTGGCGATGGATGTTCCAGGGAGGGCAGGGGGCCTGAGCGTAGAATATGCTTATTGACACGGTAACTAGCGGTAAATAGAATTGGTGCGCGTGAAGGTGGGGAGGAAGGAACCTTCTCGTTATTGTCTCCCGGTCATATGGCTTAAGCGTGGTAATGAACGAAACAGGCCGGGTGCGGACCCCGGCGCTAGCGGCAAAGGTACGACGGAGCACTGAATCGGATAATGGCTGGTAAGAAACGGCCGCAGGGAATAGAGACTTGTTTTTTGACGTTGCTTACATGGCCTTTTCCGGAAGGCTGGTCGCGGTGCCGTCGTAGGCACCTTTTATTTTGTGTGTGAGGGGAAACCGTTGCCGTTGTTCGTAGACGGGAGGTGAGAAGGGCGTGGAGAAAAAGGGGATAACCAGGCGCCAGTTCCTGAAGTACGCCGGCGCCACCGCTGCCCTGTTGGGGCTCAGCGAGAGCCTGATCCCGGAGATCGCCAGGGCCCTGGAGGAGGCAGCGGCGGGTAAGCCCCCGGTGATCTGGTTGCAGGGACAGAACTGCACAGGCTGTTCTATATCCCTGCTGAACTCCAACTACCCCATGATCGCCGAGGTGGTGCTGGACAAGCTTTCTATCCGCTATCATCCCAACGTCATGGCAGCGGCCGGGGACGTAGCCCAGAAGGCCATCGAGGACACGGCCAAGGAGATGGCCGGTAAGTACATCTTGGTGGTGGAGGGCCCGGTGCCTACGGCCGAGGGAGGAGAGTACTGCACCTTCGGACTGGAGAAGGAGACCAAACCTTTCCACGGGCACCAGCGTCGCAAGGACAAGCCCATGACCGCCTGGATGGAGGAGCTGGTGCCCGGGGCCGCTGCCGTGGTGGCGGTGGGCAACTGCGCTTCCTTCGGGGGCATCCCCGCTGCCAACGCCGAGGTGACCGGCACCAAGGCGGTGATGGACATGGTGGCGGGCATCGCCAAGGACAAGCCGGTGATCAACATCGGCGGGTGTCCACCTCATCCCGACTGGATCATCGGGACCATCCTGGATTACCTCATCAACAAGAAGGTGCCCGAGCTCGACCAGCACAAGCGGCCCAAGAAGTTCTTCGGCATGCTCATCCACGAGAACTGCGAGCGTCGGGCGGCCTTCGATGCCGGGCTCTTCCTGGAGGACTGGAACGATTACAACCCGGACATGAAGCTTTGCCTTTTCAAGGTGGGGTGCAAGGGTCCGGTGACCTACGCTGATTGCCCCATCCGCCGCTGGAACTCCGGTGTTAACTGGTGCGTGGGAGCCAACGCCCCCTGCCACGGGTGCGCCGAGCCCGCTTTTTACAAGGACCTCTCTCCGCTGTACAAACCCCTTCCCAACATGTACTTCCCCGGCCTTTCCACCCTGCCGGACAACCTGGGCTGGATCGCCGCCGGGGCCACCGCGGTGGGTATCGGCGCCCATTATTTGTACAAGCAGCTCGGCAAGAAGGAAGAGGGGGGTGAGAAGTGATGGGTCAGCTGATAAGCATCGATCCCGTAACCCGTATCGAGGGACACCTCCGCATAGACGTCGAGATAGAGAACGGCGTCGTGAAGGACGCCTGGTCCTCCGGGACCATGTTCCGCGGCATCGAGATGTTGCTCAAGGGGAAGCATCCCTGGGACGCCCAGCAGGTTACGGAGCGCATCTGCGGGGTATGCCCTCTGATCCACGGAACCGCCTCCTCTTACTGCCTCGATGATGCCATGGGGGTCGACTTGCCCGACAACGCCCGGCTCATCCGCAACCTCTGCCTGGGCGCCAACTACATCCAGTCCCACATCCTTCACTTCTATCACCTGGCGGCCTTGGACTACGTGGACGTGACGGCGGTGGCCAAGTACACTGGCGCCGACCCCGCCCTAAACGCGCT
>Ga0272449_1004110_pt1 | contig 12033 bp, 9 predicted proteins | sample YNPCB0241_FD_198679 | JGI IMG/M metagenome (GOLD analysis project Ga0272449, IMG submission 198679) | Hot spring sediment microbial communities from Yellowstone National Park, WY, United States - YNP-CB-024-1 | ecosystem: Environmental > Aquatic > Thermal springs > Hot (42-90C) > Sediment...
AAAAAGTAGGATGACTGAAAAATAGAGTGGACTAGCCAATTTTAACAGTTTTCAGCTAGCCAAAATTGACATTTAATAGGTTAAACTATATTTCACACAAGCCCATATTTTAATCTCTGGACAAACAGCGGTGAAACATTGACCCAAAACAGCAAACGGCTAAACGAAAGCCTAGAAAAATATGTCGTGACTTTTTGTAGACGTGTAGCTAACACCCGTCCCATCACAAGCATATGCCTATGTGGAAGCTATACACTTGAAATGTTTAAGGGAAGGACTCCTGTTGAAGTTCTCCTTATAATTGACGGGTTTCAGCCCAGACTAATAAACTATATAAAGTTCTTAGGCGACACTGCAATCATCGTTTATGCTGTTGATAAGTGGGTTTTCGAAAGGGATGTGGAACAAGGATTTCTAGGCGAAGCATTAGCCATCCAACTGGTTTTCCCATATACACCACTGGTAAATGCTGAATACTTGAAGGCTGAAGAGCTTAAACTAAAAAAGCGCCTAATACTCGAAATTTTAGAAAATCTGGCTTTAGATTTTCCAGAACTATGCTACGACATCCACATAAAACCAGAATACTTTATGTGGGAAGCCCTCCATGACAGAGCAAGGCTTTTTCCGCCAATCCGCTACACATTGTCAAACCTTCTGGTTAGAAACATTAAAGAAGAAAAAGTGCAAACTGTAATGGAGGGTTTTCTTCAAGCGCTGAAAATTTTGGAAGAGGAAAAAGTTGTTGCGTCCATAAATGGGTACGTAAAAATATCGAAGGATTTTGCCGACGCTGTAAAAAAACGAAAAATCCGCTTTACAAACATCTTTAAAAACTCACAGAAAACCCTTTTCATGTCCCTCCTAGGAACCTTTCCAAAAATATTCACGGCTCTATTGCAGAACAAGGATTTGCTTTTAAAATTTAGAAACTTTAACTTGGAAACTTTGAAAGGCTTGCACCATTTTGAAGACTCTAAAAAGTATTTGTTTATCCCAACAGCTAATGGTTTAGTTCCTTTAGCCAGCAAGATAAATGTTGAAGAATTTGCAAGGAAAGTTCTCTTAGCACGTGTAGACTCGAAAGTCTCTGTTGAAGAGTTGGGCGGAGTTTTAAATGACGTCTACCTTGTTAGGGTGCATGCAAAGGGGGAGGAACGCAAAGTTGTGGTTAAAACCTTTAAAGATTGGACAAGTCTCAAGTGGTTCCCAATAAATATTTGGGCTTTTGGCACAAGAACCTTTGCCCTACTCGGACGCTCAAGACTTGAAAGGGAATGCGCCCTAAACCAGTTCTTATATCAAAAAGGTTTCCGCGTCCCAAGGCTTTTGGCGATAAACCATGATGAAAGGCTTGTTTTCATGGAGTACATCGAAGGAGAAAGCCTTGAAAAAATAATCAAGAAAATTGTAAACGCCAAAAGCGAAGAAGAAATTGAAAAGAAATACCTAAAAATTCTACAGAAAGTAGGCGAAACCTTCGCTAATGTTCATGCCTTAAATGTGGCCTTGGGAGACACCAAACCGGAAAACATTCTAATCGGGAAAAACCGTGAAATCTACCTTTTAGACCTTGAACAATCTTCAAAAGGCGGTGATAAAGCATGGGACATAGCCGAGTTTCTCTATTATGCAGGTCATTATGTGCCACCACTTGCAGGCGCGTATCCAGCGGAGCTTATAGCCAAGACTTTCATTAAGGGCTATTTAAGTGCTGGCGGAGACTTGAAAAAAGTGAAGGACGCTGGAAAAACAAAGTACACAAAAGTTTTCAGTGTTTTTGTCTTTCCCCACATCATTTTTGCTATATCAAATATTTGTAAAAAGGCAGACAAGTTGGGACCGGCGGATGGTTAAACGGGAAACCACCTTAACATTTTATGGTGGAGTAAACGAGATAGGCGGAAACAAAATCCTATTAAAAGACAAGGACGTGAAAGTTTTCTTTGATTTCGGCATGTCCTTCGCCTTAAGAAGGCGGTACTATTCTCCGCCACTGCTCTCGCCAAAAAGCGAAAAAAGCCTACAAGAGCTCGGCGTCCTTCCTAAAATTGACGGCGTCTACAAATTTGACAGCAAGCCGCCAGAAGTGGATGCAGTCTTTATATCTCATGGGCACATGGACCACTCAGCCTATCTGTCCTTCATTAAAAGAGAAATCCCAGTTTACTGCGGCGAAACAACAAAGATCATCCTAAAAGCCTTTGGAGAAATCCGCAAAACCGACTTGGAATTTAACGTGGAAGACATAGACTTTAAAGATTTTAGAACCGGCAAAATCGTTAATGTAAACGGCTTGCATGTTGAACCAATACACGTTGACCATTCAGTTCCCGGAGCATATGGTTTCATAATCCACACTTCCAGTGGCGCTGTTGTGTACACTGGAGATTTTAGGGTTCACGGGGCAAAGCCCGAAATGACCAGAGAGTTTGTAGAGAAGGCGAAAAATGCTGAGCCAATTGCCGTTATCAGCGAAGCCACCAACATGACAGGGGCTACAGTTTCTTCTGAGAGCGAAATTGAAAGGAAACTGAACCAGATTGTGGAGCAGACAGATGGCATAGTTCTTGCAGAATTTGCCTCCACAGATGTTGATAGGCTGAACTCCTTTCACTGTGTAGCCAAGAAAAATGGACGCTGCCTCACTATTTCGCTTAGGCAAGCCTACTTAATGGATGCGTTACGGAGCGACAGGCAGCTAAGCATCCCAAGCCTAGAAGACGAGAACATTTTGATTTTTCGAAAATCGAAAAGGCTTACAGAAAGACTTCGCGACTGGGAAAAGCAGCTTCTTGAACGTTATTCCGGCAAAACTGTGGACAGCGAACAAGTTTCGAAGCAGCAGAACAAAATCATCTTAACCATGTCCTTTTACGATTTAGAACAGCTTGTGGAAATCCAGCCAAACCCTGGAAGCTGTTACGTATCCTCATCCTCAGAACCATTCAATGAAGAGATGGAAATAGACTTTGAAAAACTTGTTAACTGGCTTAGGCATTATGGGCTACCACAATACCACATTCACGTTTCAGGACACATAATGCCACTACAACTAAAATCCATTATAAAGGAAATTGGCGCAGAGAAAATCTTTCCAGTGCACACGGAAAACGCAGAACTATTCGCCAAATTCGTGCAAAGCTCAAAAAGTCAAGTTGTGCTCGCAGAAAAGGGCAAGGAATACAAGCTTTAAACTCCTTTGGTACGCATTAATTATATTTCTTTATAATATCACTCACTTTAAGTTTATGATAACCATAGCAACGCCATATCCGTTGCGTGCTCTATCAGCAAAAAGATAGCCTCTCTATATTTCTGGTTCAAAGGTTTAATCATAAGGCTTCGTAGTGTTTTAAAGTGCATAACCTATATTTTAGTGTACAAATATTAATACATACGATAATCCATGAAAGCCGCAACAAAAACCAGCCGACGCATACTACTACTAATCCATAGCCTAGGCTTAAGCTGTTTGGGAGGAGCCATATTCCTCCAAATCCTAGTGTTCATGGACATACTTCAACACGGCTACTTCATGGCTGTGGAGAACAACCCAGCAATCCTAACCTTCGAAATAGTCCTAACATTTTTCGCCCTTATCTACTTCATATACATGTACCAACGCTTCATCCGCTCGATAAAATAGTCTCTTTTTAAGCATTAAGATTTAAAAAACATTTTTAAACCGCGAGTAAATAGCAAAAGAAGAATAAAAAATCATTAAATAAAATCTCAGAAATGATTACTGAATTGTTCAGCTCGTGGTGCATATGATGTTGAAACATAAGGTCTTTACTTTAGCTTTGCTCGCATTGCTTATTACATGTTTGACATGTAACGTCAATGCAGAGGCAACTACACGAGTCTACACGTATTCTTTCGCTGGTTTTGAGGTGAAAATTGAGTATCCCTTTGAAACTTATCCTAATCAAAACATAACTATTAACGTTGCAGTAAAAGCGTTAGCCAATTTAATAGTAAATTACACTCAATTGGATTTGTACGTCCTCAATAACGAAACAAGGGAAGAAACTCTTTTCTACAGCATCCATCACATTTCTGAACCTAAACTTTTAAATGGTGGTGAATGGTTCAACAAAACCTATGAAGTTTTCATTCCCGAATATGCAATTAATCTGGTTTACGGCAAACTTATATTGAAGTGGACGCTGAGGGGCATAGGAGAAGCAACATCATATGAACGGGAATTGCTGGTTCTTTTAAGCTATTTGAGGAGTTTAGAACTTGAGAACTTGAGAAATGAAAACGCTATGTTAAAGGAGAATTTGACAATCCTTCAAAATAACGTGACAAACCTAAACAACACTTTGACGGAACTCCGCAATAACTTAACAGACATTCAAAAGCGGTATGAGGGAGAACTAAGCGGAACCCGAAGCACGGTAGCCGTTTTAGCAATTACTACGGTGTTCTTTTTGGCTACAACAGCCTACCTAATATTTCGGAAACCCAAGCAGTACTGGTGAAAACATCCACTACTTTTTATGTAGGTTTTGGGCTGCTATGAAGGTTAAGCCCTTCTCTGTTAGGGCTCTTGCTGTTCTGTTCACGGCATCATGCTTGTCCAGGTAGTTGGCCAACAGTTTTGGCATAAGCCCCTTTTCCATTATCTCCTTTTTTGGCATAAAGTAGTCCAATATGTCTGATGGGTGTTCCCGTGTTTTTTCCACCTCGGGTGGTGCGCCTTCATGCTTAGCGCTTATGTTTTTCACGTGGTCTGCTAGCTCCAAAAGCTCATTTAAGCGGTCGTAGGGTTGCCGAACAATGCTTTTGTAAGCTTCTGTTATATGATGCTCTATACGCACAATATCCTCGAAGCCAAAGGCTTTGCGGATGTAGGCTGAAAGTTCAATGGTACGGTTGTTTACAGAGTTGGAAAGGTTGAACCCTATAAGGGGTGTTTTGCCGTCTTCCCTGCTGAGGAGCTTTGCCATCATAAGAATCCAAAAAGTTGAGTAAGGGTTGTCTGTCCCAAGATAAACCGAGATTTTGAATTCTATGTCTATTCCAAGCCTATGCAGCAAAAATCCCAACAGAACAGTTCCGATGTTTGTGTTTAAAACTTGCCTTACGCCGTATTCCGTATAGTAGTGAAGGTACTCTTCAACCCATTTTAGGGCATATTCGTTTGGAACACCTATGCCGCCAAAATATCCAGTTATAGTTTCTGGTCCGCCCAAATGAGCGTTTATGGGTTTACCATCTGGTCCAGGCATGGTGCCCTTTGTGTCAAGTGTTTGCACGTAAGAGGCTCCAATAATTTGCATGGCCGCTGCAAAAGCCAAAATATCAGAGTCTTCAACCTGCTCTTTCATGGAGCGGACACGAATGTAGCGGGCTGGCATTAGGTCTTGCTGCTTAATAGCCTTTTTTGCCTCCTCAATTAGCCATGGGAAAAAGTTGCACGCGCTAATTTCAAGCGTGACTGCGAAGGACTCGTCAAACTTCATGGATTCGGCCCTTCGCCCTAAAACCTTTTTTCGGTATTCTGGTAAGCTTATGAAAGCCCCTTTATCGCGTTGCTTTATAAGCCACTCAAGGTCTTTCACGAACGGTGATTTCTTTCCTTCAAGGCGTTTCATAATGTTTTCAAGCCTGCTGTTTTCTTTTGCTTTACGATTAATCTCCTCAACTCCACCAAACTTATCAACTATTTCGAGAACGCCGTTAACAAGGGGGTTGTCCTCTCGCAGTAAGAAAGCATTAACCTCTTCCACTTTTTCTTCTCTGATAATTAGCTTTTCTCTTAAGGCTTTCAAACAGTTTTCCTCCAACAGATTTCGTATATTTATACTTCAAAGTTTAAATTGTTTAACATTTATGGTAGATTCAAGGAAGGGGAAACATGTTTAAACCAGAAGGAATCATGCCCGCCCTCGTTACGCCTTTCACTGATGACGGAAAAACAGTTGATAAGGAGAGACTGCGATTCTTGGTGAACCATTGTATAGAGCTGGGCGTCCATGGTGTTGTTCCATGCGGCACAACAGGCGAGTTTGTAAACATGACGATTGAGGAGCGAAAACAAGTCATAAAAGCTGTTGTAGACGAGGTTAATGGGCGAGTTCCGGTGATCGCTGGAACCGGAGCAAGCGGAACAGACCAGGCCCTAGAAATGACAAAATACGCCAAAGATGTAGGTGCCGACGCCGCCCTTGTGGTTACACCCTTCTATTTGAAACCCGTGGACCGTGGAATATACGAGCATTTTGACACCATAGCGAGTAAAGCAGACATGCCCATAATTTTGTACAATATTCCACAATGCACTGGTGTGCAGCTCACATGGCAGATGGTTGAAGACTTGGCCCAAATCCCAAATATTGTTGGCTTAAAAGACAGTAGCGGACAATTGGGCTACATACTGGCTGTTCTGGAAAAAGTTAGAGACAAAATTAACGTTTTATGCGGACACGACGAGGTTGTTGTAGCAGCACTGGCTGCTGGCTGTTCAGGCGCCATACTTGCAAGCGCAAACGTCATACCAGACATTTGGATTCAAATATACAATCACGTTAAGAATGGCGAACTGCAAAAAGCCCGAGAACTCCAATACAAAATTCAGAAAACTGCACGAATAATAGCTGGAAGCGGACCCGTTGGAACGAAAGCTGCCCTAAACATGATGAAAATAAAAGTTGGTCCGGTAAGGCAGCCCCTAAGTGTTGGCGGAGAACTAACCTATGAAAACAGGGAAGAGCTACGCATCGAACTGGAAAGAATTGGCAAAATAGAGCCTAAACCAGTAACCTTTGAAATAACGGAGAAACCCTTAGAACAACGTTTCACATCCATAGACATAACTCCAGAAATCATAAAAAACTTTAACCTCCGAGTAGGCGAAGCCCTAGCCGGATCAGGTGCAGAAGTAGCCCACATAGACTTAGTTATAGGCAAGAAAGATGGCCCTGTTGGCGCAGCCTTTGTTAAAGCTAAGGCCACCCCGACACCTGGACATGAACCGTTATTAGCCATACTAGAGCCAAACCTAACTGTTAAACCGCTTACCCTAATAGTTCCAACAGTCACCGTGACCAGCATGCGACAAGCCAGCATGGTTTATGGACCAGCTCAAACAGCTGTAGCCAAAGCAGTAATAGACAGCGTAGCTGATGGAACAATCCCAAGAGAGGCGGTAGACGATTTAATCATAATTGCAAATGTCTTCGTTCATCCATCTGCAGTTGACAGGCAACGGGTTTACATAAATAATTATAAGGCTATGCGCCACGCCATAAGAAAAGCCATAGAAGGAAGACCCACCATAGACGAATTAATAGAGAATAAGGATAGGGCTAAACACCCCTTCAAATATACACCCTAGTAAGTGTGAAAGTTGACAAACCAAAAAATAATGGAAGGAGACCACATACTGCTATATTTAAGCCAAAGGAAAACATATCTTGTAAAGGTTGAAGCTGGAAAAACATTCCACACCCATAAGGGCTTCATAAAATTCGACGACCTAATAGGAAAGGAGTATGGCTCAACGGTTTCCAGCAACCTCGGCGTCCAGTTCACAGCCCTAAAGCCTCTGCTCCGCGACTACATAATGAAGGCTGTTAGGCGAACCCAGATAACATATCCAAAGGACATAGCCCTAATCATAATGTTCAGTGGAATAGGCCCCGGCAGCCAAGTCGTAGAAGCCGGAACCGGTACTGGAGCCTTAACAACAGCTCTAGCCCATTTTGTTAGGCCAAAGGGCCGCGTCTACAGCTATGAGGTTAGAAGCGAATTCCTCCAAACAGCTGAGAAAAACCTCAAGCGTGCGGGTTTAATGGAATACGTGGAACTTAAAAACAAGGACATTACGGCTGGGATAGATGAAAGCGGCTTAGACGCCGTCATACTGGACATGGCAACCCCATGGCTTGTTGTGCCCCACGCCTACAGAGCGCTGAAACCATGCGAAACATTGGTCTCCTTCAGCCCAACCATAGACCAAGTTGTCAAAACAGTTGAAGCCCTAAAAGAAAATGGCTTCATCGACATTGAAACTGTTGAATGTTTAATGCGGGGAATGCAAATAGAAAGAGGAAAAACACGCCCACAAACTCTAATGACGGCACACACCGGCTACATAACCTTCGCAAGAAAAGTGCTAAAAACAATAATATAGGCTAAAGAACTGCGCGCGAAAAGGCCGAACCTTCCAAGCGCGCGAATCCGCATCATAGATGAAATGCGCGCACACATATAAAGAGGTAGAGGGGAGGCGCGCGCGCTATGGCAGAATGGAAATTCAAAATCTTAAAACCAACCCTCCAAAGGCAACCATAAGAATATACGACTCCTTCGAATGCGAATTAGGCATAGGAAGCGGCAAACCCTACAGCTTCCTAATTCGAGGAATGCTTGCAGGCTTCCTCACCGGACTCTTCAATGAAAAAATGAACGCCAAAGAAACCCAATGCATAGCAAAAAGGGACCCCTACTGCGAATTCAGAATCAAACCAGAAAGGCGCACATAATAGAAAAATTTTTATGATAAACAATAAACACTTATTTGTCAAAAGCTTTCATGACGACGCGGACGACGAATTCCCATGGCTGGAGAGGGAAAAGGCAAGATCGTTAACAAAGGAGGAAAGTATAAGAAAATCTTCATTTACATCCCAAAAGAAGTAGCCGCTGACACCAGCTTCCCATTTAAAATAGGAGAACGCGTAAAAATTAAAATCAATGGAAAGAAATTAGTAATAGAGAAGCTGGAAGAACGCAGGACTAACGCAAACAGCGACAGCTTAGTTAATTAACCACGCGCCCATCATTCGGCAGCAAACGAAATAATGCTTCTTCTGGAAGACTTTCCATCCGGTTTGCCAATTTTTCTAAGCACTATTGCTACGGAAATTGCAATAATCAATAATGTTAAGCTGTGCCAGTTTAGAAATTCTGGTATTATCTGTTGACCAACCAATTTCACTTGATGACTGCTTAATGGGCAAGTGAAGAATATTGAAGTGTGCGTGTCGTTATCAGCGACGAGAAAATCTGTTATTAAATCTCCGTCTATGTATAGTTTCCATCCGCCTTGTGAATCGCAGGATAATAAAGTCTTGGGCACCGTTATGTTGCAATAGCCAATTGTGCCCTCAAAGCCTTTAAAATTGAAAATTAAGGCTTTCTCTTCTATGCTTAAAGCCATGTTTGAAATTGAAGCGTTGCTAAACGTTGCAACCTTGAATTGTTTGTCATTAACATTTATTATGTGGGCTTGTAGACCCCAGAGATTTGTTTCAACAACGTTCATGTGAAAGTCTAACCTGTGATATGCTGATCCTTTTGTTATGTTAATGTGCTGGCTAACGTCCAGAAGTATACCGCTGAATTTGTCCCAAACTAGATTATAAATTATGCACCCTGAAGCCGAACCGTCATTGATTTGCTCAGAAGCATTAAAGACACAAACGCGTCTGGTTACTCCAACTGAACTGTAGCTTTTTTCATACAAAATTGGTGGACCGTTAATCGATATAAATTCTCCAACTTTCAGGTTTGGAGCTATCAGGATAAAGCCTACGCTTGTTCCATTTGCAATGTCAAATTGAATTGTTTCGCTGATTTCTGTTTGGTTTTTGAAGTGGACAATTGTTTTTAGTGTGATGTTTCTCCCGGAAACTTCCGTCACATTGAATGATTGCCAATCTGTTTCATTTGCAAGGAAAAACAGTTGGAAAATTGAAGGCTTAGCATTTGGGTCGTTGCTATCCAGTTTTAGAGTTATGTTGCCGTATTTCCACCAGTCGCCAACATTGACTCCAACCTTCCACTCCTTAGACCAAGCGTTCGTTCTTGTTAGCTGAATACGCTGCTCCGCGTGATAATAGTTCGTTTCACTTTGCACGTCATCTATCCTATATATGTGCTCAACTTTCATTCCCGTTATTTTATCCCATCTGGATTCAAAGCGAGTGTAAGGTATGCCGCCGAAGTAATGAATGATTCGCGACTCTAAAGAAACAACATTTACTTCTCTAAAGTTCCCGCCATAATAACCAGTTGTCGTATAGTTTATAACCACGTTCTCAAAGGCTGGATCCTCATAAACACTTACAGAGCTCAAGTTGGCAGCAATAGCCATAAAAATGTTTGGCGGATTGCTCCGACCCGAACGAACATCAATCCACTGGGTTGCATTTACCCATGTTCCATCCATCATTCTAGCCGATGTACTGAACGTTATATTTGTTCCCAAAACCCCTTTAACTTCAATCCTACCCACTACGACTTCCCGGGAACCCCACGCTCCAGGCCATCCTCTACTTGGGTCACTGGTGTTTAAGACAGAAGTTAATTTATATTCAAACCAATCCCCAACTTTTACACCCACAACCCTCTCAGATGGTAAGCTTTCAAAAGATGTCAATGTTTTAGGCAAAAACAAAAATAAAAAAACCAGCAAAACGCAGAGCATCAGTATGCTACATCTAATCTTCAACGTGGATCATTGCAAATGATTCACGAAAGTCACCTTTAAAACTTATGAAATGATAATTTAGATTCACAATATAACAAAAATGCGTTATACTAAACACTGCTCGTTCAAAAGTTTAAAGATTTGAGGAAATGTGCACATGTTTTAACTTTCCAAAGCAAAATTTTGTTGCATATTCAACTGCGCGCGCGAATTTCAATAAGACCCTCATTAGTTAGAATAACATATCTTTCTGACTTGGCGTAAAAGGTGACAAGGGCTTGAATGCTCTGGCATAATAAAACTTTATATCTTACGATACAATATATTCTTTTTGGTGTAAGAAGAAATGGAAAGACAAGTTGCCTTATTGTTGATAATTTTAATTAGCACTGCAAGTATAGGCGTCTCTTATATGCTTATCAGTGGAAAACCGGGCTTGAATAGTGATTCTGAACAATTAGATGAGGAGGGAACTAAAAAACCCATTTCTATTCTTAATTTTAAGTCTTACAGTTATTTTGATGAAGGCTTAGATGCAGAAGCGTTCAATATTGTTGTTCCGTCAGGTTGGCAGTTTCAGGGAGGAATCATTTGGCGTGAAGATAGGCCGTTGCTTCCTGCCTCTTTAGCCTTTAGTGTAACAAATCCGAATGGTTCTGAGGGTTTGGAATGCTTCGCAGATCAAGCCTACTTCTGGATTGAAGCTGAAGGAGTTTATTTTCCCATCGATTATGGCCCTGAAATAAGGGCGCTATATGCCCAACAGTATAAGGGTTATGACGCTCGGCAGCCTATACTTGCAGCGGATTATATAAAGAAAGTTTTAATACCACAGTACAGAAGTAGCGCCACAAACTTGTCAATTGAAAGCTCCACTTCCCTAAGTAATAGCGTTCTTGTCGCCAATTTACTCAACCTGCTGAAACAACGCCCACAAGGCCCGTTTCCGGAGAGTATAACTGTTGATGCGGCTGAAGTGCACGTCAAATATAAAATCGGCGATAAAGAATTTGAGGAAGAATTCTTCGCAATTATCGTTGTGGATTCTTTTTATACCACGCCTGAAATGGAGCAGACGATGGGCGCGAGAATGAACAGCACCTTCTGGTATGCAAGTGGCCTATGGTCTATCAAAACTGAAACAGGAAAACTCTCATCCGATAGCGCTAAGCTCCTAATGACTATTTCTCATTCTTTCCGTTGGAATCCAGCCTGGCTTGAAAAATACGCAGAACTTCTTACAGACTTATGGCAACGTCACCTAAAAGGATTAGTGGATCAGCATCAAGCCCTAACGCAAGCGCAAATTGAAGTTGAGAGAATAATAAGCACAACCTTCGCTAACCAAGAGGAAGTTATGGAGCGCATTTCAGACGAGTGGAGTAGGGTAATCCGTGGAGTAGAAATATATGATGAATCGCCAGGGTTAAGCAGGTTCACAGTGAATGATCAACTTTCAATAGAGCTTCCAAACGGATACGACTATGCTTGGACAAACGGTCAAGGAGACTACATACTAACCAACAACGCCAACTTCAACCCAAACATAGACCTGCAAACAAGCCACAACTGGCATCAATTAACGA
>Ga0272449_1004113_pt1 | contig 12031 bp, 6 predicted proteins | sample YNPCB0241_FD_198679 | JGI IMG/M metagenome (GOLD analysis project Ga0272449, IMG submission 198679) | Hot spring sediment microbial communities from Yellowstone National Park, WY, United States - YNP-CB-024-1 | ecosystem: Environmental > Aquatic > Thermal springs > Hot (42-90C) > Sediment...
CTCGCCGACTACCAGCCGCAGTTGACGGTGCAGTACTACCTGCCGCCTCCCACGCCAACGCCCACGCCCACGTCCACTCCTACGGCGACGCCCACGGCCACGCCGCCGTGGACCCCCACGCCGACGTCCACGCCCACACCGACGCCCACCCTCACGCCCACCTGGACGCCGACGCCCACCACAGGGGACATCGCGGGAATCGTCTGGTTTGACCGGAACCAGAACCTCCTGCGGGATGCAGGGGAGGAGGGCCTGGGGGGTGTGCGGGTTTCGCTGTTCCATGTGGACAACACCCCAGCGGGGGACCTCCGGACGCTGGCCGATGGCACCTACGTCTTCCCGAACCTTTCGGAAGGGACCTACAGGGTGTTGGTGACCCTGCCCGGGCCGGCCTGGATCGCCACCACACCTAACCCCACCTGGGCGGTGGTGCTGCCGGGGAGCGTGACCTTCGTCAACTTCGGCCTCTTTGACACGACACCGACGTCCACACCCACACCCACGCGGACGCCCACGCCGACGAACACGCCCGTGCTCCAGCGGACCTACCTGCCGATGATCCAGCGCGGCTTTCCGTGAGAGCCTTGAGGCGGACGCCTTGTGGAAGAGATAGGTGACCCCAAGGGAGTTGGGGGACAACCTGGATACGTCTTAGGAGAGCGTACATGAAGAAGCGGACCTATGGCCTTTGGCTCCTCGTCGCGGTGATCCTGAGCGGGTCGCTGGCCCTGGCCGCGGGGGATGGCCTGGAAGGCGCCTGGTGGATGCCCGCGGGCGTCCGTGCCGCGCCCTTGAACGCGCCGGTCATCTCCGAGGTCCGGGTGACCAACGTGCGGGACGTGACCTTCACCGTCTCGTGGATCACAAATGAGGCAAGCGACAGCCGCGTCCTCTACGGCACGTCGCCAGCCCTGGGCAACACGGCCTACGACAAACGGGGAGCCTCGTACACCGGCCACACCCACTACGTGGAGATCACGGGCCTCATGCCCGGGACGCTCTACTACTTTGACGTGCAGAGCGGCACCACGGTGGACAACAACGGCGGCGCCCACTACACGGTGACCACCGGGCCTGTCCTCTCGCCGCCTTCCAGCGATGCCATCTACGGCCAGGTCTTCATGGCCGGGGGCACGGTGCCGGCCGTGGGGACCATCGTCTACATCACCCTGCAGGACAACAACGGGAGCGGGAGCCCGGGCCAGGCCGCGCCCATGTCGGCCCTGGTGGAGACCACCGGCTGGTGGTTCGCCAACCTGGGCAACGCCCGCGTGGCAACTCTGGATGCCTACTTCAGTTACTCGCCCAGCGGGGACCAACTGGTCCTCTACGCGCAGGGCGGGCCGGCCGGGACCGCCGCCCAGACGGTGGACACGGCCAACGACTCGCCCGCGCCCCCCATGACGCTCGTGGGGCCCACGCCCACGCCGGCCTCCACGCCTTTCACGCCCAGCCCCACGGCGACCAGCACTTCCACGCCATCCCCGACGCCCACGGCCACCAGCGCGACGCCCGTGGGGACGCTGGTGGCCTATCCAGGCCTCTACGTCCGGGATGATTCCGAGAACATGGACAAGGACCCGTACGGCCTGACGGGGGGCTTGCAGGTCTTCTACTGGGCCCAGTTGGAGCCGAACAAGGACCAGTACCGCTGGGACCTGGTGGACGCGTGGCTGGCGGCCCAGGCGAGCAAGGGGAAGGCGGCGGCCATCGCCTTCAGCACCTACAACGGACGGCTGGCCGGCGGCATCGCCGTGCCGTCGTGGGTCTGGGCCGAGGCCCCCAGCGCCGTGATCCAGGTCCCCTGCACCATCGGCTCCCCAGGCTGCACTACGGGGACCATCCTCGTCCCCCGCTACTGGGATAGCGGCTACCTCACCCGCTACGCCGACTTCATCCAGGACTTCGCCGACCGCTTCAAGAACGACCCCCGCATCGCCTGGATCGGGATTGGTACAGGCATCTACGGCGAGACCAAGCCATGCGACAGCCGTTCCGACATCAACGACCTGGCCTACCTGCAGAATTACGCCGGGTTGACTTCCAGCCTGTGGATCTCCACCGTCAACGCCATCACCGACATCTACATCAACGCCTTCGCTGGCAGCCCCCTGCGGAACCGCCTTCTCCTGCAAGCGGCCCCCTTCGCCCTGGCCCAGTGGGAGCGGCGGGAGTTCCGCACCTATGCTGCGCAGCGGGGGGTGGGCCTCTCCCTCAACGGCCTCTTCGCCGACTGGAACAACTCCCTACGCCCCGCTCAAGATGGCTTCTTTGACCAGGTGGTGCACTACAGCAACACGGTGCCCATCGCCTTTGAGTCCTACGCCTATATGATGCCCACGGCTGTGGACGTCTACTGGGCCATGTTGAACGGCCTGGACAAAGGGCTGGACTACATGCGCGTCTCCAAAGACGTCCTCGTGGATGGCAGCGGCAACCCCAAGTGGGAGAACCTGGAGAGCCTCCTTTGGGCCCGCCAGTACATGGGGGCCACCCTGGACTACACGCCCGGCGTCTGGACGGCCATGCGGGAGCACCGTTTCCCTTACTATGACCCGCCTTCAGGGCCCTACTACCCCCAGTGGGGGAACTACAACTTCTTCCTCTACCTGAACGACAACATCCCCGGTGGCCAGACGGTGCCGGAGATCAACGACCCCAACTCCTGCATTGACCAGTACGGGAACCGGGGCACGGCCTGCGTGAGCCCGGCCTACAACCCTAACTTGGGCACGTCCAAGTACAGTTGGGTGGTGCGGCGCACGGACCAGGCCAACGGAAACCGCTACATGTGGTTCAATGTGGACAACCGCTACGCCTGGGAGGGGACCACGGAGATCACCATCACCGTGACCTACTTTGACCTGGGCAGCGACCGGTGGGAACTGTACTACAACTCCACGACCGGGCCCAAGGCGGCCACCCCGCAAGGCTCCTCGGTGCCCTATGTGCAGAAGGGGAACACCCGCACCTGGAAGACGGCCACCTTCGTCCTCCGCGATGCCCGCTTCAACGACAGCCTGGCGGGGAACCCGGCGACCTACCCGGCCGACTTCCGCATTGACTGCCTGCTGGACGGGAACGAGTGGGTCCACATGGTGCACGTGGCGCGGCCGGGGGCGGGGCCGCCGCCGGTCACTGTGACGCCGCCTCCTGCGACCGGGACCGTCACGCCCACGCCCACCACGCCGCCCGGAGCGGGGACCATCATCTTGCGCCAGGGGCTGAACGGCTACCAGGGAGTGGCCGATACCTACATCGCCCAGTACGCCCCAGACGACAACTATGCCTCGCGGCCGTACATGATCGTCCGCTCCACTGGAGCCTGGCGCTCCCTGGTCCGCTTTGACCTCTCGGTCCTGCCGGCCGGGGCGATCGTTGACTCGGCGACGCTGATCCTCCACACCGACGAGACCCAGGACCCGCCGGACCGCAGCACGACGATAGACCTCTTCGCCATCCGCCGGCACTGGGAGGTGAACCAGGTCACCTGGAACCGGGCCACCAGCACCACGCCGTGGTACAGCGCGGGGTGCAACAGCAGCGCCGACCGCGACCTGAGCCCCTTCGCCAGCAAGGTGATAGACAGGCCCAAGACCTCCTACTCCATTGACGTGACGGAGGCGGTGCGGAACTGGGTGGCCGACCCGGGGAGCAACAAGGGGTTCATCATCATCAGCCGCGGCCTGACCGTCTCGTACGGGTTCTACACCTCCGAATGGGCAGTGGAGGCGCAGCGGCCCACCCTCGTGATCACCTACCGCGTGCAGACGCCCACCCCCACGGCGACCTTCACCCCGCCCTGGACGCCGACGCCGACCTCCACCGCCACGCCTACGGCCACGGCCACGCCCACCCGCACGCCCACGCCTACCCCTACCCCCACCGTGGGGGCAGTGGAAGGGGTGGTGTACTACGACATGAACGAGAACCGGCGGCGGGACGCGGGCGAGCCCACCCTGGAGGGAGGCGTGGTCCGGCTCTTGGATACGGCCTACCGGGAACTCGGGCGGGTGACAACCAGATCGGACGGATTCTACCGCTTCGGCAACCTGGACCCGGCCACCTACATCGTCTGGCTGACGAACCCGCCGGGCTTTGACGTGAACACCTCGCCCAACCCCCTCCAGATCCCGGTGAGGGCGGGCCAGGTCCATGTGGTGGACTTCGGCGTGGCCTCCTCGGCGGGCACGCCCACGCCCACGCGCACGCCGACCTCCACCCGCACGCCCACGGTGACGCCGACGGCCACGCCCACCTGGACGCCCACGGGTCCGCCCACGTCCACGCCCACCCGCACGTCCACGCCCACCATCACGCCCACACCGACCATCACGCCCACGCCCACGGCGACGCCCAAACTGGACGTGAGCCGGGCGGTGGCGGTCTCCTGCGGCCAGACCTACCACGGGGACACCACGGGCGGCCCCAGGGTGGCCAACGTCTACAGTTGCCGCGGCTGGGACGAGAGCGGCCCCGAAGCGGTCCACGTGCTGACCCTCACCGTCAGCCAGCCGCTGACGGTCACCCTCACCTACGATACGGGGGCGCGGGACCTGGATGTCTTCATCCTGAGCGCGCCGGACCCCGACGCGTGTCTGGCTGCGGGCGACACGTGGACTGGCCTGAACCCGGCCGCGCCAGGCGTCTACTGGATCGTGGTGGATGGTTTCATGGGCTCCTCTGGCCCTTACTCGCTTCAGGTGGCGTGTCCGTTGGAGCCGGGAGAGACGCCCACGCCCACGAGGACGCCTACGCCGATGGGGACGCCGGGCAGCCCCGGCCGAGTGTGCCTGCCGCTCGTGCTCAAGGGGCAGCCCTTGCCGCCGCCGGCCACCCCCACGCCGACCCGGACGCCTTCGCCCACGGTCACTCGCGAGATCATCCGCAGGACCTTCCAGCAGGGGAAGGATGGCTACACAGGCGTCCAGGACACCTACATCCACGAGTGGTACCCCAACATCCCCTTCGGGAGCAACGCCCGCCTGGTGGCCCGGTCGTACGACCACGCGTCCATCCTCATCCGCTTTGACCTGAGTTCCATCCCGACCAACGCCCAGGTGGTCTCGGCGGACCTGCAGCTCTTCAGCACCGACCGCACCAACATGGGCGGCATGCACCTCAACGCCTACCCGATGGCACGGCCCTGGTCGGAACTCAACGCCACCTGGCTCCTGGCGGATACGGGGATGGCCTGGACCGCGCCGGGGGCCCGCGCCTCGGGCTTTGACTACCTGGACCAACTGGGCGACCGCACCCTGGTGGACAGGATCCTGGATTGGTTCAGGTGGAACGTGCGGGACATGGTCCAGGGGTGGGTGGCCAACCCGTCCACCAACTACGGCCTCATCCTCAAGGGGATCCCCGGCGATGATGAGGCACAGGTGGAGTACGGCTTCCGCGCCTCGGAGCACGAGAACGTGAACGAGCGCCCCAAGCTGGTGGTGCGCTACTGGGTGCCCTGAGGCTCCGGCATCAGGGCCGAAGAGCAGATAGGCTCCCTCTTGCAGGCAGGGCCCCGGTCGGGATCGGGGCCCTGCCTTTCGCGGGTGCTGGGGGCCCTTGCGGCCTTTGTCATGACACTTCTCTTGTGGTAGAATCCTCTCAGGAGGCGGAGGGATGTCTGAACGCGCGCGACAGAGGTTGTTCACCGGCAAGGGGGACGACGGCTATACCTTCCTCTGGGGAGGGGAGCGGGTGCCCAAACACGCGCTGCAGCCCGAGGCCTACGGCACGGTGGACGAGGTTTCCGCCGCCATCGGCCTGGCGCGGGCCAGCGGGTGCCATCCCCGCACCGTGGCCGGCCTGAGGCGGGTGCAGCAGGACCTCATCCTGGCCATGGGCGACCTGGCCCGCCCGGCCCACAAGGCCGCCGAAAGCCCGGCCCTCTTGCAGGCCGACCGCGTGCGCTGGTTGGAGGAGCAGATCCAGGCCCTGGAGGCGGAAGTCCCCCCTCTACAGGGGTTCGTCCTGGCGGGCGAGTCGGTGCCCGGGGCCTTCCTGCACCAGGCCCGCTGCGTCACGCGGCGCGCGGAGCGGGCCGTCGCCCGCCTGGTCCACGAGGGGTGGCCCGGGAACCCCCAGGTGCTCCCCTACCTGAACCGCCTCTCCTCGTACCTCTTCGCCCTGGCCCTGTGGGAGGATGCCCGCGCGAAGGGGGCGTTGGCTCCCCGCACGGTGGAGGCGTGAGGGGGCTGCCTTTGGGGTGCGCAGGACCTGGTCTAAGTGAAAATCAAGCGTTGTGCTGAACAAGGAGGATAGTCATGGCAGGACAAGCGCCAGAAGAGGCCTTCCAGGCCCTCAAGCGGGCCGCGGTCACGGAGTGGCACGGCTACCGCTTCTACACCGCGGCCGTGGAGCACGCCCGCGATCGGCGCGCCCGGGAGTTCTTCCAGGGCCTGGCGAAGGACGAGACGGAGCACATGCACATCATCCTGGCCGAGATGGAGGCCCTGAAGGCCGGCCGTGGCTGGCTGACCTATGAGGAGGCCATCGCCACGCCGGTGGAGTTTGACATCGCCGGCCCCAACCCCTTCCCCGAAGCGGTGGAGGGGATGGAGATGCTCTTCCCGCCGGTCAAGGAGGTGGGGGGCGTGGTGGACCCGGTGGCCACCGACGTGGCCGCTCTGGAACTGGCGCTGGAGTTTGAGCGGCGCGGGCACGAGATGTACAAACGCCATGCCGACACCGCCACGGACCCCAAGGCGCGCGAGGCCTATGGCATCCTGGCGAAGGAGGAGAACCGCCACTACACCTGGATCCAGAAGTCGCTGGAGTATCTGACGGCCAACCAGACCTGGTGGGACGCGGAGCAGAAGCCCTTCTTTGAGGGGTAGCCCCTTGGGACCGAGGGGGAAGGCGGCCTGGAGGTCTGCTCGGGCCACAGCGGGGGGCATCCATCCCAGGATGCGCCCCTTGCGTCTGTTCGGGCCCCGTTCTTGCAGGGTGTTTCCCCGAGGGGATGCGAGGAGGCAGGGACGTGTCCGTGCCGGCGCGAGCGCCCATTGAGGACCTGATGGCCGGCCGCGCGCCGACTTACGAGCGGCCAGAGGTGGATTGCCACCTCCACACCACGGCGTCCGACGGCGCGTGGAGCCCCAGGCAGGTGGTGGAGGAGGCACACCGCCGCGGCCTGCGCGTCATCGCCATCACCGACCACGACCGGGTCTCGGGCGTGCCGGAAGCGTTGGAGGCTGGCGCGTGCCTCGGGGTCACGGTCATCCCGGCCGTGGAACTGGACGTGGTGGACGCAGAGGCAGGGGTGTCCGGCGAGATCCTGGGGTACGACCTGGACTTCGCGCCCTTGGGGCTGGAGCGGATGGACACCCTCTGCTGCTGGATCGCCCGGCAGCGGGTGGAGCGGATGGAGCGCCTTCTGGCGCGGGTGGAGGAGGCCATCGCCACGGGGGAGACGGCGGCCCTCCACGAGGCGGGGATGGGCCTGAGGTGGCAGGCCGGGACGCAACCCCTCTCCCTCCAGGCGCTCCTTGCGGACAAACTGGGGCGGCCAGTGGCCCTGGGGGAAGTGCCAGCCCTCCTGGAGGAAGTGAGCCTCATGCTGCCCGACCTGTGCCGCTTTCTCGTCCGTGCGGGGTATGTGGAGCCCTGCTCCGCCACGGCGACGGCGGTGAAGGAGGCCTTCTTCGGCCCGGGCAAGCCCCTCCACGTGGACTACCCGCGCCTTTCCCCCCGTGAAGCCATCGGGGCCATCCATGCCTGCGGGGGGCGGGCCGTCTTGGCCCATCCGGGCTGCGTGCGCGGGGTGGCCTTGCCCTGGCGCCGGGAGGGCGCGTGCGCCGAAGGGGACCTGACGTTGGATGCCTGGGTAGAACACCTGCGGGGGTGGGGCCTGGACGGCCTGGAACTCTACTTCTACCGGGATGGGGGCCGGGAGGAGGTGGGCCGGGCGAACCAGTACGTGGCGGCCCTGGCGGAGCGGCTGGGCCTCTTCGTGACCTTCGGCTCCGATTGCCACGGCCCCGGCCATCCCGAGCCGGAACCGCTCCTGGGGCGCTTCGGCGGCAGCCGGCGAGGAGGAGCAGGGTAGTGGACCGGCGCGATGGTGGAAGGCCGGCCTGGTACCTATGGCTGGCCGGAGCGACGCTGCTCCTGGCCCTCCTCATCCTGGCGACGCTGGCCCTGGGGGAGGTGTGGGAACGGGCCGTGCTGAGGCCTACTCCCACGGCGACCCCCGGGCTGGCGGCCCTGCCCCCCGAGGGGTGGTTCGCGCCGGGGGAAATCCTCGTGCGCTACCGCGCTGGCGTGGCGGAGACCGCCCTGGTGGCCGCGGCCCAGGATGCAGGGCTCGTGTACCTGGCCTCCTTACCAGAGGCGGGCCTCTTGCGCCTGGGGGTGGCGCCAGGGAAGGAAGTGGAGGCCATCCAGCGCCTCCTCGCCAACCCCCTTGTGGAGTACGTGGGGCCCAACTACCTGGCCTTCGCTACGGCCGACCCCAACGACCCCTTCTGGCCCCGCCAGTGGAACCTGGTGCGCGTCGGCATGCCGGAGGTCTGGGGGGAGGTCCTGGCCAACCCGGGCTTGGTCATCGCCGTCCTGGATAGCGGCATCGCGCTCCAGCACCCGGACCTGGCTCCCGCCCTCGTGCCGGGGTACGACTTTGTGGTGGACGACGCGGAGCCGGCCGACGACTTCGGGCATGGGACCCACGTAGCGGGGATCGCCGCAGCGGTGACGAACAACGGTGTGGGTGTGGCTGGGGTCGCAGGCGGGGCGCGCCTCATGCCCCTCAAAGTCCTGAACGCGAGCGGCGCGGGAACCTACTTCGCCATCGTCCAGGCCCTCTACTACGCGCGGGACCACGGGGCACGGATCGTCAACATGAGCCTGGGCGGCAGGGCCGACGACCCCAACCTGCGGGCCGCGGTCCAGATGGTCCGCACGGCGGGCATCCTGGTGGTGGCCTCGGCGGGCAACGACAGCGGTCCCCTCCTGTACCCGGCGGCCTATCCCGAGGTGCTGGCGGTGGCGGCCACGGACGCCTTGGACCAGCGGGCGGGGTACTCCAACTACGGGGTGGGCGTGGACCTGGCCGCCCCAGGCGGCACGGCCCTCCAGGGGGTCTACAGCACCCTGCCGGCGTCGGGGTACGGGTGGAAGTACGGGACCTCCATGGCTGCGCCCCACGTGAGCGGGGCGGCGGCCCTCATCTGGTCCGTGGCCCCGAACCTCTCGGTGGGGCAGGTGGAGCAGGTCCTCCTGGAGACCTGCGCTAAGGTGGGCGGCATCCCGTACCCCGGTGGGCGCAACGACTACCTAGGCTACGGTCGCCTGGACGTGCCGGCCGCGGTGCGCCGGGCGCGGGAACTCGCCGGCCTCCCCACGCCGACCTCCACGCGCCCGCCCCTGCCCACGGCGACCTTCACTCCCACGCCGCGCCCCTTGCCCTCCGCCACGCCCACCCGTTCGCCCACCCCCGTCGCGCCCTCCACGGCCACGCCCTCGCCCACGCCGGTCCCGCCCTCAGCCTGCGCCGGCCTTGTGGGGACGGGGCGGTGGGCTCTCTTCTGGAGCGGGGCTTCCATGTTGGACGGGAGTCCTCTGTCCCCGGGAACCGTGGTGGAGGCCTTTGACCCGCAAGGGGTGCGGTGCGGCTGCTCTGTGGCGGGCGCGCCAGGGGAGTATGGGCCCCTCCTCGTCTACGGCGACGACCCAGCCACGCCCCAGGACGAAGGGGCCACCCCAGGCGACCTCCTGCGCTTCCGCGTGCAGGGCCTGCCGGCCAGGGCACGGGGGCCGGACACGCCCCGCTGGGAGCCTGGGGCCGCCTGGCGGCAGGTGGACCTGGAAGCCCAGAGCCACCGCACTGTGGACCTGGCCCTGGGCCGGGGCTGGAACCTGATCGCGCTCCCCGTACAGCCGGACGACCCGCGGCCGGAGGCGGTGCTGGGCGGGCTCTTGGGCCGGGTGCGCCTTGTCCTCACCTACGACTGCGGGGAGGGGGCGCGGACCTACTACCCCGACCTGCCGCCAGCGCTGAACACGCTGCGCTCGCTGGACGCCTGGCACGGCTACTGGGTGCAGGCCTCGGAGCCGGTCACGCTGCGCGTGAGCGGCCGTCCGGTCCCGGCGGATAGCCCCCTCTCCCTGTGCGCTGGGTGGAACCTCGTCCCCTACCTCGGAGAAGGCCCCTCGGAACCCGAGGCTGCCCTGGCCAACCTGGGGGCGCGGTGGGAGGTGGTCCTGGGGTATGAGGGGCAGGGCCTTTCCTACTACCGCTTCCTGCCGCCCCAGGTCAACACCCTGCGGGCCCTCCAACCCCTGCACGGGTACTGGCTGCACGTGCGGGAACCAGCCACCTTGGTCTATCCCCCTGTGCCTGGCTTGTGATGGTTTCCTCAGGGGCGTGACATTTCCCCCAGAGTGACCCCCTTTGCCACAAATTTAGGGCCTTTCCGGCGGCAAACTAGGGTGTTTGCCGTATTCACAACGGGCCGACTTTGTGCGAAAATGTGCAAGGACTTGCGGCGCTTCACAACTCGTGCCTCCAGGGGGTGAGGATGGAAGTGGAGCCGCAAAGGCGGGGCCCTTTACCCGTGAGCAAAAAAGCGTGGGCCACGGTCTGAGGGGCTATGGGCACATGAGGGTCACAAGGCGTCAGTTCCTCAAACTGACCGGTGCGGCGGCCGGCGGCTTGCTCCTGCCGGCCGGGTTCGCGTTGGCCGATGTGCCCCGGTTTCCCCTGCACAAGGCCATCGGCGAGAAGCACAGCATCTGCCCTTACTGCTCTGTGGGATGCGGGCTCCTCATCGCCAACGACCTGGAGGGGCGCATCAGCAACTGCGAGGGCGACCCGGACCACATCATCAACCGGGGCGGGCTGGACCCCAAGTCGGTCTCCGTGCCGCAACTTTCCAAAAGCCCTTTCCGCTTGAAGCGGCCCCTCTACCGGGCCCCTGGGAGCGACCGCTGGGAGGAAAAGTCGTGGGACTGGGCCGTCCGGGAGATCGCCAAGCGCATCCAGGCCACCCGCGACGCGACCTTCCAAGTTAAGGACGAGAACGGGGTCACGGTGAACCGCACGGAGGCCATCGCCTTCCTGGGCGGGGCGGCCAACAACGACGAGGACTGCTACCTGGCCAGCAAATTGACGAGGGCGTTGGGCCTGGTGTACGTAGAACACCAGGCGCGTATATGACACTCTGCGACGGTCGCCGGTCTCGGCGCCACGTATGGTCGCGGAGCAATGACCAACCACTGGATTGACCTCAAGAACTCCGACTGCATCTTCATCATCGGGGGCAACCCGGCGGAGAACCACCCGGCCTCGTTCTACTGGATCCTGAAGGCCGTGGAGGAGAACAACGCGCCCCTCATCGTGGTGGACCCGCGGTTCAACCGCTCGGCCGCCAAGGCCACCCTCTACGCCCCCATTCGCCCGGGCACGGACATCGCCTTCCTGGGCGGCATGATCCACTACATCCTGGAGAACGAACTCTACCACAAGGAGTACGTGCTCCACTTCACCGACGCGTCCTTCCTCCTGGACCCGAACTTCCAGGGGCCGGCTGAACTGGACGGCCTGTTCTCGGGCTACAACGCGGAGAAGCGGACCTACGACCGCGCTACCTGGAAGTACCAGACGGACGCGAACGGGGAGCCGCTGCGGGACCCGACCCTGCAGGACCCCAACTGCGTCTTCCAGCACCTCAAGCGGCACTACGCCCGCTACACGCCGGAGATGGTCTCCAAGGTCACCGGCTGCCCGCAGGACCTCTTCCTGAAGGTGGCCCAGACCTTCACCGAGACGGGCAAGCCGGGCAAGGCGGGGACCATCCTCTACGCCATGGGCCAGACCCAGCACACCGTCGGCTCGCAGAACGTGCGGGCCATGGCCATCCTGCAGTTGCTCCTGGGCAACATCGGGGTGGCCGGCGGCGGCGTGAACGCCCTGCGGGGCGAGTCCAACGTCCAGGGTTCCACCGACATGGGGCTCTTGTTCCACACCCTGACGGGGTACCTGCCCACGCCGACGGCCAAGGACCATCCCACGCTCAAGGCCTATCTGGAGGCG
>Ga0272449_1004114_pt1 | contig 12030 bp, 8 predicted proteins | sample YNPCB0241_FD_198679 | JGI IMG/M metagenome (GOLD analysis project Ga0272449, IMG submission 198679) | Hot spring sediment microbial communities from Yellowstone National Park, WY, United States - YNP-CB-024-1 | ecosystem: Environmental > Aquatic > Thermal springs > Hot (42-90C) > Sediment...
TCAGCCCCAGCGATGACTGGATCTCGCACACGCAGCGTTCGCCGCCCAGAAGAAGAGCGACGATACGCAGGCGATTGGCATCGGCCAGGGCGCGGAAGAGGGCCTCGAGGCGCCGGAGTTCCATGCTGTTATGATCATACGATCATATACCCATGCGCGTCAAGCTCGAGAAAAAGCGAAGCAGTCCGCGGCCTTCGTGCAATGGTGTCTCCGGGACGCACCCAAGCAACTTCCGAACAAGCGCGCGATGAGAAGAGCTGAGCTTCCCGGACTGGTCAAAGGCGATTGACGCATGAGCGCTTTCCGCCGATGCGACCGCCCGGGTACCCACTCTGTACGGCTTCCCACGTGGCCGGTCAGGATCTGCCTGGGCAAGAAAGGCGGAAAGGCAGTTGAAGCGGACGCCGATATTGCAAAAATGGAAAGGGCAGAAATGCAAGCGACCAACTTTGAGCGCATCACTGCAAATCCCAACCAGATGGGTGGCGTCCCATGCGTTCGGGGTCTGCGTATTCCCGTGGCTACTGTGCTCAGGATGTTGGCTGGAGGCATGAGCGAGCAGGAGATTCTGGCTGAGTATCCCGACCTCGAGCCGGAGGACATCCGGGAATGCCTTCGCTTTGCGGCAGTGTCCGCCATGGAACGTGAACTGGTAGTACCGCGCCGGACGTGAAATTCTTGATGGACAACGCGCTTCCGCCAACGGTAGCCGGCCTGCTGCGCAAGGTAGGGCACGATGCCGTTCACGTTCTAGACTACGGGTTGCATGCGGCCGAGGTTCCCGTCATCGTGGAACGCGCCCGCTGGTGAGATCGGGTCCTGGTTTCTGCCGACACTGACTTTGCCACCCTGTTGGCGGTCACCCGGCAGGCCAAGCCGTCCTTCATCCTGTTTCGAGAAGCCGGTCTGATCCGCGCCCGGGATTACGTGGATCGCGCTCTCGACAGCCTCCCGCTCCTTGAAAGCGAGCTGGAGGCAGGATGTGTCGTCGTGTTCCGGCACGGCCGAATTCGAGTACCCAACCTACCAATCAGTGTCCCCAAGCTATAGAGAAAGCGCTCAGGTCTGGATCACCACGGTCAGGTCGGAGCCGGGATCGGGTGAGGCGACGGCGAGGATGTCGAAGGCCAGGTGGTCGCCTTCGTTGAGGACCGGCGTGGGCCAGATGGTCGGGCGGACGGTGGCGCCTGCGGCGTGGCTCTTTGTGTGGTTCTTCCTAAAGACCACCGTCAACGTTTGATTGACAGGGTCGGCCGCGAGGACCCCGACGTACTCCTGGTCGGCCTGGGACAGGTTGCTGTGACACACTCGCCCACTTCGAGGCCGGGGCGGTTTGCGCCACAGGAGGCGGCCCGGACTGTCTGCGGATTCGGGCTGGCCGTGAGCACCCGGGCCAGGACTCGCAAATCCGCCTCGCGGTAATGGCGCACGTGGTATCGCTCGATCGGGTCTGCCATCTTCGCTGCGAGGTCGCAAGCTTTGTAAGGCTAAACTGGTCCCAGGCCCCGGTCCGAGCCTGCCGACCAAGGGCCGTGATAAATTGCCGGTGCTCACGCCGCTGACCGAAGGCGAAAGGAGGACTCCGGGTAGGAAGGGACTCTTGAAACACGCTCGGTTCTTGTTGGTTTTGCCCTTGTTGGTTGCCGTGACCGTCCCTTTCCGCCCGGGCCTCAGCCTCAGATGGCTTGCGACGTTTCCAGCTAAGATCCGGACCAGCTTGCCCCTTGCATGATTGCTCCGGATCTGCGGGCCACCCGCACGGCTCCATCCGCCGCAGCGACCCGCGCGGTGATGGACCCTTATGGCCCGATCCGACTCGAAGCGACCCCAAGACGGTCTAGGCCCAACGCAGCGGTGTCGCGGACTCGCGCCGCAAGCTAAAAACCGCGGGCGTCGCCTGGTGACTGTGAGTCTCCGAAGTGCCGATGCTTGACGAGCCTACGAGCGAAAGCTTAGGCGAGCGAGAAAGCGCAAGCAGGGGCACAAACCTCTGGCTCCTCAGGCAGGACTCGAACCTGCAACCCTCCGGTTAACAGCCGGATGCTCTACCAGTTGAGCTACTGAGGAGTAGCTGCTTCAGTTTATATTTGACCAAAGCCAAGGCCCGCTGTCAAATCCCTCCCGGCCCCACCCGCTTGCCTGAGGGCGCGGCCCGCATTACACTGGTATTGAGAATCGGGGCGTGGCTCAGCCTGGTTAGAGCGCCTGGTTCGGGACCAGGAGGTCGGTGGTTCAAATCCACTCGCCCCGACCATCCCCAGTTTCCCCCGCTTCATCCCGCTCGCGGCGTATAATACAAGCCCGGAGAATGGCGCATGAACCGTCGCACGTTTCTGACTGCCGCTGCTCCTCTTTTCGTTCCCGCCCGCGTACTCGGCCTTGCAGGCAAGCCCGGCGCCAATGACACGCTGCGCATCGCTTTCATCGGCTTGGGCGGCCGCGCCCGCTGGATGATCCGTAACGAAAAATTCCCCGGCGCACGAATCGTCGCTGTCGCCGATTGCTACCTGCCCCGCTGCTTCGAAGCCGCCAAGGAACACCCCGAGGGCGAGAGCTGGCAGAAGTACCAGGATTACCGGCGCATGTTCGACAAGGAAAAACTCGACGCGGTGTTCGTCGAGACCACAACGCACGCCCGCGCGCTCATCGCCATCCACGCCATGCAGGCCGGCCTGGACGTCTATGCTGAAAAGCCGCTCACGCTCACCGTGGAAGAGGGACGCGTCCTGGTGCGGGCAGCCCGCCGCTACAAGCGCGTTCTCCAGACCGGAACCCAGCAACGCTCCATCCCCATCAATGTTTACGCCAGCAAGCTGGTTCGCGAAGGCGCGATCGGCAAGATCCGCGAGGTCATCGCCTGCAATTTCCTGCCGCCGCGCCGCTGGGAACCCAAGCCCGGCCAGCCAGTTCCCGACGGCATGGACTGGGACCAGTGGTGCAATCAAACCGAGCTGCGGCCCTACCACGAGGAGCTGTTCCGGCGCTGGGCCATTTACTGGGATTACGACGGCGGCGGCCAGAGCTGGGGCGTCACCGGTTGGGGGACGCACGCGCTCGACCAGGTCCAATGCGCCCTAGGCACCGATTCAACGGGTCCCGTCGAAATCTGGCCGGAAGAACCCGGTCCCGAAGGCAAGGTGACCATGCGCTACGCCAACGGGACGCTACTCAAGCTGGAGGAGCCGATCCGCAAGGACCATTCCCAGTTGGGCGCAATCTTCGTAGGCGAGAAAGGCCGGATCCAGATTCTCCGCGGTGACTTCATTGCCGATCCGCCCGAGCTGAAAAAAGGCGCGCCCGATCCCACGCCGGAAGGCCCCGGCGAAAACCGCTTCCACATCGAGAACTTCTTCGCCTGCGTGCGCAGCCGCAAGCGCCCCACCGCCGACGTCGAAATCGGACACCGTTCCACCACCGTCTGCCACCTGGTCAACATCTGCCGGGAGCTGGGGCGAAAGCTCCGCTGGGATCCGAAACGCGAGCAGTTCATCGGCGACGAGGAGGCCAACCGGATGCTCTCGCGGCCGCGTCGCAAGGGCTACGAACTTCCGCACATCGCCTGAACGCGCCGCAGTGGTATCATCGCGGCCATGAAGACTCCCAACTGGCCGCGGCGCCACTTCCTGGCGACGCTCGCCTGCAGCGCGGTATCGCCTGCCGCTGACGTCCCCTACGTCCATCCACGGAAGGTCCTGCTCTGGGAGTGTACCCGCAAGGAGATCCGCGAGCTGTTCGAAGAGGGACGGCTCAAAGCCGCCATCCTGCCCACCGGCTCGACCGAGCAGCACAACGAGCACCTGGCGATGATTCAGGACACCGCCAGTGCGACGCTGGTGGCGCAGCAAGCCGCCCTGCGGCTCTATCCGCAAGTCATCGTGGCCACGCCGGTGGCAGTGGGCATTTCGCCTTACTGGATGGATCGCAAGGGAACGCTCACGCTGCGCAAGGAGACTTTCCTGGCTGTGGTCTATGAGATTTGCGAGAGCCTGGCCACACACGGCATCCGCTGTGTCTTAATCCTGAACGGCCACGGCGGCAACGACGCGCCCCTCAAAGAGAGTGTCCCTGAATTCCGCCGCAAGCTCGGCATTCGGCTGGAGGCGCACTCGTACTGGGAGGCCTACTCCCCCGAAATGGCCAGGCAGTATCTTGCCACCGCACGGATTCCGGGTCACGCCGCGGAGTTCGAAACCTCTTTCGCGCTGGCTGCATTTCCCGAGCGCGTGCGCTGGGAAGGCGTGGACTACGAGAAGGTCAAAGGCAAGCTGGGAATCAAGGATCCCAAATCGGCCGCCGAAGACGAACTCTTCGCCCGCGAGGCCCGACTGGCCACGGCGGCCAAAGGTCAGGCGCTCATCGGGATCGCCGTGGACTGGGTGGTGGCGCGCCTGCGCGCCATGATGGCGGCTTGAGGCCGAAACCCGGCGGGTCCCTCAAATCGCCTGGCGGCGTCGCTTCTGGTAGTGCTCGAAACGTTCGCGGTATTCCTCGAAGCCCGGCCGGCCCATCAGGCCGTAGGTGAAGCGCTTGCCTGCTTCGACGCCCGGCTGATCGAAAGCGTTGACGTCGAGCAGTTCGGCGATGAACGCCGTCTGGAACTCGAGCAACTGGAGGAACGCGCCCACATGCTCCTCGTCCAGCCGCTCCAGCGTGTACGTGCAGTTGGGCCGGCCCGCCTCGGTCAGGGCCGCCTCGGTGGAGAGCCGCTCGACCTCCAGCAGTTCAGCGAGCTTGCGGCCGGCCAGGTAATCGAAGCTGTCCAGCTTGTAACGGGTCTTGGGGATGCGGCCCTCCCAGCCCTGTTTTTCCACGGCCCAGAAGCTGAACACCTTGTCGTTGGGCCCTTCGACATAGAGCTGCACCTGCGAGTGCTGGTCAGTCGTCCCCAGAGCAGCGACGGGCGTCTGCCCGATGTGAACATTTTCGCCCGCGCGTGTTTTGGACTTGCCGAGCGATTCCGCCCAGAGCTGCCGGAACCAGAAGGCCGTCCCCCACAGGCGGTTGGAATACGGGAACGCCACGTGGATGGTCTTGTTCTTCGCAGTCCAGATCAAATGGTGAAGCAGCGCCGCCCGTAGCGCCGGATTGCGCCGCGGATCCGTTTGCCAGCACTGCTCGGTCATGGCGGCAGCGCCGCGCAACAGCTTTCCCACGTCCAGCCCGATCAGCGCCGCCGGCAGCAGCCCCACCGCCGAGAGCACGCTGAACCGCCCGCCTACATTTTCCGGGATCGCGAAGATCGGCCACTTTTCCCGCAGCGCAAGCGCGTAAAGATCGCCGCGCCCCGGAGTCGTAATGGCCACCGATTGCTTCGGCGCGCGTTTGCCCAGCCACTCGCGCACGACCAGCAAAGCGGCCACCGTTTCCGCCGTGCCGCCCTGCTTGGTGACGGCCAGCACCAGCGTCTTGCCGGGATCCATGACTTCCAGCGCGGCACCCACCAGCGCGGGATCCACGTTGTCGAGGATCACCAGCCTCGGGTTCTTGCGGGAGAAGGGCTTCTGCACGGGGTGCGGCCCGCGCAACGCGCAATCCAGCGCCCACGCACCCAAAGCGCTCCCCCCGATACCAAGCACGCACACGGTATCGTACGAACCACGGACCTTCCGGGCGTAGGCCTGGATCTGCTTCAGGGCGTCCGTCTGGAAGGGCAGCGACGGAAAGCCGACCTCGCCGCGATCCACCAGCTTGCGGAAGGCCTTGACGACTTCCGGTCCCCGCCGCATCTGTGCCTTGTACTCGGCCGGGGTCACGCCGTGCGCCTCGCCCACCATCGAGGCGAGCAGGTTGGTCTCGTCAAAGAGGATTTTCATGGCAGCTACTGATTTTTATTCGACCACAAGCCGGAGATGCGCGGCGCGGCCTCAAGCGGAGACCTCGGGTTCAGGTCTCGTCGGCACACTCGACCACGCAGGTCCGCGAAATCAAATCGTGCCAGGTGTGTTTTTCGCGGGAGAGGACAGCCCAAAGGACGCCCGCGCCCAAACCGCCGACGCTCACGCAGGCCGAGACCAGCCGGATAAGCCGTTCGCGGACACCCGGCGGGCGACGATCGAAGCGCAGCAGGCGCAGCCGGCTGAGCCTGAGGCCAGGCGAATCGCAATTCAGGATCACCGGGACCGTCTTGTAGGCGAGTCCCAAGGCGCCGAGCAGGACGGCATAGGCCCGTAGAAAGTTGGGCGCCACGGAAAAGGGGACCCCACGCCAAGCCGCAACCAGCAGGACCACACCGAAGGCAAGCAGCACGAATGAGGCGTCCAGCGCAGCCGAAAGGAAGCGACGCCCCAACGGCGCAGGCGGCAACCCGGGACGATCTACGGGCCGCTCGGCCGCCGGCAGAGAGGGCAACGGCTGCAAGTCCAGCCAGAGCTGGCCGGGCGGCGAAGGCTTGCGACGGGGCGCCCGCCGCGTCTGCGTGCGCCGCGCAGGGGGCGCCGGTTTGGCGAATCGCTCGGGCGCGATCCAGTCAATGGACACCACTTTGGGCCACTCGCCGCGCAGGTCCAGACGCTGCTGAACGGGCTCGGGAGTCAGGCGCGACTGGCAGCGAGTACAACGACGCTCCGCGGGAGGGTTGATCTGGCCGCAACGCGGGCACCGCACGCTGCCCGCCGAGGGCGAAGGCCGCCGCATGCTAGGATGATCGGTTGAGCCAAAAGCGGTCATCGGGCTCTCGCTTCCCTCTAGCACTAAGTAACATAATCGGCGGAATTTGTCACGTTCTTTTTTTTCTGCTTCCGATTGCCGCCCTGGCCCAACCCGCCCGAACGCGCCCCCCGCTCGGGCCGGATGAGGTTGAGATCGAGGCCGTCCAGCAGATTAAACAAGGCCCGTGGTATCGGCTGCGTGGCCGGGCGCGCCTGGAAACGACCGAGCTCGTCCTGCGCGCTGACGAGCTCGACTACAACGAAGAGACAGGCTACGCCGAGGCCCGCGGCAACGTCCATCTGCTGCGCTACACGACGGGGGAGGAGCTGTGGGCCGAGCGCGTGGAGTACGAGCTCCGTGAAGAAAGCGGCCGCTTTTACGGGGTGCGCGGAACCGTGCCCGGGCCCAAAGTCGTTCGCCCGGGCGTGTTGCCCACCACGAATCCGTATTATTTCGAGGGACGCTGGGCGGAGCGCTTCCGGGGGCAGTACATCCTATATGACGGCTTCCTGACCAATTGTCGGCTGCCCAAGCCCTGGTGGGTGCTGCGGGCTCCCAGGTTCGAGATTCGGCCTGGCGCTTCGGCCACGGCGCGGCGGGCGACGTTCCGATTGCGTGGCATCCCCCTGTTGTACGCCCCGTTCTTCTACAAATCCCTGGAACGCCTCCCTCGCCGGAGCGGCCTGCTGACGCCGAACATCGGCAACAGCTCGCGCCGCGGCAAAATGCTCGGGTTTGGCTACTACCAGACCCTGGGCCGCAGTTACGACGCGATGTATCGCATGCTCTATTTCACGCAACGCGGCGTGGCCCATCACGTCGAGCTGCGAGGCAAGCCCCGGCAGGAGACCGAGTTCAATGCGATTCTCTACGGCGTCAACGACCGAGGTTTGAAGTTGCCGGGAGGCGAACGCCGCAAGGAAGGCGGCCTGACCTTTTCGCTGGAAGGCCAGACCCGCATCGGCGGCTTCGAAGGCCGCGGCGAGGCCAACTACCTGAGCTCGCTGGTGTTCCGCCAGGCGTTCACCGAATCTTTCAACGAGGCGATTTTCTCCGAGGTCCATTCCATCGGCTTTCTGGGCAAACACTGGTCGAGCTTCGGCTTGAATTTCGTCTTCCAGCGGCTGGAAAACTTTCAGAGCACGCAGCCTGAGGACACCATCGTCATCCGCAAGGCGCCGCAGGTGGAGTTTTCCAGCCGCGAGCGGCAGGTCTGGAAGCGCGGCCTTCCGGTCTGGGTCTCCTTTGAATCCAGCGCGGGTCTGGTGCGACGCAAACAGCCGCTGTTTCAGACCCGCCAGTTCCTGGAACGGGCCGACGTGCAGCCCCGGATCATGACGGCGCTGCGGTGGAAGGACTTCAACCTCATCCCGAGCTTTTCGCTGCGCGAGACGCACTGGGGAGAAAGCTGGGAACGTGGCCGTGTCGTCGGCGCAGGCATCCAGCGTCACGCCCGCGAGTTCGCCCTGGCACTGGAAGCCCCGGCGCTGGCCCGAATTTTCGCTACGCCCCGCTGGCTGGGCGACGAGCTCAAACACGTGATCGAGCCGCGGGCCTCGTTTCGATGGGTGGGCGGAGTAAACAGTTTCGATCGGCTGCTCCGCTTCGATGATGTGGAGCTGCTGGCCAACACCCGCGAGGCGGAAATTTCGGTGACCAATCGCTTCTACGTAAAGCGGCGAGGCGAGGTGAGCGAGCTGGCCAGTTGGGAGCTGGTGCAGCAGCGTTACTTCGATCCTGCCTTTGGAGGCGCGGTCCAAACGGGCCGCCGCAACCTCGTGATGAGTTCCGCTGAACTGACGGGTTACGCGTTCCTGGACGGGCCGCGCGGCTACTCGCCGGTGATCTCGGCCATGCGCCTGAATCCCCGTCCGGGCTTCAGTATGGAGTGGCGCGCCGACTACGACCCGCTGCGCGGCAAGCTCGTGAATAACGGTCTGACCGCCGACGCGCGCTGGAGCAAATACGTGGTCTCGCTCGGCCACAACAGCGTGCGGAACCATCCCATTCTGACCCCAGGCGCCAACCAGTTGCGCGGTCTGGTGGGCTACGGCAATCCGAACGCCCGCGGCTTCAGCGCGGCCTTCAGCGCCATTTACGATTTCCGCTTCGGCGTGATGCAGTTCGCCACCACGCAGATCACCTACAATACGGACTGCTGCGGCTGGAGCATCCAGTATCGGCGCTTCGGTTTCGGAACGCGGAACGAGAACCAGTTCCGGCTGTCGTTCGCCGTCGCCAACATCGGATCGTTCGGCACCCTGAAAAAACAGGAGAGACTGTTTTGATTTCGCTGGCGGGAAAGCTGTGACCGTGACTCAGGAATCCCGGACGACCCATCGCCTGCGCATCGCGCGCCGGCTGGCGCTGCTCAGCGTGGCCACCAGCGCGGTGCTGGCCGCGACCAAGATCGTGGTGGGCACGCTGGCGGGCTCAACTTCAGTGGTCGCCGACGGCGTCGAGTCAGCCGGCGACGTGGTCGCCTCCGCCGTGCTCATGTTCGGACTGGCGGTGGCGGCGCGCCCTCCGGACGAGCACCATCCTTACGGGCACGGTCGCTTCGAGATGCTCACCGGGCTGGCGTTAGGCTTCCTGCTGGCGGCGGTAGGCGTGGGCATCGCCGTCAAGTCCGTCGTGCGCGTGGGACAGGTGCACGAGCCTCCCGCTGCTTACGGCGTGTGGCCGCTGGTGGCCTCCATCCTCGCCAAGGGCGTCCTCTCGGGGATCAAGCTCCGCTATGGAAGGCGGATCAAGAGCGCGGCCTTGATCGCCGACGCCTGGAACGACTCGGTGGATATTCTTTCGGGTACGGTGGCGCTGGCCGCGCTCGGACTCACGCTCTACGATCCCACGCGCTTCCTCGCCTTCGATCACTACGGCGGCTTTGCCGTGGGGCTGATCGTGATCTTCCTGGGTCTTCGCGTGGTGCGCGAGACTTCGCTCCAGCTCATGGACACCATGCCCGCGGTCGAACTTATGGACGCGATCCGCGAGAGCGCGCGCAGGGTGCCGGGCGTGCTCGGGGTCGAGAAGTGCTACGCGCGCAAGACCGGCTTGCAGTACCACGTGGACCTGCACTTGGAGCTGGATCCCGAGCTGACCGTGCGCGCCTCGCACGATCTGGCCACGCAGGTCCGCGAACGCATCAAGCAGGACCTGGATTGGGTGGCCGACGTCATGGTGCACGTAGAGCCGTATTCCGGTCCGATTCCTCGGGCCGAGTCTGCTGGGGACCAGAAGGCTCCTCCGTCACCGTGAAATAGATGCAATCAGGGTGATGGAAAACCAGCGCACTGACGCTGGCCTCGGGATCCATCATGCAGCCCTCGGTCAATTGCACCCCGATTTGCTCGGGTTCGAGCAGCTTCCAGATGCCGCGCTGGTCCTCCAGGTTGGGACACGCCGCGTAACCGAAGCTGTAACGCTTGCCGCGATAGCGACCGGCCAAGCGCTCCTGCATCGTCAGCTCCGGCGGATCGGGGAAACCCCAGTCTTCGCGCAGGCGGCGATGCAACCACTCGGCAGCGGCCTCAGCCGTCTCCAAAGCCAAGGCTTGCAACCCGTGACTCTTGAGAAATTCGCCCGCGGCCTTGGCCTGCTCGGCCCGCTCGCGCACGCCTTCGCCCGCGGTGACCACGAACAGCGCGATGTGATCCCGCTGCCCGCCCACGGGATCCAGCACGTAGTCGCTCAGGCAAAGCCCGTCAGGACGCGGCTGGCGCGGAAACTGGAACGTGTGAAGCGGCTGCGAGCCGCCGGGCGCGAACAAATGGATCGAGTTGCCTTCTCGTTCCGCCTCGAAAAACTGCCAGACGGCGCGCACGCGCATGAAACCGGCCGCCCAGCGTTTGATCTCCTCCATCTGGTGAAACAGTTCCAGCGCCTTGGGATCGCGCTCGGCCAGACGCTGGCTGAAGCGGCCGCGAAAGCCCAGATGCTTGCCGAAGAGCATCTGCAAATTGAGGTATGACCAGATTTCTTCCAGATCGGCGGTCTCCAGCACCCTCCGCTCCAAATAGGGAACGGGCGGGATCGGAATGTCCGTACGCACGCGGGAACTTCGGGTGGTGCTAACCGCGACGGTTGCAGGTCCGGGGTCGGCTGCCGGCGAAGAGACTGCCGGCAGGGGGCGGGAGAGCAAGCTCTCGCGCGCCGTCGCGTCAGTCAGCTTGTTCATCAGCTCCAAACCCACCATGGCGTCGCGCGCATAGAAGACAGGACCCGCGTACGCGGGAGCGATCTTCTCGCGAGTAAAGCGATCCGACAGCGCGGCGCCGCCCACCAGCACGGGAACACGAATCCCCGCCTCGCGCAAATCGGCCACGGTCACCACCATCTGCTGCGCGCTCTTGACGAGCAAGCCGGAAAGTCCGATGGCGTCCGTCCGGTGCTCGCGCCAGGCGCGAATGATTTCCTCGGGAGGAACTTTGATGCCGAGGTTCAAGACGCGGTAGCCGTTGTTGCTCAGGATGATGTCCACCAGGTTTTTGCCGATGTCGTGAACGTCGCCTTTGACCGTGGCCAGAATGATGCTGCCGCGGGTGGCGGTCTCGCTTTTGCTCATGAAGCGCTCCAGGTAGCTGACGGCAGCCTTCATCGCTTCGGCGGACTCGAGCACTTCCGCCACGATCAGCTCGTTGTTGGCGAACAGCCGCCCGACCTCGTTCATGCCCGCCATCAGCGGTCCGTTGATGATCTCCAGCGGCGTAGCGCCTTCGGCCAGCTTGCGGTCCAGATCGGCGAACAACCCGTCTTTGGTCCCCTCGACGATGTAGCGGGCCAGGCGCTCGTCGAGCGGCAGTTCCTCGCGGCGTTCCTGCCGTGCTGCGGCGGTGCGGAAGTGGTTGGCCACCGCGGCGATGTGGTACTGGTTGATGGCGACGCGCTGCTCGCGCGACTGCTGACGCCAGTCGGCGGGCGCATCGCGCAGCAGGGCGGCCTGGGGATGGTCCGCAGGCACGTCCGCGGGTGGGGTATTGAATAACAGGGCCTCGGCCAGCGCTCGCTCCTCGGGCGGGATGCTCGCGAAACGCTGGATGCGTTCCGTGTTCACGATGGCCAGGTCCAGTCCTGCCTTGGTGGCGTGATAGAGGAACACCGAGTTGACGACCTCGCGCGCCGCCGGCGGCAAGCCGAAGGACACATTGGAAATGCCCAGGATCGTCTTGACGAAGGGAATTTCCTGCTTGATCAGCCGCACGGCCTCGAGCGTCTCCACCGCGCCGCCGATGTAGTTTTCGTCCCCGGTGGCGCAGGGAAACACCAGCGGATCTACGATGATGTCCTCCGCGGGCAGGCCGTACTTTTCCGTGAGCAATTTCACCGCACGACGGGCGATGGCCAGCTTGCGCTCGCGCGTGAACGCCTGGGCTTGAACGGGAT
>Ga0272449_1004116_pt1 | contig 12029 bp, 13 predicted proteins | sample YNPCB0241_FD_198679 | JGI IMG/M metagenome (GOLD analysis project Ga0272449, IMG submission 198679) | Hot spring sediment microbial communities from Yellowstone National Park, WY, United States - YNP-CB-024-1 | ecosystem: Environmental > Aquatic > Thermal springs > Hot (42-90C) > Sediment...
GCTTATTCAGCCTACCTTTAGGCTTTGAAACCTCTTAAGATATTTCTATTTAAAGCTTTATAAATTCATCAATATAGTAGAAGTAGTAATTTTAACAATTTTAAATCGATACGATTTAATATGAAGGCATGATTATTAAAGAATTAAGCTATAAACCTATTTAAAATACTAATGTTTAAATATTTGATTTTTAGCTTAATATGTGGCTGTTGAAGCTACATTAAAGAATGGAATGCATGTAACGCTTAGAGTAGCTAGTAAAAACGATAAGGATAAGCTTTTGAAAATGTATAAATCACTTAGTGATGAATCGATTTATAGAAGGTTTCTAGGATTCTCCAAATTTTTCCGTACACGTGACTTTAACTATATTGTTAATCAAGTTCTTAGTGATAGTTTCATCTGTGTTGTTGCTGAGTATAATGGCGATATAGTTGCTGAGGCAGATTTACATGTTAAGAACCATAATGAGCTAGCTGTTGTTGTTAAAGATGATTTTCAAGGGGTGGGATTGGGGGAGACGTTGTTGAAGTATCTAATTGATGTTGCTGGTAAGCATGGTGTTAGAGGCTTCATAGCTTACACCTCAACCTCAAACACTCCTGCAATTCGTATAGCTCAAAAATATGGATGTAGAATAAAGCATCTAGGCGGGAATGAACTATTAATCGAGTATAATCCCCCAGATTAACATTTACTCCTACTTTAAAGCTGTGGAAGTTTCTCCGGGTATGACAGCTTAAGCCCTCTTCCTAAACAGTTATGAATATCTGGACGTGGCAGCTTAAGGTTTACATATTGTTAGGTATTGGGTGAAATATGTTAAAGCTTCAACATTTTACGTAATCGTTTATCAATCTCTCAACAACCTTAGCATATCTGTATCTATCCATTATTCTTAGTGCTGAAATATTATTATACTTTGCTACATACAATTTTAATCTTAGCATTCTTAGTCTAGGTTCTAAGAGCTTCTCCATTGTTGTCCTCAAGCTGAAGGATGGGAGGCGATTTCTTTAGCGGTAATTATAGCTCCTCCTATACTTTCCCTAACTTATTGATATTTGCTTCAGAAGATTCTAGATTCCTCAACCGAATGTGAGTTGGTAAAGCCCTTAAATGTTTTGATTTTAACTACTTTAAAATTATCAATAATGGTAAAGTTGGGTTGTGAAGGCTTTGCTAATGTAGGGTATGGAAAAGTTTAAGATACTTAGCAGTTTAGGTATTAGGTGTTGCTATGTATGATTCTGTAATTGTTGGGGGTGGGGTGGCTGGACTTACTGCTGCCTATCTTCTCTCTAAAGAGGGGTTTAAGGTTTTAGTTGTTGAGAGGAAGAGTGAGGATAGGGTTGGTGACAAGATTTGCGGTGATGCTATTGGTAGACATCACTTTGTAAATTTAGGTTTTGAAGAGCCTAAGGTAGGGCTTGATGCTGAAGGGTTTTTTAAGGGTGTTAACGTTGTTTCACCTGATGAAAAACACATTATACCTGTTTATGGGGATGGATATGCTTTAAATAGGGGAAGGTTTGGAGCTAAACTATTCAGAATGGCTATTAATAGCGGTGCTGAAGTGCTTTTAGAGCATAGCTTCATTAAGCCTATTGTAAGCTATAGCAGGGTTGAAGGAGTATATGCAAGATTTGGAGGGTATACTAAGGATTTTCACGCTAAAACAGTTATTGATGCTAGCGGTGCTTTAGCTCATGTAAGAAGGTCTTTACCTAGGGAGTGGTGGGTTTCGGAGCCTGTGCCTGATGGTGATTTTAACATATGCTATAGGGAGATATGGATTGGCGGCTTAGACATAGATCATGGCTTAGCATGGATATTTCTAAACGTTAATATAGCTCCTGGAGGCTACTGGTGGCTATTCCCTAAGAGGGAGGGGCTGTACAATGTTGGTTTAGGTATTCAGAAGGGGCTGGAGGGGTTAAATCCGAAAGCTCAATTTAATAAATATGTAAGGGGAAGATTTAAGATAGATAGAGTAGTTCACGGCGGTGGAGGAATTGTTCCAACAAGAAGACCTATTCCATGCATGGTCTGGAATGGATTTATCGCTATAGGCGATGCTGCATCTACAGCTAACCCACTACATGGAGGTGGAATAGGGCCAGCAATGCTAAGCGCTAAAATAGCAGTAGGGAAAATAGTTGAGGCTTTAAGTAGTGGTGAGGCAAGTATGGAGAGGCTTTGGAGCTACCATAACGAATACCATAAAGCATACGGGGCAAAACAAGCATCACTAGATGTTTTAAGAATGTATTTACAGAAAATAGGTAACAATGATTTAAACTACATATTTAAATCAGTATTAGTAAATGGAGGTGAAATTAACGAGATTGGATCTAAGGGGGAGATAGGTCAAACAGTTATAAGTAAACTGAAAACAGCATTAAAGCTAACAGTTAAGCCATCCCTACTAGCGGAAATCATTAGGGTAAAGCAATACATGGATAAAGCGAAGAAGCTATATTTAAACTATCCTGAAACACCGTTAAAATACCCGGAATGGAGGGAAAACGAGAGAAAGCTAATTGGAGAATATAGGAAGTGGGTGAATTCCATAACTAGAGCTTAAGAAGATGAGCTTAAATTGCCATATCTGAAACCGTATTAACCGTCTTTACTTACCAATCCCTCATGTTGTTCTGCAGCAACAATACTCCTAACGGGACCTAAAATAATCAAATAGAACCCTAATAGCTTAATAAATCTATCCGCAATGGGATTGTTATCCAGAATAAATTCAAGCTTTGCGGCTTAACCAAATTTTCTATTAACTCTCTTCCTCCTTATACATTGAAGACATATTGATGAGGGGCTTATTAAGCATGGTAAGCTTCTTCTCAGCCTAGATTTCCTTGAGGATTATGAGCTTAGAATCTTGAATAATAGTAGGGCCGGCATCCATTAAGATTATGGATGGGTATGTTTTGCTCCTAGCTGTTGTGTGTTACCTATTTTCCATGCCTTAGTCAAAAAGAAATAAAATTATATACAATTAACAACACTATGCAATCCTCATATTTTCCAAAAATCTCCTAGCGACACACTTACTTATATGAACGAAGTCCACTTCCTTCAACTACATAAACATAAGGGACTAGTGGAGGCCCTTATCCCATCTCCTCTTCAGACATTTATTAGGGTTTAAATGAGAAGTTGTGAAGTTATGGTTTAACTCATGCCTTAAGAAATATTTCGATTTAGTTTTGGATAAGTCTCAAAGCCTCTGCTCCATATCAGCTATTCTTACATACTGCAGCTCTTATATTCTGAACATCTATTCCAACTCTGTAAATTTAAGCATTTTGATTACCTCTATGAATCTTAGTATTCGCTAAAGTTCTTTCCACACTATTTTTTCATGTTTGGGTATCTGCCTACTTATGTTGAATTTGTAATCTCTCTTCATCCTCAAGCCTCAAGCAGATCATCATAGCATATACTTAAGGAAACAGTAGAAAAGTTATGCGAAATACTACTGGTAATTTAGCATTTTATTTCCCGTTGCTATATTTACAGTTTGTAACGAAATGTATATATAGCTTTCACAATTTGGACATATTGTTGGTGAGTTGGATGGAGGAAATTCTTGAAACATCCTTCACAATAATTCCAGCTTTTGCTGTTTTCTTAAATGCCCTTAGAAGAGTAAAGCCCTCGTTAATGCCTTGAATGGAGTGAGAATTAATGATTGAAATTAAACCTCTAAATACTCGGTCAGGTACCGCAATAGGTGTTGAGATAAGAAATCCAGAAGCGCCTGAAAAGCCAGCTATCATAGTAGTAATAGCGAAAAAGGGTCTTTTAGTCTGCGGTAACTTCGATATAAATGAGCTTGAAAAAAGGAATGTAACTGCAGCCAGAATAGTTGGCTTAACAAAAATTGAAGATGTTCTACAAAGAAATGTTGTATCTGTCACATCACGTGCTAAGGCTTTAGGCGTTGATGTGGACATGTTAGGCATTGATGCTCTTGAGAAAATGAACGTTTAAAATTTACAGTTGAGAAGGAGGGGTAAAGATTATGGAGAATAAAGAGAAAAAGAAACCTAAAATACTTGAGGATTGCTATAAGTCTGCTGAGCATGAAAATGTTATTTGGGTTTGTGATGGAGCTGCAAACGTTGGACAGGTTGGGCAGGCAGTAGGTGTTCTGCTTACAAACTTAGATAAGGGACGCATGTGCTGTACAGTAGCTGTTGCAGCAGGCTCTAAGCATCATCTGGACATAGCTGAAAAAGCGAAGAAGAACATTGTCATAAACGGATGCGCGAACAGGTGTGCTTCTAAAGTTTTAGAGAAGTCTGGAAAGAAAATACACTACGAAATAAACATATCGAAATATCTGCAGAAAGTTCCAACGCTTGACATATACCAAGCAGACGTAAAGAAAATAGCGCAAATAATAATTGAAGAAGCAAAGCTCTAGGAATAGGCAAGCAATACTGTGAGGTGGTTCAAAATATTTAATTCTTCTGTTGCTTATTTTGTTATGGGATTCGTGGGTTGAGTGATGAGGAGTGGGGTGTTATTTCATCCTTCCTCCCACCTAAGCCTAAGAGGGGTAGGAGGGCTTTAAGCAATGATAGATCATTAATTAATGCTACATGTTGTACTACTGGCTTTAGATACGTTGGGATGCCTAGGAAGTATGGATCATACGTAACTGTATGGAGAAGGCTTAGAAGACTTCAGGAGGCTAGGGTATGGGGTAGGATAGTTGAGTTCCCCGCATCCATGAGAAGCTGTAAACGTGCAGCAATAGATAGCACAACGTGGATGCTAAAGGGGGGTGAGGAGGTAGGTTATGATGGATTCAGAATAGGAGGGGGATGAAGATACATGTAATAGTTGATGAGGGGTTGAAGCCCATATCCGTAGCTATTAGCCCAGGAAACACCCATGACTCTAAAATGTTTAACCTATACGATAAGATGAAAAGTAAGCCTGAAGGGTTTTATGGGGATTCGGCATACAATACATATGAGGTAAAGGATAGGATGGGGAGGGATGGGGTTAAGGCAACATACCTGTAAACCCTAGGAATGAGGGAGACAAATAGCATATGATGAGGAGGGGTATAAAGTAATGAGGTCATAGAGAGATTCAACTCATGGCTTAACATTCAGAAGAGCAATAATAAGATATGAAGAATAGTCGTAATGCTCCAGCAATCATAACATTCACATACATAATAATACATATGAGGTATGGAATATGATAAACTTAAATATTTTGAAACTACCTCTGTGTTTCAGGCTGATACTTCACCTAAAACATTTTTTCCATGGTTTTCACAGACAAGCTTTTCTATTTTAAGCATCATTCTTAATTATCTTCATAACCTACAGAGATCCTCTATAATACTTTGTTGCTGAACAAGCAAGTATTTCTTTATTCATACCTTAGGCATCTTCCACAGTTTATTCTGCAAGATGTATCTTCATGTTTTTAGTTGCAATTATCTTAACCGGTAGGTATTTTGAAACTACTGTAGCTTCACCTATCATAGCTTCCATATAATATTCATCTATACTCTTGCTGAACATTCATGGACTATGACGTTTAAAATGTCAGCATCCTCCACCACCATGATGGTTATCGGATTGCAAGCACTGCTGCTGTAGTTAAAATACCATTTGGTGTTTCTACCTCAACATATACGATGGTAAGCCTGAAACCTAATATTCAGCGTAACTCCGGTTGAAGCCTATTGATGATGGAGACACTCACATCCTCTTGTAAGATGGAGATGATTTCCTGTCTATGTTGCTTATCTACTTATCTTAGTTACATCTTGTAACAAAAGATATATATGCTTCTTTCATTATGTAATGATAAAATATTGCGTATTTCAGGTTGAATTACAATGGAAGAATTCCTGCTTTTAACAGTTGTCATTTACGTTATTGTGTTGATTTTTAGCTGTTTAAGGCGTAACGTTTACCAGGCAAAGGTGATAATGAAAAAATCCTGCTTCAAAGAGTATAGCAGAATCCCATCCCTTCTCTACTGGCTCTTCGTGAAGATTGTGGAGGAAAAGCGGAAAGCATCTACAACATTCTGCTTAAAGCTGGAACTCTAAGAGTAGAGGTGAAAACATGAAGGTATGCCTGATCTCACCTCCATATAATTCAGCAGTCAAATCGGTGGTTGGCGCCTCACCGCCTCCATTGGGCTTAGCATACATTGCCTCAATGCTTAGGCAGAGTCACGAAGTGAAAATTATAGATTCAAACATTCTCAACTATACAATAGGAGATGTTGAAAGGGAGCTGCGAAGCTTCAATCCGGATGTTGTTGGAATAACTTCTGTAACGTCTTCCATTTATGAAGCATATAAAGTTGCGGAAACAGCTAAAAGGATTAGAGAGGATTGTATAGTAATTCTAGGTGGGCCTCATGCATCTTTCATGCCGAGGCAATCCATGGAGGAATGTAAATACATCGACGTAATTGTTAGGGGTGAAGGTGAAGAGACAGCTAGAGGATTGATTGAGAACATTGAGAAAGGATCCTCACTAAACGAGGTGAGGGGAATAACTTTCAGGAGGGGGAATGAGGTAATTGAGACTGAGCCTAGATCCTTCATAAAGAATATAGATGACATACCATTCCCAAGCAGAGACCTGCTTCCCATGCATCTCTACAAATTTAACGGAGTAAAATACACGACAATGCTTACAAGCAGGGGATGCCCCTTCAAATGCTCATTCTGCTCATCCTCAAGGCTTTTCGGCGGATACTGGAGGGGGAGAAGTCCAGAAAACGTTCTTGAAGAGATGAAAATCATATATGAGAAATACGGCATTAGAAACATTGAGTTTATAGATGATACATTCACGCTTAACCAGGAGAGAGCTGAAAAAATATGTGATGGAATAGTTGAGCAGGGCTGGGACATAAGCTGGGGGGCATCATCAAGAGTTGATACATTATCAAAGAAGCTTGCTGAAAAAATGAAGAAGGCAGGCTGCTGGATCATATATCTCGGCATAGAGTCAGGCTCCCAAAAAATACTGGATGCTATAGGGAAAAGAATCACACTTGAACAAGTAAGGAAAGCAGTGAAAATTTTGAAGGATTCCGGGATCCAGGTTTTAGGCTCTTTCATAATTGGCTTCCTACAAGACACCAAAGAAACAATCAAGGAAACAATAAAATTCGCTAAAAGCCTAAACCTGGACTACGTGCAATTCTCCATACTTACACCATATCCGGGAACCCCAATATTTGATTACGCCAAAAGGAACAACATGCTTCTCACAGAAGACTGGTCTAAATACACAGCTATTGAACCAATCGTCAAAATCGGAGAAGTATCTGAAAAAGAGGTTAAAGCTCTACTCCGAAAAGCATACATCACATTCTATCTTAGGCCAAGAATCGTTATGGAATGGCTGAGAAACAAGCAGTTCAGCTTCATAAAAAGCGGGATTAAAGCCGTGGTAAACTATTTGGGAGGGAGATGAAATGCATGAGGCAGATCTGGTTGTAAATACTGTTAAGGCATGGCTTGGTAACCCCATATCGAGAATCTTGTTAAGGTGGGTTTCAAAAAGAACGGGGGAAGGCAGTAAGCTGGAGTCCGCACTAAAGAAGTATGTAGGTGAACAGGGAAAATTAAGCTTTCAAGAAAAAATAGCCTACGCTATAGTTAAGTTAGCCCTTGATAAAGGTTCAGATTCCTTCGGCGTTTCAAAGGAGCAGCTGGCGGAATCCTTAAGGAATCCTGTGGTGAGACGTGGAATTGCAAATGTTCTTGAGGGCATAGGCTACTACGACGTGCAAAGACCGCAAACAACAGCCGCCCCATTCCTCGTAGTCTGGAACTTCACAAAACAATGCAATTTGAAATGTAAACACTGCTATGAAAACGCTGGACCAAAGCCGGCACCCGACGAATTAACAACGGAAGAAGCGAAAAAGGCCATAAATGAATTTGAAAGTGCTGGGGTAGTAGCTCTCTCATTCTCAGGCGGGGAACCACTAGCGAGAAAAGACTTCCTTGAAGTAGCCAAATACGCAGCCGATAAGGAGTTTTATGTTTCCGTTGCATCAAACGGAACATTAATCACTAAAGCCGCCGCGCAAAAGATGAAGGAGGCCGGCATTCAATACGTTGAAATTTCTCTAGATGGATTTGAGGAAACCCACGACAGATTTAGGGGGGTGCCTGGTGCTTGGAAGAGAGCTATAGAAGGTATAAGAAACTGTGTTGAAGCCGGTTTAGATACTGGTGTTGCGACAACAGCAACCCACTATAACTTGAAAGAAATATCGGGACTCATAGAATTCATCGAAAATGAGCTTCACGTAAAAAGGTTCATACTATTCAACTTCATACCCGTAAACAGAGGAAGAGAAATAGTGGATCAGGATCTAACTCCAAAAGAGAGAGAAGAGCTCTTGGATTTTCTCTACTCAAAACTCATCGACAGCAGCAGAAGATTAGACGTGTTTTCAACAGCTCCCCAATATGCTGTTACCTCATACAGGTTTGCCTTCGGCCCAGTAGTTGCAACACACTTCACGAATAGAGCTGCCTTAGAAATGCTTAGGGGAAGAACAAAGTCCCTAACGGAATTCATTGGTGGATGTGGAGCTGGCCGCCTCTACTGCGGTATGGAGCCAAACGGAGACATTGAGCCATGCGTCTTCATACCTATAAAAGTCGGAAATATTCGAGAGCAAAGCCTAGTTAAAATATGGAGAGAATCAACAGTCCTAAAACAGATAAGGAGCAGAGATGCTTTTAAGGGATGTGGAGAATGCGAATACAAATACATATGTGGAGGATGCAGAGCAAGAGCCTACGCCTACTTCAACGACCTACAAGGTCCAGACCCAGGCTGCAGCATCAACCAAAAATACTGGGAAAAAATAGTGAACAAATGAACAGCCAAAGTTTAAAGTAGCATCCAGAATTTGTATCGATGGAATAGGCATGTTCTCCACCTTTAAGACAGCCCATGAATTTCTAAAACTTTGAACATGGCTTCATAGGCTGAATTGGGAATAGAATAGTGATGGCTCCAACATCCACAAACTTAGCAAGCGTTAAAGGGGAAGTTACGTAACAACTTATTGATAACTATTCAAGAATCATAATCTCTAACTCGTCAATGATCAACAGATTATCTGATCTATCCCTCATCCATCCCCCTACCAGTACCAGCTTATGCCCTCCGGATAGGTATTACTAAATCAGAGGTTTCCCGTTCAGTTTCTAGTCAAACTTATATTAAATATAGGGTTTCAATTGTCAAGCTTCGATGAAGCGTTGAAATAATCTATAGAATATGCTTGCAAAGGTTGTCTGAAATACTGCAGATATAACTATTGGGAATGCTGCAGCTGAGCCGAAGGAGGCGAATGCAAGACCGGTTGCAAGTGGGAGATGCTTCATACCTGAGCTATATACTATCGCAACGTGTTCCTCATATTTCAAGTGAAGAGCTCTTAAGCATATCAAGTAAGGTACTCCGAAGACCAATGGAAACACTAAAAGCGAAGGTAGCATGAGCGAAAGTAATATGTAAGGCTCTCCCGGGATCATGGGTATGTTGATGGACACCATCGAGAACATGAGTATCATAGCTATAACTGCGGAGATTGAGGAAAAGATCGGAAGATATTTTGGTAGATTCTTTCCTAATCTTGCCTCCAGCACGTAGCGGGTCAAAAATCCAAAAAAGAGGGGTATTACGAGGTTTATGAGAACCGACCATAGTAAATCAGCTACACTAACCCTCACATAAACACCTGCGAGGAAGGCGGTAATTGTCGGTATGGTGGCTATCCCAAGGAACATCATGATTGCATTGAGCATAAGTGAGAGTGGAACATCTCCTTTAAGCATACCTGTCCATACAACATTCATGCCTGCACATGGCACACTTCCCATCAGAATGAATCCAGCTGCCCACTCCGGTCTAGGGAGCAGAAAGATCATGGCTAAAATAAAGCAGATTACTGGGAAAAATACATAGCTGAATAATAGCCCAAGTATTATTTGCCTAATCTTCCTAACGATTTGGGCAAGCTCTTTAAATCTTATCGTTACAGTCATAGCCCATACCATTACGCCAGTAAGAGGAAGCATGAATGGTTTAAGCAATTGAACTTGAGCCGGCGCCGTCAGACCTGCTAGAATGCCGAGAAAAACCATTGAAAACACCATATATGAATAGTTTTTACGAATGAAAGAGGCCACCATTTCCGCTTTATTTGGCAGTCCTCCTAATGGAGTGCTCCCAGCCTTCGCGGAAGCATTCTTAGACCTAGCATTCCTTTTAGACGTTTCATCAATCATAAGCTTACCTTTCCCAACTACGATTTCAGCCATATACCTTATGCACACTCCTCCATCTAACTCACTAACAATCTGCCCAAATTGTGAATGCTATATATCCATTTCGTTACAAACTGTAATATAACAGCTTAGAAAATAGGTTTCCAAAGCCTATTTTCTAAACAACTTCATCAACATTAAAGAAAACTATTAACAAAGTTAAAGAGTTATTATGTCTGTTATTCTGTATAAAGTTCCATTGCTGAAACCTTATACAAGAAACTTATATCAAACTATAATTAACACTAGTTTCACAATCCCACCATTAACAGCAAAACTTTCAGTTAAGGTAGCTTTACTGCCCAACTTAACAATTAATATTTGTAAACGTAAATTAAATCGTTTAGCGTGAACATTTGTATATATTTCTAATAGTAAGGTTTTTAAATCTTGATCTGCAAATAGTCAAATGCTTGCTAACTGTTCACGGTGTGGAGGTAAAATAGAAATAGATGGGGATACTATAGTTGGTGATGTTGTTGTATGTTTGGACTGTGGTGCACCACACATAGTAAAATCAATAGATAATGGTATAGCTAGGGTTGAGTATAGGGAGGTTGAAGTTTTTTGGGATTACTTCATCCATGGAGGTTAAATTATCTTAGAGTATACTAATCTTCTCCACTTTAAAGATCTCTCTTTAAGAGACTTATCAGTTTCCCACCCCTATTCATTTGTTTGTTTTCTAGTTTTCCTTTATGTCAGATCTTTATCATCTTCAAATCCGTTTCTAAACACTTAATCTTTATAGTTGTTTTAAATAGTTTAAGCTATAAAGATGTCATGGGGTAGCTTTCCCATCTTTACTTCTGAGAAGGCCCTATCGAAATGGGCTTTGGGTTTTCTTACACTTATAAACCTGTCTAGGAGACTGGTTTCTGAGTCTACGCAGTATCTTCACCTCTTCAAGTAGTCGTAGAATGTGGGTTGGGATCTTGCTAAATCCTCTAATATTCCTCAATTCTTAAGCTTCATCTAGAGCTAAACTACTTGTCTGTCTTCAGTTCATCCCCAAGAACAATCCCAATAATGCTTAGCCTTCCTCAACGATAATTCTAAATATTCTTTTAGCAGTGGGATTCCTAACAGTTACTTAGCATAGGTGATGTTGGCGGAGCTTATGTTGCTGTATTCATGTAGCTATTGGTAAATTGCTGGTGGAAGGTTTATAAGTGGAGGTGCTGAAGGTTTGTTGATGGGGCTGCTTTACTCTTTAATAAGTGTAGGAGAGGCTGTGGAGGCTGTTGTGGAGAATACTAGGTTAAGTATTGGTGTTGAGGAGGTGGATCTTTTAAATGCTTCGGGGAGGGTTTCAGCTGAGGATATTTACGCTCCCTATAGCCTACCTACGTCAAACAGGTCTGTTGTGGATGGTTATGCTGTTAGGGCTGAGGATACTTATGGTGCTTCCCAATCAAACCCTGTAGAGCTTGAGGTTATAGGTAGGGTGTATGCTGGGGGTGAAGCTATGGAGTTAAAGCCATACACAGCTATTGAAATAGCTACTGGAGCAAGTCTTCCCCTAAACGCTAACGCTGTCGTCATGTATGAGGATACTTCAAGAATTGGAGATAAGGTTTTAATATATAGGTCTGTGGCTGAGTGGGGGAATGTATCTAGGAGGGGGGAGGATTTTGAAGCTGGATCCCTAGTAGTTGGA
>Ga0272449_1004119_pt1 | contig 12026 bp, 16 predicted proteins | sample YNPCB0241_FD_198679 | JGI IMG/M metagenome (GOLD analysis project Ga0272449, IMG submission 198679) | Hot spring sediment microbial communities from Yellowstone National Park, WY, United States - YNP-CB-024-1 | ecosystem: Environmental > Aquatic > Thermal springs > Hot (42-90C) > Sediment...
GTTTTGAGTGTTCTTTTAAGGTAAAAAGCATTGATAAATCTAAGTTTGCAGAAATTTTTAACAGGCAAAAATGGGGAAATTTTTGAAAGTGTGCACTAACATTTTGGATAGGTTACGAAAAATGCCCCAAAAAAATTATTAAAAATCAATAAGTTACAAAGCCTGCCGTTGGAATACTTGACCTCATTTAAAAGGGATTGCGACAGAGTATATCCCTCGCACCAATCATGCTCATCCGTAGGAAACTTGACCTCATTTAAAAGGGATTGCGACAAGGTGAATATAAGGTAAAGAGATTTGGATGGTTGAAGCTAAGGTGAAAGAGTAGATAGCAATATGACTGATTTAAAGGAGTTTTTAAGTCATGGTGAGGATGGATGAAAATTTAATACATGTGTTTAAGTTGCCATAAATATGTTATCCTATTTAAGCCTTACTTTATCCACTACCCAAACAACCCATCAATAGACACAATTTTTATTATACTCCTAAAATAATTATAAGCCCGCCAAATGGCGGGCTTTTTTATTAAAAAATTTCTCTCAAAAAAATTTTTTTATTTATTTAAATATAAGCCGACAGACTACTACCTCGGTCTTTTTTTATTTTTCCTCCTCCAAGAGTTTAAGCTCTCCCTGAAGCAATTCTTTCAAATTCGCTATCAACTTTTCTCTTTCAACGCCTTTTACTTTTTTATCACCAATATAGAAATCCGCATCAGGCTCATCGAGTTCCTTCAACTCTTCTAAAAGTTTCTGCTTTTTAATGTCCTTATCCATTCAAAGCATAACCTCCTTTTTTGTTTATTTTTTCTAAATATATTATAACTTATAGTTTAATTTTTGATTTTCTTCAACACCAAAAAAAGCTTTATTCCTTTCTACCTTATTTATTTCCCATAAAATCACATTTTCTATGGCATATAAAATGCTTTTTGTAAAAATACGTATAGTTGGGATAAATAATCCTAGTAAATGACCTATATAAAGCCAGAATGATTCCTTGCAATTTAAAAAATTATGTGTTTTTATGTCAGAGTATATATACCAAAGGTTTATAATTTTTTCTTTTATAAACTCTGCATCTTTTATTTTATAAGGGTCTAAGGCTGCAAAGAAAATAGCTTTTAATTCAATCATGTCTTTGCTTAATACCCATTCTGGTGTATAAAAAAATATTTTTAAAAACTCTGTTCGGCTCATTTGGGATATAGAATTAACTTTAACTATGTATGCAGTAATCCAGCACATTGCTACAAGTGCAAGTAGATTTATCAGTATCCATCCTGCTATTACTCTTTGGCAAGAAAGAACAGACAAATAAAGAGAATTTAAAAAGGTTTTTATTTCCATTAAAACTGAATTGTCAAAAATTAATCCGTATATCAAAGTTAAAGAGAAAGGGATTATTAAAAATAAATAAATTAGTGCAAATAGCAATATAATATTGTCTTTTGCTTTGATTTGTTTTTTATGAATTTTAGGGGATATTCGTTTGTATTGTTCGTAAATAGTTTTTAAATCTTCTTTGATATAAGAATCTAAATAGTTGTTAAAGATTATAATGCTTTTGTCATTGTTGTTCATGTTTCTGTTGTTTTCGTAATCCATATTTTTGTCCTCTTTTTTGTTTTTATGTTTTATTTTAACACGCTGAATTTTAAGGCATTACTGGATTAACATTTAATGCAAAAAATGGCAGTAAAGCCGGCGATAAAAAATTTTAATTTTTTATTTAAAAAAGGGGCATATTGCCCCCATTAAAATTAATAATTTTTATTTTCCAGTTATATTATTAAGCTCTTTTTTAATAGCATTAAAAAGTTTATTGTAAAACTCTTCATCTTCTATGGTTTTTTCTTCCTGTTTAACTTTTGTAGCTTCACTTCCTACAGGCACTAATCCCAAAAATGTTCTATCTACTTTAACTCTGACCTTATCTACATATTGAGTAGCAGTAGCATAAACAGTAGCTTTCCCATTTCCTGCAGTTATAACATTTACATTAATATTAACAACAATGGTATCTTTGCCGTCTTCAAAATATTTGGCTGCTGTAAAAGATTTTGCTTGCAAATCTTCTTTCTCAATTCTGAAGTTCTGGCTTAAAATTGCTCTTTTAGTGGCAAAGTAGCAATCGTCAATAGATGCATTAAAAGTTCTTGAATTAAGATTTTTTTCATCGTTAAAAACATTTTTGTAAGTATCCATTGAAGCGCAACTTGTTATTAACATAACAACGAAACAGAGTAGCAATAAGACTTTTCCCACTTTTTTGTTTTCCATAATTAACCTCCTTTATATTTTTTGTAATAATTTAACTATATTATTTACATTTAAATATTATAAAACTTTTTTGCCACTTTAATTTTAATATTCTTTAGCTGCATATCTGATTTTCATCAGAAGTACTCCAACAAAAAAATCCACAGGAGGTAATAATGTTTGAAAAACTAATTTCATCCCCTATGGGACTGGGGGAAACAAAAACTAAATGGTTCCACATGAAAGAAGCAGAAGAACTTTTGGATGAAGTTTCTTTTGGAATTGGCGAACAGTTCATCTGGAAAAAGATCCTTCTTGTAACAGTGGTAGACATAGCAGAGCCTGAGGTTAAGTTAAAATTCATGAAATTTAAATTTTAAAAATTTTAACCCTGCATAGCAATATGCAGGGTCTTTTTTTATTCTTTATCATTGCAATCAAAATATCTACATCTTGCGCATTCCAAATTCGGACAAACAATCGCCACTGCTTTTTTGTATTCAGGGAAAAAATCGTTTTCTTTCATCACAAAAGGCAAATTTTCTTTTGGACAAAATAATAAAAGAAGAATGTCAACTTTTGTTTTAACCATGAGTAAATATCTCTGTTCATCTTCTACTCCATATTTTATAAATGGGCAACCTTTGCAGATTGGAGGTTTTTGCTGAACAAAATTAACTGATTTTTTAATTCTTTCATCCAGTTCAGTAGGTTGTTGGTTTTTGCGTTTAGGATTTAACAGCCCCAGTTTTGCTAACATAACTTTTTCAGCAATCCATTTCTTTTTTTCTTCTATCAGATATTCAACAAATTCTTTATCATCCATATTGCCTCCTTAAAACTTTATTTTTCAAAGAACAACTTATTTATAAAATTATATCATAGTGTCAAAACATAAAAAATGAAATTATCATTAACTCTACTTTTAATATTATTTAAGAACTTGTTGAGCTCAAAAAAAAAGGGGGGGAGGAAGCAATTTTTTTCATTTTCGCAGTCTAGACTGGGAAAAAATTTTTTTATTGACCCCCCTCTATTTTTTTAATGGAAATAATATTTATATATAGGATAAAGAAAAATATTTTAGAAAGGAGGATATAAAATGAAACAAACAAAACTAGTTAGTATGTTAATTTCCCCTGTTATTTTCTTTATGTTTCTTACTTTCCCATACCTTGAGACCAAAGCTTATGCTGATAACTTTCAACCACCACCAACTGATTATTCACAACCTGGTTTTATTGATATGTTCAGCTTTACCCGTATGATGGGGAAAGAAGAGGCAGTATATTTTTCTATTCCTGCAAGTCAAGTATCTCCACTTATTCCTTTACCATCAAATCCATCTCCTTTTATACTTGCAAAGTATGAAAGGGATAAAGCAAAGGGTAATATCTTTGTTATGAGGATATGGCAAGCTGGTCCCTGGATGCGTGGTGAAATACTAAGAATTACTCCAAGAAACTGGCAACATTTTATGGGAACTCACTTTTACAACTTTGCTTTCTTAATCCCTAAAAACCTAAATTGTCGTATTAATCCTATTGAAGGCTCTGGAGTTGATAAAGTAAATGAAGTTGCAAAAGCTTTTGCTGAATATGATTACAAGGTAAAAGAAAGAATAGATCAGGGATGGGATCCTTATATAGCAAGGAATGCAGTAAGAGATCCTACTCCGTTTTTAAGGAATGCCATAGGTAATCCTTATTACTACAACAACTCAGATTTGTATTGGTATCAAAGGTTAAACTATGATACAAACTGCTGGGATAAAGTAGGTGCTGGTGATTATGATAGAGGTGATGGTGAGTTTCATGATATACCTGAGCCTGTTTTTTATAATATGGTTTCCCTTGCAATGGAAATACATAAAGCTGGTGCTGGATTAATAATGTTTCCTAAATATAGGCAAGAAGTAGAAAATAAAACCAAAAAAAGTGCTTTTAGAAAAAAAGTTACTGTAACTGTAAAATATTTTGTTTATCCTGAATATGTAATGGTTTTCCCTCATAAAGTAAGTGAATCCTATGGAAATTTTCAGACAAATCCTGGTAATTCTACAAAAAGTAACACATACGATTTTATACCAGTTACAGGTAAACATAATTTCCCTGTTGATGAGTTTTTGGTATATCAATGGTCAAAGACAAAATCAGGATGGACTGGGTTTGCGGTGTTTTTGGGGAGCATTCTAATCGGTGCAATAACAGGGGGGTTAGGGACTTTAATTGGTTCTCCTTTAGGAGGTTTAAGTGGTATTTTAGGTGGTGGAGCAGTTGGTGCAATTGGTGGACTTATAGCAAGTGGATTTAGCCCTACAACATCTGTTACTGCCCATTTTACACCGTTTGTTTATAGTAAGTATCAGTTTGATCCATCTGCTGCATGGAAAGGTGATGCGAAAAAAGTTGCTGATGAAACTTTTGGCAAGTGGTTAAGACCTGATGTGCAAAACACTCCTGGTGGTGTTGGAGTGTTTGTATCAAGGATAGATATGAGAAAAGCAGTATTATGTGGGAGCCCATCAAATACTGATAATTGCGATCCTGAAGTAGATCAACCTGTGGTTCAAGTTCATGGAACTGATCCAAGGTTTTGGAGTATATTTAATGAGATGTTTCATCATGCAAGTCAGGAATTAATGAAGTATAAGTATCCTTTTGAAGCACCAGCAAGGTGAGATAAACAAAAGGGAGGGATTCTCTCCCTCCTTTTTTATTTTTCTACCTTTGCTTTTCTGATTTGATCTGCCCTTAGGTAGCCCTCTTTAACTAAAACATCTGCAATTTGGTTAGCAACATCAAGGCATGCGTTCCAGAGGCAGTAATTGTTGTCTTCTATTATCAGCATTCCTGGTTTTGCTCCCGCTCCGTTTAGTTCTATAGTTTTATTATTAGTAGTCAATTTTCCATAAATTTCTACAAACCAACTACTGATACCCGAAGTAATTTTTGATTTTCTTATTAAAATCCCATCACCACCGACATATGCTTTTTCAATTTTATATATAGCAATAGTATCAGGTTTTACGTCAAAATAAACAGCTACATTTGGGATAACCTCTTTTAATGCCTTTGCAATACAAAGCTCAAGATATGCTTTTTTGTCTGGAAGAATACCACCCTTAAGTTCAATTACTCCATTATAAGGGATAGCAGTAATAACTGCAACTGGTTTTTCAGGATTCTTATCAAGCCCTGTTGCTTTAATATAACTTTCTCTATCAGGATATTCTTTATTATCTGGGGTTATTGCTGTTGTTATGTCTTTCTGTAAAAAATGAGCACATCCCGTCACCAAAACCAAAACCAAACAAAGTAAAACAATTTTTTTCATCTTTACCTCCTGGTTTGTTTTTATTTTTTATATTTTATTTTAACATGGGGGATTTTAGAGTCTTAGAAAATTAAAATTAACCTATTGAAGAGCCTAAAGGAGTAAACTATATTAGCAAATTTGGGTAAAATATTATAAATTGTTTATATCAGCCCTCTATCCTTAAGTATCATTTTAGCTTCTTGCGAACTCATGCGCAAATAAATAGCCGTTGTGTTTAAAGATGCGTGCCCAAGCAGGTCTTGAACTATTGTTACAGGCACACCACTACGTAAATAAAGTGAAGCATCGTTAAAATTATGGTTTTTATAGGTTTTAAAATTTTGTTAAACCTGTTTCATATAAAAAATCAGGCTTCGGAAACTCCTTCCTTTAGGGGGGAAAGAAGAAGCTTACCCCTCTTTTCTATTAAAAATGTTTTTGCTCTTTCAAAGAAAGCTAATATAACTGCTGCATAGTCTCCTATGCCCCCTTGTCAATCAGTTGCCCTTACTCCTTACAGATCAAGCTCCTACCTTTAGGCTGGGGTGGTTGATCGCATCTCTCTCTTTGTTATCTTCTCTATTATTCCGATATATTTTATAGTTCTATTATATAATATATAAAGAAAAAAATAATGGAGATTATCATGCATGTTATAATAATAACTGAAGCAAAAAATAAATTTTACCATCTTATTAACAAAGTTAACTTATCCCATGAGCCTATAATTATCACAAGCAAGAAAGGTAATACTGTTCTTATTTCAGAAAATGACTGGAGAGCTATACAGGAAACATTATATCTTTTGAGTATTCCTGGAATGCGTGAATCTATAAAAGAAGGGCTGGCAACCCCTGTAGAAGAATGCAGTGAAGAGCTTAATTGGTAATTTGCCATTCCTCCACATGGCTAAAGCCATGGGCTTCCTGGCAAAAAGTTCTTGTGATATTCTTAATTCTACTTTAAAAAGTTTTGGAGTTCAACTTATAGGCGATGAACTTGTTACAAAAACAAAACCTGAAGATTTTCCTCAGAAAAAACATAATCTTATTCAAGCAATTCTTTATATATCTTCTTGCAATATATCATAAAAAATTTTGGTGGAGTTTTTGCCATTGAAATTAAAAACCATAAAGGCACAATCATTTATTCAGAAAACGGATGGAAGCAAATTAAAACATGGCAAGGAGGCAGTCAATATCAAGGAAAATTGGCTAATCCAGGAAAACAATTGTTAACCAATATGCATAAGTTTAAAACATTTCTTGCTGAAAATAATATCCATGTTTGGATCCAACCAGTTCTTGTTTTCACAAATCCTGAGGCAGATATTGTTCTTGAAAAAGACCCTGCGCCTATTATTGTTTGCAAGATAGAAGATATATTGGATGTTATAAGCAATTCAGGCAAAACTATTCAGCAAGAATTGATTAATAGAATCTGCGATTTATTGCAAAATTCTGTTAAAACAGAATTCACAAAATCATAAACCACTTTAGCATTTCGGTTTGAGGTGGCTTTCCATATTTATCTTTATGCTCCATATTAATTTTTTAATTTTCATAATTTAATATTTATATAGCAACTATAATAAAAAAGGAGGAGCAAAATGTTCCCATATCAAACAGGCACAGAAAGTTTTCTAAATATTAACATATTGATGTTAATATCTCTTGTTAACCGCAGGTTAACCAACTAGGTTAACAACTTTATGTTAACCATGATGTTAACATCTTTAGAAATAATATTTTTAAAAGCGAGTGCTAATAAAAAATTGAAAAAACTTAATTCTACAACGGTTAAAATATTGGTTTTGTATAATAAAAATTGTAGAAATTCTCCTTTTGAAAGGGTAAACAAATGAGACTATTTGGGTGTGATTCACCGGTCATGAGAATTATAAAAAAGAGTGATAAGTATATTGTTATGATAGATTTTCTAAATATTAAGCAAAAAGTCTAATTGGTTTTTTGTTTTGCTTAATATTTAGAAAATTAAAAAAAGAAAGGAGGTTACCCATGCCTAAAAGCAAGGGCTTGTTTCACACTTAATCTTAAATGGTTTAGAGGTATTCCATGGCAGATTTTTATCTGTCGCTAAAAATACCTCCTCTCTTTTTGAGAGAACAAAGACATTTTTAATAGAAAGGAGGATAGGCTTCTCCTCACCAGCCTAAAGGCAGGGGTTCCGAAGCCTGATTATCTCTATGATTGAACAAATATTATCAAAAAAAGCTAATTTTTTAAGCAAAGAAAGCAAGAAAGTCTATAATTGGTGCCTCAAAAATATTCCTCCTGAGGGAATAAAAATAATGCAAGAAAATTATAATAAATTTTTAAAAAGAATTAGTAATTCAACAAACGAGCCTGTTAATAAACTTCTTCAAAAAATATCTATTACTAGTATCTGGAAAATAAAATGGCTAATAGAAATTGCACGATTACCAAATGACAAAACAAAAATAAAAGCAATAAAAAAAATAGCACAAAATAGCACAAAATGGAAATATAAAGATGTTAAACAATTATGTGCAGAGCTTAGAAAAATTGAAGAAGATTTAAATCCTAAAATAAAGCAAAAAACAAATAATAATTCAAATTTAGAACTTATTCTCAAAATGCATAACATAGATTTTTCAAAAATCCAAAACATTAAAAATAAAAAACTAGCAACATTTTTTATTCTTCTTAACATAAATGAAGAATTAGCAAAAACTTTTGCGCTCAGTAATATCAAAGTTATCAATTTTCTAAATAAAGGAGATATTTCAAATGAAGAACTTATTAAATTAACAAAAGATAAAATCATAGAAACACTTCTTGAAAACAAAAAAACTTTTTTAAAAACATTAAAAATAATATCTATAACTAATTTTTACGAGGAGGTTTAAAATGAAAGGAACAATTAATGAAGGAGAAGTTAAACATTTACCTATTGATGATTTACCCCCACATCCAGTTATCGAATTTCTTGAGAGAAACAATGTGTTTCAAATTGAAGATGGAGAAATTGAAGCTCTTGCTGAATCATTATTGAACATTAATTTATTACAGCCAATTGTTGTTACGGAAGAAAACGGAAAATTTTACAGAGTAGCAGGCAGGAGAAGACTTCTTGCAGCAAAAAGAATAGGATTTACAACAATTCCGTGTTACATACGAAAATTCTATTCGCAAGAAGAAATTGTCCAGGCATGGCATGAAGAAAATTTTAGAAGATTTCATTACAGCGACGTTAGAAAAAAAGAGGAACAGGAAAAAATTAAAGAAATTTTGTTTCGTCAAAAAATTGGCGAAGAAAAAATTGAAAAAATTAAAGACAAATTAAATGAGAGAGAATTCAGAGAAGTCATAACATTAGTTAAAGATCTTCCTCTTAAAAAAGCAAATTTTTTGCTTGATATTATTTCAAAACAAAAAGTTATAAAAGAAACAGTAGAAGTCATTGACCCAAAACTCATTAAAGCTAAAAAAGAGCTTGAATCAAAAATTATAAAACTTGAATCTCAGATTGCTGAATATAAAAACAAAGAAGAAAAATTAAATAAAAATATACAAAATTATGTAGAAAAAATTAACAAACTTGAAAGAGAAAAAGAAATTTTAATAAACGCAGGAGAAGAAGCTAATAAAGAAGAAATTGAAAGGCTTAAAGAAGAAATTGAGAAAGCTAAACAAGAAGCTGAAAATTATAAAATAGCAAAAGAAACCCTACAAAATAAACTCAAGGAAGCAGAAGCTAAAGTTGCGCAGAAAGAAAGAGAAAAAATGGCTGTTTATGAAAGATTACAATCAGAAATTGATACCATCTCAAATACTATTTTTTCAAATATCCATACAATTCTTGAAAATATGAAAAAAGACATTGACCACAAAGCAGAATCTTTATCAAATCTAATCCCTCAAGTAAAAGAAAAAGACACGCTTCTTGTTATTCTTGATTGGTATGATAAATTTAAGCCTATTATGATTGATCAACTTAACAGGATAGAGAAAAATATTAGTGACAGAATTCTTGAAATTGAAAAGGAACAAGAACAAAAACAAAAACAAGAAGAACCTGCCACAAAATAATAAAATAATTTTTATTATCTCCGCAGGTTCAAGAAGACTCTTGGGCCTGTGGAGATGTTTCCAAACATTCTTCTACAAAAAACTTATAATAAAACTCTCTTGCCTGTTGTATTTCTACTGCTTTTACAACTAAAGGGCTTATTTTATCCATCATCTTTTCTGCTATAGCTGCACCGTATAAAAACTTTAGAAAAACAAAAGCATCATTTTGCCAAAAGTTTACTAAATTTTTTGGAGTCATATGATTGTTTGATAAAATTAACTCAGTGACATCAGGGTCATTAACATAATCCCGTAAATCTTTTTAAAAACTCCCAATTAAAATAGCGATTAATCTTCTTAATCCTGTTTCCATTTACCCTTTCAAAAAATTTTTTAAAAATATTAATCACCAGTTTTTAATATTCTTAAAACAAACAAAGGGGGGTAAGTTATGGAATTATTAACCATTAAAGAAGTATCAAAAATGCTAAAGATGAGTGAATCCTCAATTAGAAAGCTTATTTTTTACAAAAAAATTCCTTTTATCAAACTCGGTTACAAAACTATTCGTTTTTGTTCTGTTGAAATTGAAAAATGGATCAGAGAGAAATCTGTTAATGGAGATAATAACAACAGCAACAAAAAGAAAAACATAAAAACCATACAATCTATCAATAATCCATTTATAGATAATTTAGTCAAAAATATAAAACAAGATTTTCTCAAAAAATTTTTCTATTTTTTTTCTAATTTGACTTTAACCCCCTCAATAAATCATAATTTAAACCATGCTTTATTGGGAGGGGTTCCATATTTTTTTAAAAAAAGGAGGAATTAGAAATATGGGACTCTACAGAAGAAAAGACTCCACCAATTGGTGGATGGTTATCCGTCATCAGGGAAGTATTTTTTATTACAGCACTGGGACTTCAGACAGAAAAGTGGCAGAAAAAATCTATGAGACAGTTAAAGCAAAAATTATCCTGAACCAATGGTTTCACGAAAATCAAAAAAATATCACTTTTTCTGAATTTTTCAATCAATATGACAGCTATGCAAGAGGCAGAATTCGTTCCTATGTTAGAAGTGTCTATCCTACCATTAGAAAATGGTTACTTCCATATTTTGGAAAGCTAAATCTATCAGAAATTGACACTAAAATTGTAGATAGTTTTCAAAGCTGCCTCATTAGCAAAGGTCTCAGTGCTGCGTCAGTCAACAAGTATCTTACAATTTTGAAAGCAATGCTTTCAAAAGCAGTTCATTGGAACATGTGCCCGGAAAGCATTTTAAGCAAAATCAGAAAAGTAAAACCGCTGAAAAATGTAAACAAGAGACTTCGCTATCTCTCAAAAGAAGAATGTTTTTCACTAATTAATGCCTGCGCAAAGCATTTAAAACCCATCGTTTTAACAGCACTTCTTACTGGGATGAGAAAATCAGAGATATTAAACCTTACCTGGCAACAAATTGACTTAAAGCACGGCTATATTCTTCTTGACAAAACAAAAAACGACGACAGAAGAGAAATTCCAATTTCAAAGGGATTGAAAAAGTTGTTATTCAGCATTCCCAGGAATCCAGAAATTCCCTATGTATTTTACAATCCAGAAACTAAAAAACCTTACACAGATGTCAAAACAGCGTTCAAAAATGCATGCAAAAAGGCAGGCATCAAAGACTTTCACTTTCATGACTTAAGGCATACCTTTGCAAGTCATCTGGTTATGAACAATACAGGGCTTGCAGTAGTAAAAGAACTTCTCGGGCACAAAGACATTAAGATGACAATGCGTTATAGTCATCTGTCATCGGAACATAAGGTAAGGGCAATTTCAAATCTTGAAAATACACTCTTTTCTAAAGATGAAAAACCCTCAACCGTTACGATTCCGTTGACAGTTGACAAAGAGGGGTTGACAGAGGATACAAAAAATGTTTATTATTCAATAAGTTTGGGCGATTAGCTCAGTGGGAGAGCGCTTCCTTCACACGGAAGAGGTCGCAGGTTCAATCCCTGCATCGCCTATTAGTATTATCAATTATATTTTCTCAACTTTTTCCTTTTTCATTAATTTCTTAGCAATCAAGAATACAACAAAAGCGATAATTCCAAAATTAATGCATTCCCCCAAAAAAGCACCCCATCCTATGATTACAGGACCAATAGAAAATGTGGCTGTCTTCCAGCTATCACCAGGGATAAAAGGGTTAATTAAAGGCATAATAATGTTATCAACAAAAGATTTTACTAAAGAAGTTGCAGCCGTACTCATAACAAAGGCTATAGCCAGTGAAACAACTTTATATTCTTTTAAAAAATCTAAAAACTCTTTAATCATAGTACTGTTTTAACCGTCTGCAAAATTATTTATAATTTAAATTTCAG
>Ga0272449_1004120_pt1 | contig 12024 bp, 12 predicted proteins | sample YNPCB0241_FD_198679 | JGI IMG/M metagenome (GOLD analysis project Ga0272449, IMG submission 198679) | Hot spring sediment microbial communities from Yellowstone National Park, WY, United States - YNP-CB-024-1 | ecosystem: Environmental > Aquatic > Thermal springs > Hot (42-90C) > Sediment...
GAATTGTAACGAATTATTCACGGATAATACCATTCGTGATCTATTTGTTTAATTCGCGATGCATTCGTGTTTATTAATTCGTGATTAATTCGTGTGAAATTAATAATAAGTATGTTAAAATTATCTTGATGAAAAAATTGGTATTAGTGATTTAGGCATTGTCGGCAAAACATCATTTGATTGGTTAAAAATTTAATTAAACATGTATTTAATTCAAAAATCAATTTTTGTTTTAAAAAATTACGGTTTGGGAGTTTTTATTAAAAAAGCTATTAGATTTCCAATAAATAGACTAAATCTTTTAAAACAAAAAATAACAGAAGAAAAAGGAAGAAAAATTCAGAAAAATCTGGTAATTTTTTTAAACCATTTTTATCTGGATTATGTATTTATTAATCAAAAAGTCTTAATGATTTGATTTAAATTAAAATAATGAAAATTAATATAGTAGTACCAACAATAAGAGAAGATTCAATATCAAGGTTTTTAAATGAATGGAAAAGAATTTTTGAGAAGGAAAAGGTAAATTTGATTATAGTTGAAGATAATCCTCAAAGGACTTTTGATATTAAAAAAGATTCTTATAAATTTGTTATTAATCATTATGCCTGGGAAGATATAGAAAAAGATTTGGGTAAAGATAGTTGGATAATTCCAAGAAGAACTTCCGCTATTAAAAGTTATGGTTTTTGGAAAGCTTATCAAGAAAATTCGGATTTGATTATTGCGTTAGATGATGATTGTTATCCGACAGAAAATTATCTAAGAAATTTTCAAAAAGGTAATTTAATACAAATTTATAAAAACAATCTTTTTAAAAGTAAATTTAAAGAAATAGCATGGATCTCTACGATAAATCAAATTCGACCAAGAGGATTGCCGTACAAAAGATTAGAAAGATTAATAGATTCAAAACAAATAATTTTAAATCATGGTTTATGGGCAAATATTCCAGATTTAGATGCCAAGACGCAATTATCAATTAAAACAATTCCTAAAATAGAAAAATATTTTTTAAATCAAATAATTCCTCAAGGAAAATATTTCTCAATGTGTGGTATGAATATAGGATGGAAAAGAGAATTAACTCCAGCAATGTATTTTATGTTAATGGGTAAAGATAAAAATGAAAAAAATTGGGGATTTGATAGATTTGACGACATATGGGCAGGCATATTTGTTAAAAAAATTTGCGATCATTTAGGATATAGAATAGTATCAGGATATCCAATTGTTTGGCATGATAGAGCTAGCGATCCTTATAAAAATTTGAAAAAAGAAAAAACAGGAATGAAAGTAAACGAATATTTATGGCAAGAGGTTGATAAAATTAAATTAACAAAATCAAATTTTAAAGAGTGTTATAAAGAATTAGCAGAAAAATTGAATTTAAAAACAGATTATTTTAAAAAACTTAAAAAAGCAATGATTATTTGGTCAGAATTATTTTAAATATATATAATTTAAATGTCCGCCCATGTTTCTATAATATTGCCAACATATAATTCTGAGAAATTCATACATAGATCGATAAAAAGTGTATTGAATCAAACGTATAAAAATTGGGAATTAATTATAGTAGATGATGCTTCTACAGATAGCACAAAAGAAATTATTAAAAATTATGAAAAAGAAAATAAAAAAATTAGATCTATACTTCTAGAAGAAAATTCAGGTGGTCCGGCAAGGCCTTTTAATATAGGCATTCGAAATTCTGATAGTAAATTTATTGCATTTCTTGAATCAGACGATGAATGGGTTCCTGAGAAATTAGAGAAGCAATTAAAAATTTTAGAAAAATTTACAAATATTGGTCTTATTTCTTGTTTTGCTTTTAGGATATTACCTGATAGTACAAAAAAATTGTATAAAACCCCATATACGGGACCTTTAGAAAAAGCAAAGTGGATGATTTTTTGGGAAAAGTGGGGGATTATTAGTCCTAGTACGGTTGTTATTAGAAGATCAATTATAGAGAGAATTGGATTTTTTGATGAAAAAATAAAATCTGGAGCAGATGTAGATTTCTATTTAAGATGTATTAAAGAATTTGATTTTTATTTTATTGATGAACCTTTAGTTAATTATTATGAATCCGAGGAAAGTTTAAGCAAAAAACAATTTTGGAAGAAGTGGATATCAGAGTATGAATATATGCTTGAAAAATACAAAGAAGATTTTAAAAAATGTAGAAAGGCAAAAAGCAAATTTTTAAGAACATTAGCAACTTGTTATTTATTAGAAGGAAATTTAGAAAAAAGTAGAAAATATTTGTTAGAAGCTATTCTCAACCATCCAACAAACTTTAGATTATATCCGCAATTTTTATTAACACAAATTCCTGGATTGTATAAGAAGATTTTGTTTCTAAAAAGAAAAAGTTTTTAACATGAAAATTCTCTCAATTCTTTCGCCAGTAAAATTTGGAGGAGGAGAAAGATTACTTTTGGATCAGGTAAAAGTTTTTAGAGAAAAGGGAATAGAATATGAAATTATTTGTTTGAATAGGTCCTCAGAATTCGAAAAATTTTTAAATCAAGAGAATGTTAAATATTTCAATTTAAGTGATATTGAATTCAAGCAAACACCAACAAGAAAGGAATATTTGTTTTTATTTTTCAAGCTATTTCCTCGACTCTTTAAGCTGAGAAAATTAATCCAAAAAGAAAGGCCTGATGTTTTAGTTTCAAATGGTTTTCCTTCTGTTTTTTTAGTTCCTTTGTCGGTTTTATTTTTAAAAACAAAACCTAAAATTTTTTATGTGCATCATTCCCAAAAACAAAAAGAAAATTTTTTAACAAGAAAAATTTATCTTCGGTTCTTAAAAAGGTATAAAAAAATAATTGCTGTTTCTTCTGCAACTGCTGATTCTTTAAAAAGTGTTTTCCCAGAAATAAAAGAAAAAATTTTAACTATTCCAAACGGAATTGATACAAAAAGATTTGAAATTAAAGAAACTAAAGAAGAGTTAAGAAAAAAATTAAATTTGCCAGATGGTGTTTTGGGAGTTTGTGTAGGGAGGCTGATTCCTTTTAAAAATCAAAAGTTTTTAATAAAAGTAGCAAAAGAAATAAAAAGGGATGATTTTCGTATTTTGATTATTGGTGATGGTGATGAATATGAAAATTTAAAAAAAGAAATAGAAAAGGGAAGGTTGGAAGATAAAGTAAGGCTTTTAGGTTTTATTCCTTCAAATGAAATTCCTTATTATTTGAAAGCAAGCGATATTTTTCTTTATCCATCATTGAAAGAAGGCTTTGGAATAGTGGTTTTAGAGGCTATGGCAACTGGTTTGCCGGTTTTAATTTTTAGAGAAATTTACATTGAAGAATTTGGAAAGAATATTTTAGTAGCAAATAATGAAGAGGGATTTATAAATTACGCAAAAAAGTTAGTCGAAGATGAATTTTTTAGAAAAGAACTCGGCGAAAAATTAAAGCAAGATGCATTAAAATTAGACATTAGAAGAATCATTGAAGAATACTTAGAGGTTTTTAATGAAAAAGAATATTTAAGTTAAAAATAAAATAAATTTTAAAAGATAATAATATTGAAAAGCAAGGAATAGATATTTAAGAAATTCCCAAAAATCTAAAAGAGCATAATAAAATTATTATAATGACAACAAAAGATCTAATAAGTTTTTTAGAAGAAGAAAAAAATAAACTAATACCTAATATTTTTGTTATTTATATGTTTACTCCTAATGTATATAAGACTAGGATGTTTTTAATAAAGTTAATTATGGTAGTAAAAGCTTTTTTCAAAAGAAAAATTAGTTTTCAAGATATAAAACTTTATATTGTTAATAAAAACAATATACTTTATTTAAAAATGTTAAATTTTATACGAGAGGAATTTTTAAAATATTATCGTAAGAAGATAGGAGAAGAAGATAATAGTTTCAATTTTATTATATTCAAGGGACCAGTAAAAGGAAATGATGCGCTATTTCAGGTCAAATCTATTATTATCCAAGACACTTATCATGTTAAAGATTTCGTTAAAGAAGATTCTTATGTTATTGATGCCGGGGCTAATATAGGTATTTTTAGTATCTTCGCTTCTCAATATGCAAAAAGTGGTAAAATTTATGCATTTGAACCAGCTAGCGAAACATTTAAAATCCTTAAGGAAAATACAGCTTATTACGAAAACATAGAAGTTTTTAAACTTGCATTAGGTAATGAAAATAAAAAAGGAAAAATTAGAATTTTCTCAATATCAAAAGAAATTAGTACCTTAGTAGATAGTAGTGTGGCAGATCAATTTTCACAAAATTTCGGTGAGTTTATAGAGGAAGAAATAGAAGTTGTTAAATTAGATGAGTTTTTAATGCAAAATAAAATTCCTAAAATTGATTTTATTAAAATAGATGTTGAAGGCTATGAATTAAAAGTTTTAGAGGGTGCAAAAGAGACAATTAAAAAATATTCACCTGTTATAGTAGTTTCAGCATATCATGAACCTAGTGACAAAGTAAAAATACCACAATTAATATTATCTTTTAACCCTAATTATAAATATAAACTAAATAAAATAGGCGAAGAAGATTTTATTTTTTATATAGATAAAAAATGAAAGAAAAATTAAAACTAATATTAAAATCTTTAATTCCTTTAATCGGGCTCTTAATTTTAAAATTCTATAAAAAATTTCCCTTAACTGTAACAGATAAAAGAATTTTGATTATTTTTGGTGGAGGCATTGGAGATGTTGTTAAAAGAAGTGTTATTTGTGAAGTTGTAAAAAAATATTTAAATGATTTTGAAGTTTATTATTTGTTACCCTACAGATTGAAACTCCCTTATGCTAAAGAAATTTTTTATTTTGATTATACTAAAGCGAAAATTAATCCCTTTTATTTTGTAAAATTATCTGAGAATTTTAAAATTTTCGGATTCTCTAAAGTAATAGTTTTACTTCCTTTTTGGGAAAATTTTTTATGGATTTTAGGAATTTCTTTAGAGCCAGAAATCTTATATGTGCCCTTAGAAACACCCCCATCTTACTTTAACAAAATTCTTAACAAAATTATTTCTATATTTTTTATCAGAAGCCTATCGAAAAGAATTAAATTTATAAAAACTTACTCTATCTTTGATAAAAATTGGCCATCTAATATTTTTCCTAGCGATGTTTTTAAACATAGTTATTTTATTTCTCAAATTATTAAAGATCTTAAGCCACAAATAGAAATTAATGAAATTGGAATAATCAAAGATGTAGATTATAAAACAGAAATAGAAATAGATCTAAAAACAGAATCAGAATTTATTAATAATTTTTTGAGAAGGTATAATTTGGAACCTGAAAAATATGCAGTCTTTGGTTTAGGTAGCAGCAGCGAGCATAAAAATTGGCCAGTAAAAAATTTTGCTGAAGTTGCGAAATATATCTTTAAAGAAAAAAATTTAAAAATATTAATTGTAGGAAGTAATGAAACAATAAATAAAATTAGAGAATTTGAAAAAATATTCGGAAGCAATTTCATTAATTTGGTTAATAAGACAAATTTAGAAAAATTATGTTTGGTTATTAAGTACGCTAAGATAATAATTTCTAATGATACTTCATTTATTCATATAGGAATTGCGTTTCGAAAGCCTACAGTATGTCCAATTCTTAATACACAACTAGGAGCAGATAGTCTATATGGATACAAAGAAATAAATAAATGGGTTTTTATTAAAGGCAAAAAATCTATAGATTCGATAAAAAAGATTAGTGTAAAATCAGTTATAGATGCAATAGAAGACGCGTTAAGTAATAAAACACCAGGTAAATTTAAGTTTTCTTATTATATGGATTAAAATTTTATATTATGAGGTTGATAAATAGAGTTATAGAAATAATAAAAAAAGAAGGATTTAAAAAATTTTTATATAGATTTTATTGTTTTTTTAATAATCGCGTTAACCTTTTTTATTCGCCTATTGCAATTGCTAGAATTAATAAAATTAAAGAAAATTTTAGAAAAACACAGGATTTAGAAAAATTAGTTGATGAAACTATGGATTATTATTTTATAGCTCCTACACAAAAAAAATACGAAATTTTAAATCTGTTAAAGTTGTTAAAAAACAAGGCACCCAGGATAATTTTAGAAATAGGAACAGCCGCTGGCGGAACATTATTTTTGTTTTCACAAATAGGCGCTCATGATGCTAAGATTATTAGTATAGATCTTCCTCGTGGGCCATTTGGAGGTGGATATTCTTTTTGGCGAGTCCCAATTTATAAAGCATTTAAAAAAGGAAAGCAAGAAATTTATCTATTAAGAAAAAATTCTCACAAAGATGAAACATTAGAGGAAGTTAAAAAAATTTTAAATGGCGATCAATTAGATCTTCTTTTTATAGATGGCGATCATTCTTATGAAGGAGTTAAAAAAGATTTTGAAATGTATTCACCGCTTGTTAGAAAAGGAGGAATTATTGCTTTCCATGATATAAACTCTGGGTTAGAAGAATATGGTATATTAGTCCCAAAATTTTGGTCGGAAATTAAAGATAATTTTAAATATTTAGAATTTATACAAAATATTAACCAAAAAGGATACGGTATAGGGGTGATTTTTAAATGAAGCCTTTTGTTTCAATAGTAATTCCTTATTATAAAGGAAAAGATTTTATAAGAAATTTTTCTTTGCCATCAATATTAAATCAAAAGTACAATAATTATGAAGTTTGTATTATAGATGATAGCTCACAAGATGATGTGGAAGAAATAATAAATAAATTTAAAAAAGAAAATAAAGAAATAGATATAAGGTATTTTAAAAGCGATATAAATAAAGGTCTAGGTTGGGCCTATAATTTTGGTATAAAAATGGCTAAGTATGAATACGTAGCTTTTTTAGAGCAAGATGATATTTGGCTACCAAATAAATTAGAAGAACAAATAGAGTTTATGCAAACAAAAAATTTATTAGCCTCTTCCACTTGGTGTTTTGAGCTAGATTTAAATAGTAAAAAGATAATAGATATTCATATAGGAGCCCTTTCTGGATTTGTCGCTAAAAAGAAATTTTTTGAGATAGTAGGGTTTTTTGATGAAAATAAATCTATGCTAGGGGCGCAAGATGCTGATTTATATATGAAGTTTTTAATTAGTGTTTATAAAAAAAATATACCACCATCAACCTTCTATATTCTCGAGAAACCGCTTTTTATTTTTGTCAGACATCCAGGATCTCTATCTTCTCGCTCTGGTAATATTGTCAATATAATAAATCGTTATAAATCTCTTTTAGAAAAGTATAAAATGTATGAGGATATAAATTATAAAGAAATCAAAAATTTAATTTCATATTGGCAATCCCATTTAGCGGTAAATTATTGTCTAATTAATAAAAATGCTGAAGCCAAAAAAATACTAATTAAATCATCAAAAATGAGTAAAAGCCCGCTAATTTTAATGTTATATATATTTTCAAGTATGCCCGGTAAATTTTTGCAATTGATTTATATTCTCTGGGAACATATGAAAAAAATAAAAGGTCTTGCAAAAATACAAATATATAAATTAAAATTTCGCAATGAGTTTATGCTTGCGATAAAATTAATAAAGAATATACCAACGTAAGAAATAATATTAGCTGAATATAATCTTAACTTCTTGACTTATCGAGAAGGCGGATATAATATTTTTATATTGGTAGAAAGGTTTATTTTTAATAAATTTGTTTTTTTATAAGATGAAAAAAGATGTTTTATTATTATCTTTACAAAAATTTGGTGGTGGAGCAATTGATGCCTTAGAAATGTCAAATGCTTTGATGGAAAATAAATTTTTTCACTATATTTTAATTTCTGAAGGGAATGAGCTAAGCGATAAATTTACAGATTCAGAATACAGAAAAGTTATTAAAATAAAAACTTTTGCTTCAAACTATTTTAGTTTTTTAATAAACACCCTTCTGCTTTTTAGATGGATAAAGTTAATTCAAATTTTAAGAAAAATTAAACCTGATATTGTTCATATAACCCACTTTCATATTTGGTGTTTTTTTGTTTATTTGTTTCGTTCTATTTTTAAATATAAAATTTTTTACGGAGTGCATGATAATCCCTTTGAGCCCAAAGAAAAACTTGTTTTTTTGATGAATTTTTTTGAAAAATTTTTTGTTAAAAATGCAGATTTAATTTTAACCTATAGCAATTTTATGAAAGAAAGTATAAAAAGATATGTTTCAAATAAAACCATTGAAGTTTTACCTCTGGGAATTCATAGCGATCTTTGTCCTAAACTTGAGAAAAAATTTAATATAGATAAAGAAAGCTTAGATGTTTTGTTTTTTGGAAGATTAGAAAATTACAAGGGGATAGATATTTTAGTAAGAGCTTACGAAATTTTAAAAAAACAAAATTTGAAAGTTAAATTAACAATTGCTGGAAGAGGGAAAATTGACAAAGATTTAGAAAATAAAATTAAAGAGATTGGTATTATTTTTAAAAATTATTGGATTTCAAATGAAGAACTTTGCGAGTTAATTAAAGAGTGCGATATTTTAGTAGCTCCTTACAAAAAGGCGAGTCAGTCAGGCATAATTAGCACAGCTTTAGCTTATGGCATACCTATAATTGCAACTAATGTAGGTTCTTTCAATGAATATGTTAAAAGTGGAGAAAATGGTTTTTTAATTGAGATTGATGACTATTTAGATTTAGCAGAAAAAATTAAAATTTTTTATCAAAATAGAAATTTAATTTTAAAAATGGCAGAGAAATCAAAAGAAATTGGCAAAAATTATCAATGGTCAAATATTATGAAAAAAGCTATTTTTTATTATGAAAAATATTCTAATTTGTAAAATAGGAGCATTGGGTGATGTAGTAAGAACTACACCTATTTTGAGAGTTTTAAGGGGAAATATTTTTTGGATAACCTCAAAGAAAGCTTTTGAAATTTTGCCAATAATTAAAAATTTAAGAGTTTTGACTTCGGAAAGGATTAATATTTTAAGAAATTTAGATTTTGATTTAATTTTAAATTTGGAAGAAGATGAAAATTTGGCAAAAAATTTAAGTGAATTAAAAACAAAAAAATTGATCGGAGTTTATTTTGATTTTAAAAAAAATAAGCTTTCTTATACAAAAGAAAGTAGAAAATGGTATGATATGAGTTTAATTTCAAAATATGGTAAAGAAAAAGCAGATTTACTGAAATGGAAAAATAGAAAAACTTATCAAGAAATTTTGTTTGAAATGATTGGAAAGCAATTTAAAGGAGAAGAATATTGGTTAAATTACAGAATTAGACCCTCAAAAACAAAAGAAATAATCGTAGCAATAGAAAAACGAGCCGGAAAAGTTTGGCCAATGAAAGTTTGGCCTTATTATGATGAATTGAAAAAGAAAATAGAAAAAACAGGTTATAAAGTTTTTTATTTAAAACAAAGAAGAAGTTTAATTGATTATATGAAAGACATAGATAAAGCTAATATTTTAATTTGCGGGGATACATTAGCAATGCACCTTGGTTTGTATTTGAGAAAAAGAATAATTGCTTTATTTTTGTGTACGAGTCCTTGGGAAATTTACGACTACAATAGAATGGAAAAAATTATAAATCCGTATTTGAAAGAAGCTTTTTATAGAAGAGATTATGATGAAAAATTAGTTAAGGGAATTAAAGTTGAGAAGGTGTTTGAAGTTTTTCAAAAAGTTGTAAATAATTCGAAATCATAGATGATAAAGTAAATTCATCTTTTTTGGGTATCTTTTGAGAAGATTCTAATATCATTTTGAATTTTAAAAGAAAATCAGTTTTATTATTTAATTCAAAAATAAAATCTTCCCCAACAATTTCTTTATTTCCACCGACATCAGAAACCAAAATCGGAATTTGAGCAAAAAGAGTTTCAATTAAAGTAATTGATAAACCTTCATAGCGAGAGGTTAAAATGAATAAATCAAAGGCCTTTATATATTTTGAGGCATCTTTTAATTCACCTATTAAAAATATTTTTTCTTTTAAATTTAACTTTTCAATTAAATTCTCTAATTTTTTTCTTTCTGGTCCTTCACCAATAATAGTTGCGATTGCTTCAGGTTTTATTTTTAAAATTTCAGGAAAAACTTTAATTAAAAATTTGTAATTTTTTTGGTAATCTAACCTTCCAATAGATCCAATTAAAAATTTGTTTTCTAAATTAATTTTTATTTGTTCTTCAAAGAATTTTCTAGCAATTTCTCTTTCTAAAAATTCAGGTTGTTGGATTCCATTGTAAATTACAACCCCATCTTTTACTATTTTCAATTTTTTTGCATCTTCTAAATTTTTCTTTGAAACGAAAACAAGAACATCAACAAAAGAAAATAGAAATTTGAAGATTAACCAATAAATAGGTTTTAACAAAAGATTTTTTCTGTAGTTTGGATCTAAAATCGAAAGTCCGTGAATTGTAAAAACTGTTTTTGGTTTTGATTTTGAGATTTTTGCTCCAATTGCGCCAAAAAGAGCATTAGTTGAGTTGAAATGGCAAATATCAAATTTTTCTTTATCCAAAAATTCTTTAATTTCAAAAATAAAAAATAAGTTCGATAAGGGGTTGTGAGTTCTTTTTAACCATTTAAAATTTACAAATTCAATTTTTTCTTTTTCTAATTTTTCTTTTAAATATTCTCCCTCACCAAAACCAACTTTGATCTCGATTCCGCTTTCTTTCAATCCTTTAGCTAAATAAAAAACAGAATTCGTTGCTCCCCCTATATTTCCATGTGTTATAACTATTAAGACTTTCATTTGATTAAATTTTAAATTATTTTTTATATTTATGTTATAATTAAAGCAAGGTCGGAGTAAAAAATTTTTTAAAGATGAAAAAATTGCTATTTATTTCTATATTTTTCTTAGTTGTAAATTTTGTTTTTGCTCAGGTTGTTCCTGGCGTATATCCAACAAAAACTCCTCGTTATGAGATTAAAATAATAGAAAGGGAAAAGAAAATAGAACAAAAGCCCGAGGATATAGAAATAAAGTTGATCCAACCAAAGCTAATGGAATTTCCCAAGGGAGTTAAACCCGCTTTACCTAAAGATATTGAAACAAAACCAATTACTCCAGAAATTATAAGACCAATTTTGCCTGATGAAGATAGAAGTGATGATGTCATTGTACAAATTAATAATTTAAGGATAACAAGAATTTTGCTTGATCCAGGAATTCAAAATGTTAAAGCAATCTTTTTTGCAGTCAGAGATATTGGTTTAAAATTGTATGCTTTTTGAATCAGAAAAAGTGAAAAATCTTTACCATGTGTTTTAGATATTAGAAGATCAATTTTACAAAAAGAATTAGTTATTCAAATATCGAATGAGGCAATTTTACTTCAAAGAAATAGACAAAAGCAAAATTAAAAAACTTTAAAATTGGAGACAAAATTAATATTTATGGCTATATGGATAAAGACAGTAACGGCATAAATGCTTTAATTGTAAGAAATGTTGTTAGTGTTTCTAAACCAATATTCCAACACATTGAGCTCAATTATCAGTCACTTCAACATCAAGAGTCTGCATCCAAGTTATCACCTCTGCTTATAATTCTCAAAATCCTTTGGAATATAAAGAACTCCCAACCCCTTGTGATGTTCTTTCCGGGCTAGATAAAAACAGAAAAATGCCCGGTTTCCTGTACAATACTAAAAATTTTTATTTAATATCTCATTCAAGATATTAAGTGTTGAAAGCTTTTGGCTCCACTCTTTTAGATAATCAAAATCTATTTTATCTTTAGAAAATTTTAAGATTGATTTAATATCCTCAATTTCTCGCTCAAGTTTTGATGTTTTATACCCGTTTAATTTGATTAAAATAAGATCTTCGGGAGAGGTAAAATTTACTTCATAATCTAAAATTTCAATTTTAATTTTTCTTTTAAATCTTTCCTTATCAAACTCCTCCTTTTTGTAAATCCAAAAATCAACTTTGATACCGGTAACTGGTTCCAGAAAATTAAATTCACTTTTATGTTTTAATTCTTCTTTTATTGCCTTTTCTTCTATGTAGCCTTCTTTAA